>Ga0315913_1008393_pt1 | contig 12265 bp, 5 predicted proteins | sample MpolsnodulesMG_FD_207736 | JGI IMG/M metagenome (GOLD analysis project Ga0315913, IMG submission 207736) | Medicago polymorpha root nodule microbial communities from Los Angeles, California, United States - small nodules | ecosystem: Host-associated > Plants > Roots > Nodule | place: USA... | reverse complement strand
TGATTTGGTTATTGTCCTATGAGGGAACAATTTGAAATCCATTCCATGCATATGCAAATCTAAATCTTTATTTCCTAAAATGTTAGTCAGACATACACATGATAAACGACTTTAATCTTCGTGAGTGTTCTTTTTGAAAAGTAAATAAAGAAAATAATGGAAGGGATGTTTATCTCTTAATCAATTTGTTGCCTAGTTGTGTTGGTTAATGAGGTTGTTTGTGTCTTTTTCCACTCTTGGTCATGTTCGGTCTCCTTCTGGGGCGAGATATTAGTTATCTATGAACATTATGTTTATTTTATTTCAAGTGAACCAGTAGGCACCTTCTTATAGCTTCCACACACATTTGGACGGTTGCTTGCTGCCGAGGTGTTCATCATGTGGTATTTCATTTTGTAATGAATGGTAGAGTACGAGTGTTCATACTGTGGTTTGAGTCGGTTTTAAGGCAAAAAGTCTTTCAGTCCAAAACAAAAAGCACGCGCGGATCGGTTTAGTTTGGATGTCTATTTTAAAAATAATCGATTTGGTATGACTGAAGCACACGTGACATACTTTGGATCAATTTTTGGATAACTAGTATATAACAAGTGATTTTTTTTGTTTTTTTTATAATATTAAGATTACAGATACACAATATAATAATATGTTGACGCAGAATATATTATAAAAAATAACATTTCAGAAAAAAGTATTGCTTGTGTTTGAAATATATGAAGCTGATATGTCTGGTAACGACATATGGATGCAACCGTGACGATGCGGTCTTCGCGGTGGTACGAAGGGTGCTTGTAAGCACGTTAACACTCCAACACTCAAGTCAGTGTAGGAAATTAGGTTGAATGTGTAAAAGTGTGTGGGAAATTAATTGTACCTTGAGGGTGATGCAGAATCACCCTTATATAGGAGGAGGAGGAGGCGCTAACAACTTCCATGAAATGCGGCGCCTCATCAGGGAGCTGTTGGAGGGCACATGTACGGTGCAAAGAGTGTGGGGCGTGATTTAGTGTGGTGGTACACATCGTTGTTGGTGTGCTCACGTGGGACACTACCCTTTGGTATGAAGGGTTTTGTCCACGTGTCGTCACATGATTAGCCTTCTGACCGGTCCAGAACAGAAATATTACATATTGCATTAATCCATTACTTGTTGAATTTTAGTCTTATATACTGCATTAATTTAATTTATGTAGTCATTAATGGTCTACGCATTTTTGTTAGGTAAACTAAGGTATCTCTCAGACGCATATTTGAATGCTAATCATTCAATGTAACTAAAATCCATTTATAGAGTTTTTTTTTCTTTCTTAAGTTAGGTCCATTTAAAGAGTTGTCATCTCTTAAAATGTGTTTTTCTCTATGCACGAATTATAGATCAAACACCTGAATCAAATGATTAAAAGATCAAAACATCTATCACTTATATAATACCGTGTTGATACTCCAATACTAATGTTTGAACTTTTGTTCTGACCTTTATAAATTTTAATTTTATCTTTTTTCTTACTATTTTATGTATATTGATATCGAAAACAAAATATTTATTTATAATTAATAATTGTTAAAAAATGGAATTTGAATTTATGAATTTTAGAATTAGAGTTGACTTAATATTTGATACAATATATTAATTATTGTGATAAGAATTATTATGTCAAAGTTTTTAATATTACTAATAAAAATTGAAAAATACAAAAATGTTTATCTTTTAAACCCTAATAAAGAAATATATTTTGATTTATATTTTTAGAATTAATTAGAGTCAAAGTAATATTTAATACTGCGCTGATGGATAATACCAATTTTCTAAAAAAAAGTAATATCTAGTATTATAATGGATGTCTATGTAGACACGTATATTAGTGAGAAATGTTAAGAACAATCTCTATAACACTCACCCTTTTACGTGTCTTACCAATTTATGTGAGTCATTTTTAAAGTGACCAACAAGACATCGAGTGTTAGAAAGAGAGTGTCTCCAACACTCCTCTATATTATTATTTGAATGTATGCTTTTATTCAATACTTTTATTCTATGAGATGTCAACTCAACTCAGTGCAAAAGTTTAGTGTCGCGATTTCAAAGAATGAAGCCTAAACCACGACAAACACAATTATAAAATAATCATTGTTGTCACATTAAACAATAGTACTTTTTTTTACGAGGATTTTCATTTGTGCAACCATTTGTATGACAACTTATGATATAGCCATAAATTTATACAAAAAAGTAGGCATTGACGCAAATAATTTATTTTAATCATATGTATAACAACTTATGATACAACCATTTGAAAGACAACTTATGAGTATTCTCTTAACCACTCATCTAGTCTCATCTAAATAATTTATTTTAATCATTCATGAGTTATTATTTCTCATCTAAAACAAACTAAAGACACCAATAACACCAAAACCAAAAGCCAGTGACACCCAAGTATTTTCCTAAATCCTGTCACAAAATATTTATACACATATTTTTTTTTTTACATCCTACGTTTTTTTTAAAAGATTTTACTTCCTACGTAATTTTAATCAATATATCATTTTCTAACAAAATTATTATTATAAAATATCAAACATTACCTTGACTCTGGTAATTCTAAAATGTACAAATTCAAAACCCCTTTCTTAGTAGTAATTAAAATATAAATTATGTGTATACTCACTAAAACTAGTAATATATGTGAAATCTTATATAAAAAGAAAATATTTTTAAACTTTGACTCTACATTATGTCATCTTTTTAACTAACATTGTATATCAAATAAAATATTTCTTTGACTCTTATGCCGAAATTCATAACTTTGGAAATCAATTTATTATTATTATTATTATCATCATAAAAAAAAAAATCTATACATAAATTTATTAATATCTTTTAATTTAAACTATCAAAATATATCAGTTATTATATCCCCTCAAAAAAATTTCACTTATTTTATTCTAATGAACATATTATTTTCTAACAAAATTATTATCATAAAATGTCGAACATTACCTTGACAAAAGATATGATATTCAAATTTATATTTTTAGTTTTAATCAAAAATCAAAATTTCATAAAAAATATTATTCATAATTTTCAAATAATAATGCAATGTGAGTGCCCGTCTTTTCGCTAGTATATATAAAAGCTGTTAAGTCTTTTATACAACTTTTTTAGCCAAAGATGTAGTTAATATTGTAATTTTAGATATATTTTAATCAATTGAACATACATTTTCTTTTTGAGATGTGTTATTTGAACAACTATCTGAGTGACACGTTTTGGACAACTGAAAATTTATAAAGAAAAGTAGATATTGACACGAAAACCAAAACAATAGAGAGAAAAAATAAAAACATAAGAGAAATGTTAACTAGTGTCCCAGGACAGTGGTTAAGGAGATTAATATAGAAATGTTGCATTCAGAAATGATAAACAGTGGAATGTTCCACTTTATGAAAGTTAAAAAGTTGTTGTTTTTAATGAATAATTTATATTTTTAGCTTTCTTAACTAGTGTCTGGGGGCACTAGTTAACATGACCCAAAACATAATATGAGTATTAGAAAAAAAATTGTCACAAAATGGTTGTCCAAATATCATTTCTCTTTCTTTTTCCCTACTTAAACGTTTTTAACGTTTCCTAATTGAACTTGAATTCTCTATTTTTTCACTATTTATAAATATATATATTGCAGTACTGAATAAAACCTCAAATATCGAAAATGAAAATAAATACTTGTAAGGCGAGAGAGTATGAGAGGAGTCTTAGAAACACTATCTTTTCAATATATTCTCTAACATTTACTTTATTGAATGAAATCCACAACTCTTTAATGATTCTAAAAGAAGAAATTATTCCATAAAAAAGTTAAATATTTCAATTTCCGATGCATTGATTACATAAATTTTCAATTTTTTTTACCATATAAAGGTCTTAAAGAGTGTCACGAGGGCACTTGTTAACATTTCCCTTATTTAAATGAGATCCATTTTAGTGTTTTACTCATATTTATTTTATCCAATAAAAAAAGTTTCTAATAATGTTAAAAAAAGCATGCTTATAGCACTGACAAAACATTTAAAAGTACGATTCGTGAGGTGTCTCTTTGTTATTTAAATTTTTATTGTTAAAAAAAAGTAACAATATAAAATTAGCAAAATTATACGATTCGTCTTTTGACTTAATTTTAGATAACACTTTTGTCATTTTTTTATTTAATTATTTATGTTATAAAATATCAACATTGTTAATCTTTTGCATAAAAAAAAATCAAAAACTCGTAAACAATCCAAAATTCTCATGATACAAACCTAAAAACTCATATTTCAGTGAAAAATTTCATAAAAAAAAATACGATATTGATATTTTATAACATAAAATATTAGATTAAAAAGTTAATTAACAAAACTGTTACTTAAAATTAAATTAAGGGACAAATTACATGGATTTACCTACAAAAATTTATATCCCAAAGTGAATTACAAACCATTTTAGTGGCACATTTGTCTTTTCCATCTAAATTTTGCTTCATATGTTTTTTTTTTTTGAAAGAATTTTGCTTCATATGCTAAATAATCGATTTTATATTTTTACCATATAGTTGAAAAAATTTCAGAATTAATTGCAATAAATAAATTTATATATAAACCCAAAAATTAAATCCATTCCAAATTTCATCCATAGCTCCGTCGTGAAAACCAACCAAACGCCGTTAACATTCCACCGTTGTTCAGAATCAAAACCCCTTTTCCAAAAAAGGAATTTTTTTAATTTTATTTTTCTATATAATCTAGAAACCCAATTTAATTAGTGATAAGAACGCACTTAATTTTGACCCAGTTAAAGATATTTTCTTTGAAAATTAAATTCATAATTGGATTCTATTTCAAACCCTAATTACCAATTTTGGTTTTTTTGATTCATTGCATTGTTCCCTATTAATGTTTCATTTCGAATGGAAATTGGTTTCTTTGCTGTTAGACCTATCATTGTAGTTGCTGCTTCACTATCTTCAACTCAATTCTTTTCTCAGGTATTTTTCTAATGACCCTTTTGCCCCTTTCTGTGTTTTCTGTTGTTATTTTCATTTACTTGTTTAATTCTGCTGGAAAGTTGTTAGCTTGATTTCTGTTATAGATAGATATTGGTTTTTACTTTATGTTTTAATTTCGTTTGGAAGTGACAACTGACTAGTTCTGTTTTAGTTTAATTTATTGTTTTTTAGTAAGTTCTGATGGTGAAGGCTTAAGACCTAGAAGCCATAGATTCTCAGGTTTGAATCCATGCCAACGATTCCTGTGTTGGGGCAGTCCACACAGAGCTTTGCTCTGGCTTTAATTGAGCCCCTGCAAGTGGACGATGGGATCTGTCCCTCGGATTAGTCGGTCCTTGGGCTGGATACTGAGATTGTTTTTTAAAAGAACAAAAAGAAGGGAACATGTTTTGAATTTGGTGCAATTAGAACTGAATATGGATCTTAATTGCGAAATCTATAAGTAGTTTTGCAAATTGTGTTATATGATATGATGATAATGATGAAGGATATGATTTAGATATACTTGGAAAGGAGTTGTATCGGGGGCTGTTTTTAAGGGGTTGCTTTTGTCTTTTTGAATTTGTGGTGCAGTAAATAGTTTTGTTTTTGTTTTTGTTTTTGTTTGTGTGCTGTAGTTTTAGTTTGTTGGTTTGTTGTAGGGTGTTTTTCGAACATGGATTCGAAGAAGTGCAAGCCTTGTACTGGTGTTGCATCTTCGATGAATGGTGTGCCTTTGAGTGTTCCGAATCAGGAGGATGAGATGGCCCGGTCCCTCAAGGATATGGTGGCTGTCAAGACTGATGTGGATATAGACCTCAAGGAAGTTTACTTTTTAATTATGCATTTTTTGTCTACCGGGCCATGCCAGGATTCTTTTGTTCAGCTCAGGAGTGAACTTTTAGAGCATCGGCTTCTACCTAGAAGATATCATGCTTGGTTTTCAAGAAGTGGCGAGCCCAGTGAAGATGATGCTGGCGATGATGACGGCATCTCTTTACCTTTACATTACAACAATTTAATGGACAGGTATTTTTGTTGCCATTTTATTATTGTAAATAAGGTTAGAGTTTTAGGTACAGCCATTCAAAATATGTTTTTTTTTTTTTTGTTGTTGTTGCTGAGGGCACAATACTGTAAGCAATTTGGTGTTCAATTTCAGATGTTCACTGTAGTTTTGAAAATAGTGGCTATTTAGCATGTTTGTGAACCATTCTTGTTAAATGCAAGCAGAAATACATACTGAATCAGCCTGAAAACTTCTTTTTCCTTTCCATTTGGTTCATTATGTAGGCTGTTTAATAGAGCTCCAACCAACATCCACTATTTTAGCAATTTCCTCACCTGCTATCTCTCAAACATGCTTTGTTCAAGTTTTACTGGTCAGGTTGTTGAATGTCAACATATATAGGTACATGTAGTTGTTCTTTGTTGTTTAATCATCTATGAGTGGTTCTTCTACTCTTAATCAGATGGACTATCAACAAGCTCGACCTTTAAGTGTCTACGAGGGACTGAACTAATATTTGAAAGAGGGTAGCTTTAGTCAATGCCATTACGCTTGAAAGTTTCTTGTTTTTTATTAAACATTTAGTGGCGGTTTTTATTTATTTACTTGGAGTGCAGTATTGGAAATGTTTTTAGCTTTTTCAGTTAAGAAAAGGGAAAAAAATGCATAGAAATTGGGTTGGGCCTAACCTAACCCTTACAAAACCGGTTTGCAAGGTGAGAACTATCCTCACTTATAAACATATGTTCCCATATCTCATCCAATGTGTTTATAAGTGTGGGTCCTCATCTTACATGCTGGTTTTGTAAGGGTTGAATTAGGCCCAACCCAAATTCTAAGATGGTATCAGAGTATATTTATGATCAGTTGGACCACCTGCTATCAGGTCAACGCTATCGGGTCACGCTCCAAATGTCCAGTCTTGGGCGTGAGGAGTGTATGTCAAGAGTCCTACATTGAATGAAATATGACATGAACATATGTTTATAAGTAGTGGCCGTCCTCACCTTACCAACCGGTTTTGTAAGGGTTAAATTAGACTCAATCCAATTTCTAAGATGGTATTAAAGCCTATCCAAGATTCGTTGGACCACCTGTTATCAGGTCATCATTATCGGACCACTCAGTTCACGCTACAGTGTCTAGTTCTATGTCTAGTTCTGGGCGTGAGGGGTGTGTGCTAAGAGTCCCACATTGTATGAGATAAGGCCCGAACATAAATTTACAAGCGGGGGAAATCTTCACCTTAGAAGCCGTTTTTTTAGGGTTGTGTTAGGCCTAACCCAAGTTCAATAAAACTTATAATGGATGAGTATGATTGCTACTGCCTACTGGTAAAGGTATCTTCATTTGGCGATTATATTACATGGAAATGGGGGATGCTTCGTATTTTAATCCAAATATATGTTATTTGGTTTCAAAAACTTTTCTCTCGAGCCAGTGATGGCTACTTATTCATATTACATGCATGGGGACTAATATTGGTCACTTGTGTAACTTAAGGTATCCTCATGTAGCTAAGGATCACCTGGTAAAGCTTCTGAAGCAATTAATGCTGAGTACAACCCATCCTATGAATGGAAAAGTAAACAGTCCTAATGCAGCGGATGTTCCCACTTTACTCGGAGATGGTTCATTTTCGCTTCTTGATGGTATGTGATGTGCTACAGTAATCTTCTTTCTATATTTGATCATTCAAGCTAAGACCTATAATTTTCAACTTAGATACACTAACAACATCTTAATAATCTCTTGCAATCTTAGGTTAGTATACAAATGCTGCGAGTTTGTGATTTATTCATATTTTGTATCTATAAAAGATTTTCTTTTCTTGTTCTCTATGAATTTGGAAAGGGATGTATTAATATGTTAGGCTCGTTGTATACAACTAGTTCTGAAATGGGTATATCAATCCTTGTTTCAGTTTCTGCTTTTTTAAGAATTGAAAATTGAATATAAATGATGAACACCTGAAAATGAACTTTGCTTCTGTAGAATATGCTTTTTACAGTGATTATATTTTGTATACTCTTTCATTAGCTAAAAACATATTTGTGGAATAATGTGATATTGATATCTGTTTATCTTGATCCTTATGTTTTTACAGTCGATAGAAAAATGACTGCTACGCAGGTGAAGCTCCCTCCACTTTACCTGCGCTGGCCACACTTGAAGGCTAATCAGGTTCAGGGGCTAAGTTTAAGGGAAATTGGAGGTGGTTTTACAAAGCACCATCGTGCTCCATCTGTTCGCAGTGCATGTTATGCTATTGCCAAACCGTCTACTATGGTGCAAAAGATGCAAAATATTAAAAAGCTAAGGGGTCACCGTGTGGCTGTCTATTGTGGTATGACTTACTCATGTGCTAAATTTGCTATTAACATGGTGGCTTAACGGGCATATGTTTATACGAGTTCATTTTCAGTTATTTTCATTAAAGCCATTGATTAGATGTAAAAGCTACATGGCATCAACATAAGTTGATTCCAATGCTTTTTGCATTATAAGTGTTGCTTTCTATTCTTGTAGTTTTGTTCTGAAGTTAACTTCTGATTTGAAGATAATTTCCTCTAAAACGCATATAACCAATTACTTCAATAGCCAAACTACAATTGGTGATATTTGAAAAATGGTGTGTCTCGCAGCCATATTTGATGGATCAGGGCGGTATGTTATCAGTGGTTCAGATGATCGTCTTGTCAAAATTTGGTCTATGGAAACTGCGTTTTGTTTGGCTAGCTGTCGCGGACATCGAGTGAGTCAAGAGTATGGATTATGGAACTAAATTTGATATGTTTGTATTTTTTTCAATATCTGACGTCTTGTCATTACATAAAACAAAGGGGGATATTACTGACTTGGCAGTAAGCTCAAACAATGTTTTGGTGGCATCTGCTTCAAATGATTTTGTTATTCGAGTTGTAAGTAGTATTTTTTAATCTGTATGTTCAATTCAATCATGTAAACCTTCAGGGACTAAATTGATATTTGTTTCACAACAGTGGCGCTTACCTGATGGGTTGCCAATCTCAGTTTTGCGTGGGCATGATGCAGCTGTGAATACCATTGCGTTTAGTCCCAGGCCAAATGCTGTATACCATCTGCTATCGTAAGTTCATTTTAGAAGTCACTGTTCCCCATTATTGCCTTTATATGTATGATTCTTGTAGCTTGAATGTCTCATTGTTAGTATATTTTGTGCATGGATAATTGAATCCTAAATATTTTGCAAGCGTCAGGTGTCGCACCATAGCTTAAATTTTTACTTGCAAACTTTTTTTTTCTTTGTGCGTACATGTAAGACTAAACTTCAATAATGTAGCAAATGCTCATTCGATGAATTTAAATGCTCTTTTGCTTGCTGTTGGATCACTTTGCACTAATCCAGTGGCTTACAGTTAGAGTTTAGGTGTTTTTTCCCCTTACCAGTTGTGTGACAAACATATTCCGTAATTATAGGAGTATTGGCTTACTCTATCTTATAAGTGTAATTTATTTTTTTGATCTTATAAAAAAAACAAGTGCGTTCTCAAAAGTACCATTCATAGGAAGTCGTTTCATGTAAATACAAGAGCGAGTCATTAAAAAATAGAACTTATATCAATTGAAGAATATTTTAGGAATGACATTATTAAATAGAGTAGAAGTGGTTAGATTTGTTGTAATAAAAAGAAGAGTACACTAATGTTGTGCGAGATTCGCGGGTAACATAGTAGTTGCAATGATAATAAAAAGAAGAGTACAATAATGTTGTGCGAGATTCCTACTATATACCATATTTTATTTGAATTTGGATACAGATTTTATAAAGATTTTAATTTACAAATTAACTATTCACTGCAATCCTTATTTTGTCCTACAATTAAATTAAAAAACATAGTAAGTAGTTCTAATCGAAATAAACGTAATGGAGAGATCGACCCCTTAATACAGCTCCAATAAACTGAATCCGTCCTGACTGTTGATATGCCATGATGGAATCTGTGTAGCTGCAAAAACAAATACTTGCACCCTTGTTGGCCATGAAGTCATGAACTTGACCCTCCAGTTATTTACTTGTCATTATCAGGTTATTTTGATATATTTGATAGAAGAGCAGATGTTCTGAAATAGAATACAAGGTAATCTGAAAAAGGAAATACAAACTAATGCTAATTATTGCACCTATAATTAAGGGTCAGTGATCTCTTTTCACAAATACAAAATATACAGATAATCCAATCTCCTGTTAGAACATCAGCTAGCTGATTTCCTGCGGATACATATGGTGTGCAAATTATCCCACCATCCTCTAACTTTTTCTTGATATAGTGTTTACCTACCTCAACATGCTTAATCCTATCATGTTCCATTGAATTATGTGCAATGTTTATTGTTGCGGTATAGCCTCATAGGTCTACCCCACTCGATTTTTAGGTCAACCAAAATTATTATCTGCTTCAGGAGTTTGCAAATTCTTAATACTATATCCCTCCCTGAGTTCTGCACTTGATCTTGCAAAAACATTCTGTTTTTTGCTCATCCAAGTTACCAAGTTTCCTCAAAGAAAAGTCCAGTATCCGGCTATGGATCTTCTGTCATTTATGTAGGGATGGCAATGGGTAGAGTCTGGGTAGGATACTATAGTACCCATTTGCATACCCGCAACATCAACAACCAAATCTTTTCCCACTAAGTGGGGTCAAAAGTGGATCAAATTACCCATTGACATAACCGCATTTCGGAAAAATACCTGTACCCACATGGATAGCAACTTCAATACCTGTACCCGTCTAGGTAGTCAACAGTAGCCTATTGTGCTGGAGCGAATCGGCTGCTGACCGCAACGGTGCCGGCTGGTGCGGACGCAGCAGAGTTTGCAAAATATGTGCTGCGGAGCAGGCGGCAGTAAATTCCACAGATTACCATAATATGCCGTTAAAAATTGAGACTTTAAAGGGGTAATCTTGACATTTCGCATGCAAAACACTCCCTTCTTCTCTTACCTCCTTCTACGCGAACCCTAAATTTCCGCGATTGCTTTTTCTGTTTCCTTCTTCTTTCTGCTGCGACTGGTAGGATTGAATTAGTCACCACCCAAATTCTAAGATGGTATCAGAGCTATATACGATTTGTTGGCCCACTTGCTAACGGGCCACTGGGTTCAAGCACTAGATCTCCAGTTCTGGGGTTAGGTGGATGTGTTGAGAGTCCCATGTTGGGTGAGATATGGCTTGAAAATGTGTTTATATAAGTGGAAAGTAACGAGGAATCCCTTGCCTTACCAAGGGTTGAATTAAGTCCAATCCAATCCAGATCCTAAGATTCTCCATTCTCTATTTTGACTTTTTTCCTTTCTTTCTTTCCATGCCTAAATTCCTATAATTTGAACAAATTGCAAGGAAGGTGAGAGCAATTTACTCAACAAAAGGATGGCAGTGAACAAGTCGCATAAACCTTCTAGATAAAGAGTTTGACCTGCCCCCCCTCTCTCTCTTGCGGGGTATTTCTCAATCTACCAAGTGTATTCTGTCTCGAAAGAATCTTAATTTCTTGGTAATAAAGGAGGGGTCAACATACACCACTATAATACTTATCTCTGTTACACTTACACCATTCAATAACTTAGTGATTTTTATCGATCCCCTGTAAACCATGGCTGTGTGTCAAATCTTGAACAATGATATAATTAAAAACAATTGGTTCTTATTTTCATATATTTTAAATGTGTATATCATATTGATTTTTTTATGCATATATAGGAAGTGCTGAATAATTTTTACTAATCTAAATCTTATAGATACGATCTATATGTATTATAGAAACTTGCAATCTAACATTCTGCGTAAAATCATCTTATAAAATTTTAAACTGGTTTTAAAATCGATCCCCTGGGTACATGTGTGTTGTGTAATTTGCATTCTAGTCCTCATAGTCCGCAATAATATCAGTTCTTATTCTGTTACTTGACTTTTATGACTTATGTGATATATAGGGCATCGGATGACGGAACATGTAGAATATGGGATGCAAGAAGTTCACAAAATCCATGCATATACGTACCGCGACCTTCAGATGCTATTAACGGTCAGATTATCGATTCTAACTTTGTCAATAGACCAAAACCCACTTTAGTTGGCTTAGTGGCATTGGCTTGGGACCTTGGAGCGTGCTCCTCCCAAGGTCTCAGGTTTGATTCCCCTCGGTGCCAATTTCGGCGGGCTAGTCCATCTCTGGCTTTAAATCCCCTCCC
>Ga0315913_1008391_pt1 | contig 12266 bp, 9 predicted proteins | sample MpolsnodulesMG_FD_207736 | JGI IMG/M metagenome (GOLD analysis project Ga0315913, IMG submission 207736) | Medicago polymorpha root nodule microbial communities from Los Angeles, California, United States - small nodules | ecosystem: Host-associated > Plants > Roots > Nodule | place: USA... | reverse complement strand
CCTGAAAGAACGTGTTTTGTCCTCCAAAAGGACTTCTCCATTGGCAACTAAGAAAAAAACGACTCATGGTCTCATAACGTTCTTTGAAGTTGGACTATGCAGTTGTATTTTTCAAAGAAAGTTTGACTGCAGACTAGCCTCTGTCCTGATAGGTCGATTCATGCATGTTAGATTGTGATTGAATCTTGGTCACAAAAATTATTATTTTTAGATTGACTTGGGTTTTTTCTTTTTTTTGAGGAACGATTGACTTGAGTTGATGGGGAAGACTTAACGGAATGAGTTGACATAATTTGAGATTATTTGAATTGTTTAAAGGAAAGGGATGAGTAAGGAGCGAATTTTTTGTAGGAAACTTTTTTTGTGGTGGTCGGGGTTTAAATTCCAAATCTTGCATTGTCTTTACCAATTGAGCTAAACTCACGAGGACTTTAGGAAACTACTGTAATTAGAATCCTTTGATATTTTATTTTTATTTTTTAAACAGAACTACGTTGGCCCTCCAAAACCCTAAACCTAATGATTTGGGCGGAAATGAATGCTGACCGTTGATTTAGGCACCAAACACATCTCAACGGTCTCCTCCAAAGGGGCATTTTTATCGTAACATTTGGCTGAAGAGGCATTGTACAAAGAGTTGAATTAAATGCTTTATAGAAGCATTTATATTTCTAAATTGTTTTAAAAATTGGAAACTGATTGAAGATTAAATGCTCCATGATTATGAAAAGTTGATGGAGAGAAGTTGAAAATGTCTTACGACTATACGATAAGTGTTTGTACTGTAAGTAAAGTCTAAGTAAGTAGTTCTTTCAAATATCCTAGCAACGTATATAAGTATATTATATATTGAATGACACGACACTATTTTGATCAGTTTACATGTTAAGTGGCAGATAATTAGATAGTACTGGTAGTTATTTACACTGAAACAAATATACGTAAAATAAATTATTTAATGAAATTTTATTCAAAAAAAATAAATTATTTCATGAAGTTTAAATTTTTTTAAAAAAGAAAATTGAAGTTTAATTTACTTTGAAATTTATGAATTTTTTCTTATTTTATTAATCTGATAGACTTTCAATTAAATTGTTGAGTACACCACCGTACACCACCTCTTCTCCGCTCCTTCAATCCAAATCCAGTATTCACGATGTAGCCTCAAGACCGGTGGTGTGCATGCGTTGCTCTGCTACACCACCCAAAAAGAAACCCCATACAGGGTTGTTAAGCAGCCGTCAGCGTCGTTTTGACCGCGGATTGTTTTGTTACTCACACTTAACCATGGCGTGATTTTCTCTGTGTTGTTGCGTTGTCGTGTTCGTCGATATGTTTTTGAGGTAAACAAAAGTTGTTGGGTTCACTATGTTGATGAGATGGCGTCGTCCGTTCCTTGTTTTTGTTTTCTTGGTCCGTTTTTTATCTGGCTTCGTGACTTTGTTTGTTTGATTGCTCATGTTGATTTGGTTCTGATTGATTATGGTTTGTTGGTTGCGGTTTTCCGGTGGGCTTCACCGCACCTTTGTCGTTGTTCCAAAATGGGTCCATACAACATTCTTCGGCGGACGTCCCAATGTTCTCAGTCGTGCTTCAGGTGCGATTGTTTTAAGGTTCGCTTGGTTGAAGAGGGATTGTTAGTTAGAACATCGCCGTTCAATGGTGTGCTGTTTCGCAGGGGTCGTCATTTTGGTTTTGTTTGGCTTTGGGGGTTGTTTTAGTTGTGATTATTGTGGCGAGGAATGATGTTTGTGAATGTTGAAGGATTTGATCTTTTAATGCGGTGATGGAGTTTGAGTAAGATGAATTTTATATGGAAGATTGTCGTGTATCGATTTGTAGTCGGACGAGGTGTGACCGTTGAAAGTGGTTTCAGCTTTGTCTCTCTGTTTTGGGGTTTGGAATGCCAAGGTTTTGGTGTATGGTGTTGTGCCTTTGTTTAGTTTTTAAGGTTGCTATGGGGAGGCCTTGTGTTGGAATTTGAAAGTTGGTTTTGTGTTGGCTCGTGTCGGACGACGTGTGGATTTGGTGGAAGGTTGTGGCAGGGGCTGATTTGCTCAATGAATTCTAGTTATGGGTTTTGTTTGCGTGTTGTTTGGAAATCATATTGATGAGTGGCTTGCGGATGTGGACATATCTCAGTGGTCTTTTGGGTTGGGGGTTGGAGCCATTGTAAATGTTCATGAGAGTTTGTGCGGTTTGGTTTGGTTGTTTTGGGTAATTGTTTGGGTGTTGTTGGTTGCTCTTTGTGGGATGATCAATGTGGCTTTTATTGCGAGATTTTGTATATCTTTTTTTTTGGGTGCTCCGCCTATATACGACACTGTTGCTTTAAAAATCTTGTTTCACTTGTCTCTGTTCGTCTTGAATAAAAGATTTGTTATTAATAAACTTAGCCTTTTAAAAAAAAATGTTGAGTACACTGTACACACAAATTAATATGCATAAAAATCCACTTTAGCTGTTGAATTTCCACTAAAATACAGTAGATTGAATTACGTTGGTACTTTTTTTCCTAAAATATTCATTATATATTCTAAATATGTTATAAAACTCAGGTTATTACATGTTAATAAAGTATGTTATTAAATATTTCAGAAAAAAATCTGTAAAAAAATGTTATAAAAAATATAGCGTTAATCACATTTTATAATATTTTAGTTTAGATTTCATGAGATACTGTACTTAAAACAAAACTCAGAAGTCAGAACAACAAAATGATCACTTTCACTAGTCAGTGGGTACTACGTAGTAGCATAGAATCTAGTTGAACTAGAATATTTCATCCGAGGTTTTCGTTTTCACGAATGCATGATCATTTTGACTTTCAAGACATTTGAATTTAGAGTGGTACCATAATTAGACGTGTAAGTTAAATAATATTGTAATCAAATTCCATGTACATGTAGTGTTTGACCATTCTTTTTTTTCCTTCCATGTAGTGTAGATGGCTTGACTGGAATGAAACGACAAAATTGAGTCTCACAACGCGATTTCTCATTAGTTCACACTTGCTTTTTTTGTTGGATTCATACTATGATACCAACAATTACCAACCTTTGATTTGTTTTTTTCCTTCCTTATTTTCAATTTTTTATAAATCCTAAGGTTGATTCTGATTTTAAACCAATTAAATATACATGACAAATATTACGAGGATCTATTAGCTAGCAAAGTGGGTGCACATAAAGGTTAGTGTTTATGATTGTACACAAAAATAAAAAATTACTTAACTACCCATCATTTAAATTTAAATTATTTTAAAGAAGAAAGAGTGAGAATGGGTTTACAATTGAATATTAGTGTACATAATTTTAATAAAATTTACAAAACTAGCCCCCTTTTTTAAGAGGCAAATTGCTACCATGCATCTAATATTGTCCTCCCAATGCTCGTTGAAGTATGATGAACGTCATTCCAAATGATATCATTACGTGCAACCCAAATTTGCCAAAGAAGTAAAGCCATCCAACCAGCAATGCCTCGGCTTTCTGAGCGACATATATCAAAAACAGAATCTGCCAATCTGCTCACACTTCCAACTCGCGGTTGCAGCACAGTCAAAAGCCCTGCCCAATACAAACTCTCACGCACCACCGTACAACCCACAAAAGCATGCCAATCATCCTCAACAACCGCATCACACTAGAGGCAGATCATCTCACGTTGTACATGCTGTGATTGTAACTGGAGACGCGTTGAAACACATTCTCTGCAGATCCTCCATAACAAATTACGAGCTTTATGAGGGGAATTCACCTTCCAGATTCTATGCCACTTTCCTTTAACATGGAATCGATCGCAATGTAGCAACTCCATCAAAGCCAGCATATAACACGTCTTAACAGTATAAATCCTGTTACGTTCCATTATCTACGCTATTATATCATTCTAAACTTCCTTAAATAATGGTGTATCAAGAATATAGTAAGTAGTACACGTGTAACTAATAGAATTGAGTCTAGAAGATATTAAACTTGCACAAAATGATAATAATATATTTTTTTCTAAACTAGGAGCTTCTTCGGACGTTGATCCCCTCATTCGCGCTACTCCCCCAACTGAGATGCTCATAAGAAGTGATGCTAATGGAACCTTCTTCCTTAGGGATTAGCTAGGTTCTATTACCTTTTTTCTTTTTCTGTTCCTGTTTTCCTTTTCTTTTTTCTGTTGTCTCATTTTCCTTTGTAACAAAAAAAAAGTTTCAAATGAGAGTAACATTTATATCCTCGAATATATTTGATTAATAAAAGAAAGTAGAACACATATGGATATACTTACTTCACTTGGGCGTATGTGTGTGTTTGTACAAGAATCTATCCAGAGAGAGCACGTGATTACGTTGGGGATTACTAACTTGTTGACACATGTGCACGGCTTAAATTTGGTGGAATAGGCTTAAATTTTTCTGGAGACAAGTTCTATGATTTTTTTAGTAGTTCTATGATTTTTTTTTAAGAAGTTAAAAAGAATTATATTCAATAAACACCGTTCAAAACATATGGTATTACTAAGAGGCAATGTTTAGCCTGGGACATGGTAATTTGGTAAACAAATAGGAGAAAAGCACACAAAATACAACAAATTAATCCCCACAAAAACAAAACTTTGCCCAATGTGAGATCCTGAAATAACAAATCATTAACCGTGTAATCCTAAACAAACAAGTGGTTGTGTGCACCATTCATTCATGAAGGTCAAACATAAACTTTTGATTTTAGATTTAAGTTAAAACCAAAAATTAAACTTAATTATCTCAAGGATCTGGCTAACGTTGATGTCATTTTGACAAAAAATAACATTATTATATAATGAGATTTTGATATAGAACATAGAAGAGCGAATGATTTTTTTTATTTCTGACCCTCTCACCAAAACAAATGATAGGTCTGCACCTGTTGAAAAATATTGATGTATATGCCCTTGTTCTTCATTTGATTTGGCGAACATGACGATTTTTTCAACTCTTTATGCACGTTCTGTGTGTGAAACGGCGAGCATGCATTTTATAATTTTTTTGTGTTCTCTTTTTCAAATGGCGAACATGCCATGTTTTTTTCTTTTCATGTTTTACATTTAAAATGACGAGCATGCCATTTCTTTATTTTCTTTTTTGTGTTTTACATTTTTTTTATTTTATAAATGGCTTAAGTCTTTTTTTTCCTCTATTTTCCTTCATTACTATAAAATGCACCTTTCCCCTATCAGTCGAGTTAACAAAATAAGTAGACGAATTAAATGATAAGAATAATAATATTATTATTAAGATAATTCGAAATAAAATATATTACAAAGGAAATTAATTAACTACCGATGATTAACAGTAGGACAATTCTTGCGAATATGACCGGTCTTCCGACACAATCCATATTTTCTCCGTGATTATTTCAAAACATCCATTTCAGTCAAGATGCAAGTACTGTTTAGACGATCTTTCTTTAAAATCTCCGCATGGCTGGATTGTGGCAAAACTTTGGACCTTCATGTGGGGGTCAATAATTCTTATCGTGGACTACATCGAACCTTTTATTGTAGAGGGAATGGTGTGTTTATAATAGTGAAGATAAAACTAAAAAAACAAAAAAACAAATTTATGACATGTTTGCCATTTCAAAGAGAGAAAAAAAAAAAAAGAAAAAAAGAAATGGCATGTTCACCATTTGAAAGAGAGAACATTAAAAAAACATAAAAAAAAAATGGCATGTTCGCCATTTGATTTGTAGAACACCTGCAAAAGGCTGCATGGCAGAAAAAGTTGGAAAAAAAATTCATGTTCGCCATATCAATTGAAGAACAAGGGCATATGCATCAATATTTTTCAACAGGGGCAGACCTATCATTTGTTTTGGTGAGAGGGTTAGGAATAAAAAAATCACAAGCGAACTAGAGAGTGAGATACACATCTACCAAGATTCTCTATGTGAGAAAGCCTTTACTCAGTTCAACGTGTGAGATATCAACACAAACATTAGTCAAACAACAATGTTATTTGAACAACTATTTCTTGTGACAATTTGTTGGATAATCAAATTATAGAAAGAAATTTAGGCAGGGACACAAAAATCAAAACAATAGAGAGAGAAAGTAGAAAGACAATGTGAGTATAAGAGAAAAAGTTGTCATAAAAGTTGTCAAAAAATGGTTGTTCAAATATCATTTCTCTTAGTTAAATAAAAGACCCCAAATCTCTTGTATCAACATGAACATGGAGGCATTCTTCCATAGTCATAAACACAAATGAATAGTGTTTGGTCACACATACATAAAAAAGTTATTTCTTGAAATACTAAATTATTTTATAATCAATTTCTTTTTCATTATTGGAAAAAATATTTTAATGTGTGTGTGCCCAAACACTATTCATTTGTGTTTGTGACTATAAAAGAATTCCTCCATTAACATGTACATTGATCAACCTCTTTTCCATTGTGCCGCCTTTTTCCATCGTGCCTTTGCTACGCATGGCAATGGCGCGAAGTAGAGACGATTTTTATCTTTTCTATTTATATTTATGACTCTATATATTTATTTATCATCCTACACATATTCAATAAGGATAAAAATTGAATCTCATTCATGTACTCAACAGGCTCATATATCCTTGACACATCTCTATCTTCACAATAAATCATTTTTTCAGCCTCAAGGATAATGTTATAATACATTATCCTGTAATATGCTCATTTAACATTTCTTTGATCGAATGCTTTAGTTGCATCTTTAAATATCAATGACATTTTTTATAACATGACAACGATCAATAAGTAATAAAGAAATTTTCTATGTTTGGGACGGGTTTGGGTATGTGTTTAGGATGAGTCAATATATCCTCGTTACTTGTCCCATATTCGTATTTTGAAATCGTGGAAAACTCAAACTCATACAGAAACCCTGTAAAAGCTGGGAAAACCAGTCAAATCGGGATGAGTTCGGGCGGGTAACCGCGTGTACAGATTTTGTTGCATGCATAACCTTTTCCCTCTTAACATGTCGTCCTACCTTTCCCATCCCTTATCGTGTATGTATACCCTCTGTAGAACTCATTGAACCTATCTTTTCCTTGTCTATGAAAAACAAGTTGAAATGTTTTCCTTCGCCTTGGTTTCACCATAGTCCATACATCCTTATCCCCCATGCGTGTTTGCTCATTATTGACGTTCCCATCCCCTCGTGCTTCGCTCGCCTGGATCATAGGGAAAACACGTGATCATAAAACCGTAGAATTACCTTAAGGTTTTCAAGAAAGGTAGTTTAATGCATTGGATCAATATATAATTTATGGTAGAACATTATGGCCTAACTTGATCCACGCAACTAACCTCATTTCGTGAGATAGTTGTTTTAAAATGGTTGTACAAATATCATTTCTCTTAGATATTTTTGCAATTTTTTGTCTTTTTGGACCAAGTTTTATTTTTATTTGAATTTTAGCACTATCATCGAGATAATTATTTATTAGTTAATCTAGTGCAGAGTCATCCCCGATAATTTGTAGACACCGTATAATCTTTGACAAAAAAAATCTAATGACAGACAACTAACTTGTAGTTAAATATATGAGCAATGGTTCAAACATGACTTTTACCTACATACAAATAGGCAATTATATATGGATAATGCATAATTAACAACACAATTGTTGTCTTTCCGACTTTTACCTAAGGAAAAAGGACATTTAGTGACAGGTTTTGGCCGTAGATACAATTTTTTTTTCCTTTTTTAAATTTCTAGGCCATGTGCCAAAGGCCTTGTTGCACTTGCACATGGCTGACCCTGATCGACTGGTCGTAAGCAGTCAATAAAATTTAGCTGAGAACAAATTGCTATAAAGAATCAAAATTTAAATCTCAACTGAAACAATCATTTAGCTAGACTTTATTTACCTTTAGACCGCATTATAAATTACTATGACCCATTTATTAGATGTGTGAATTGGTTTGAAGGGACAACGTAAGAATTAAAATGTTAAGAATGTCATAATTGCTTCTTTTTATTTTTGTTATTTTGGTTAAATAGTCTATTTGTTAGAAATTCATGGAATGAGTAAATAGACAATTACCTCCCTGAAATTGTAAGTTTCATCAATTACCTCTCTGAAATTAACAAAACTTCAATTACCCCCTTGAAATTGCACAACGTTAATCAATTTACCCCCTCCGTTAAATTTTTCTGTTAGTCAACATGATGTTTTGCAAATACCCCCTGAAATTTTACACTTATGTACAAATTGCCCCATGAACTTGAAAAATTATATATTTTTTCCTCTTATACTTAATTCAAAAGATATTAAACGTGTGTCTGTGATTGATAGATATAGAATTCCTTAAAAAACAATATCAATTCTACACCAATAAGAGAATTCAAGAACATGGAATCAAAAGGAGTTGCATTTCCAAAGAATTAACCAATGAGGTTATACTCAAGTCTATGGAATGATGCTGATGATTGGGCAACAAGAGGTGGTTTTGTCAAGACAGATTGGACAAATGCTCCATTCACTGCATCATATAGGAACTTCAATGCAGATTCTGCTTCATCTAATGCTTGGTTCTCTCAAGAGTTGGATTACAAGTCAACAAAGATTGAGTGAGGTTCAGAAAAAAAAAAATGATTTACTCTGTATTCCTATTGCAACAATACTTTTAGATTTAATATTTTCTTCTTTCCTAGGCCTATTCAATGGGTTTTACTTGTAACGTTCTTCATGTTAATTCATTTATTCTTTGATACAATAAATAAATATTCAGATTTTTTCCCAAGCGTAATATAATCTGCTAGTTAACTAAACCTATATTTTTCAAAGGTGCATGCAAATATATCAATTTTGGCCCATGTGTCTTGACTCTTACTTTATTAAGATCCAAGGATAAGAAGAAAAAAAATATAAATTTTCAAGTTCGGGGGGCATTTTGCATATAAGTGCGAAACTTCAGGGGGTATTTGTAAAACGTCATGTTGATTAACAGAAGAATTTCACAGATGGGGTGATTAACGTTGTGCAATTTCATGGAGTAATTGAAGTTTTGTTAATTTCATGGGGTAATTGACGAATTTACAATTTCAGTGGAGTAATTGCCTATTTACTCTTCATTGAATAAGTGAACAATTCAAAGTTCAAATCGCGGCCTCTGCATGATGTGTGACGCCCATACCAACTAAAATATTCTCATGGGGATAACTTCTCTAACATAGCTCATTAATTATAAACATTTGATTTAATATTTTTTAAATATTAAAATTTAGTGTGAAGGAATGATGTCCCAATCAAAGATATAAAACACCTTAGAGTTTAAAGAGTACCTACAAAATAATTTACATTCATCTTAACTTTAACGAAGCTGGAATATGATATTTACATTCTTTTTAGCACTAACAATGTTAGAATCTGAATCCTTGGAGATTTAAGATCTATCGTTTTACCATCAAACAATGTTGATTAACATTTGATTCAATTTTAAAACATAGTTATTAGATCATACTATATTTAATATTAATTTCTTCTTATATATTGCTAATTTTATTTATAATCGTAGATGGCATCCATTTTGATCCTTATCCAAGATACACTGCGCATCCAAAATTTTAAACTATTCTTTCCTTGTATGTACTTCAATTTTAAAGTTTAAACTACTTTCTTTTAAGCATAAAATCCAATTCCAGGGTCATAATCGACATTTAATTAACACACCAACTAAGACATTGGCGACTATCACTCCATCAACAACAAATCCTAGAGCGCCATCTGTCCAATGACGTTCCCGCAACGCCATAACATGACGTCACCACTACAACGTCAGATTCTCTACCCACGCGCCAAGCTCGCTTCTAAATTCCACGTGATGATCCTAAGCCATACACTGCACAAAGGAAAAATCCCTCACCGTTGAATTTATACACTTTCATTTAACGCGTGCGGGTTTAAGTTGCATGTTGAAATGGGTTGGAATTTTCATACCAAGTTTCCTCCAATCTTCGAAGCATGTGCAAATAGCAACAACTTGGTTTATTTTCTCATAAAAATATAAAAGCCTCCTTATTACATACTATACTAACCCCTACATATATTATAAGAGCTCAGTGTTTGTGTATATTTTTTCAGATAGGGAAAAAAAATCTAGTGTGACAAAACTAAAATCTTCCTAAGATTTCAATACCAAAAATGGAAAATGAAAATCTAGCTCATGGTGGTCGTGGAAAGGTAATTGATGAGTTGTTAAGAGGGCATGGACTTGCAAACCAACTTAGAAATATTCTGAATGAAAGTGGTGATATTGATAATAATGATGGATCAACAATACCATTTGCTGAAGATCTTTTAAAGGAGGTGCTTACAACCTTCACTAATTCTCTCTTGTTCTTGAACAATAATCCTACTTCAGAGGGCTCTGATTTGCAACTCACCAAATCTGAGGATTCTTTTGAAAGTAATTGCAAGAGCACTTCCATTGTTAAGGAACGAAGAGGCTGTTACAAAAGAAGGTATTTAATATTGCATAATAATTTTTCTTCTTATTGTTTTATAAATCTATGTATGTGTGTGCATCTGAGATCCATTTAAGAGTTGACTTCTTTCAACATATATTTTTACAAACACACTGGACATATCCCTAATTCTCCCAATATATCTATAACCACATTTATACATCTACAATTTGTACATGATTTTACTATATAGTGTTTTTTTTTTCTTCCTTTCTTTAAGAAAATATTTAATTTTGGCTTATATATTTTACTTTCCTTCTTTTATTTATTAACTAATGTAATTTCACTTATATTTGAACTTTTAGATGAGGTAGTGCATACTTTGTTATTTAATATTTTTTTTTGGTTACAATTTGTTATTTAATTTGATTACAGTACTATTAGCTAATTAATACTTTTGTTATGTTATTATTATTTCTGTGTCGCCAACCATACTTTTGTCATTGTTTGTCCTTTACATGAGTAATATTGTACCCCATCAATTATCGATCATCATCATTGAAGACATGTCCTTTCTATTTGTTTGCCTGTTTCTTGTTTTTTTTTTTTTTTTTTGAAATAATGCCTGTTTCTAGTTTGTTATTATTGTTTAGGCTGGCACAATAAAATTATTTGATTAAATACATACATATATATTGCATTGGTTGGTTGAGTTTTCTTTTTGTTTTGTTACAAATAGAATACTTACCTGAAATTATATGCAATTCCGTTTACAGAAAAGTTTCACAAACATGGGAGAAGGAGTCTGAAAATCCTGAGGAAGATGGTCATCAATGGAGAAAATATGGTCAAAAAAAGATCTTGCACACTGATTTTCCAAGGTATATTTATACCGAGTTTAATAGACACATTAACTATGCAAACCATTTTACAAGGGAGTTTCTACCATACACTCATAAATTAAAGTATTGTATCAGTGCACTTGTTTTCTAAATCAATAAATTAACGGTAATTTTTATTAATTAAAAAGTTATTTGTTGATTTGATATTTGAGAAAACATCATTTCATAAGAAAAATATATAATTTCATTTTTTATTAAGATTCATAATAAATATTTTACATTTTAACTTGAAAATAATCAATAATCACTATTATGAGAAATAAATATAAAATTTATTTCGCAATACTTTTTATGGATAAGGTTTAATTATTATAATTGTAAATGATGATAGAAAATATTTAAAAAAAAAAAAACTCATTTAGCTATTAATAGAGAAACTCAATGTACACACTTGAATTTTCGAGTGTACCTTAGAAATGACATTGTTATTAACCGTTAGATTTGACCTGATTTAATAATAGTGTAAAATTGATTTATGCATGTCTTTTAACTGAGACATTTTCTACGATCACAAATATAAATGTATAGTGTTTAGTCACACATATAAAAATATTTTTCCTCAAAATACTAAATATTTTATTATTAATTTCCTTTTATTATTAGAAAAAATCTTTTAATATGTGTTTGTCCAAACAAACACTATTCATTTGTTTGTGACATACTCCTCTTAAACTCTGTTTATATGAACTTAATTTCTTAGCATCTTAGGGTTGAGTAGGTCAAGTGGGTTAGGTCAGATGTTAATTAAATTGAAAGAGTTTCTGATTCAAACTCTGTTGAAGGATACATAGAAATGACAGCTAATTAATATCTGTTAATGTTATTACAAAAAAGTTCCTCTACTTCTATATCTCTTCTATGCTATGGGCCTAAATGAATATATATTTATGTGATTTGCAGGAACTATTACAGGTGCACTCACAAACATGATCAAGGTTGCAA
>Ga0315913_1008390_pt1 | contig 12267 bp, 8 predicted proteins | sample MpolsnodulesMG_FD_207736 | JGI IMG/M metagenome (GOLD analysis project Ga0315913, IMG submission 207736) | Medicago polymorpha root nodule microbial communities from Los Angeles, California, United States - small nodules | ecosystem: Host-associated > Plants > Roots > Nodule | place: USA... | reverse complement strand
CCATATGTCGGGATTTGGAGATTTTATATGATGATGTATATTGATCTCATGGCATGTATACTTTGGAGATGTATGATTTATATCCGCTGCGACTGTTGAGAAATTTTATATATGCATGTTAAACTTTGTTTTTGTTGAAGACGTAACGTCTATTTCTTGAATATATGCTTTATTCGCATGTTTTATCGCTTTAATAGAAATAGGGCGTTATAAAAAGACATCATCCCTTCAGGGTAAATCTAAATCTGGTTGTTTTTATACCCCAAGAAAGAGTGTTTTTACCCACGGTAAAAAGTTTTTGGGGTATAAAGAAGGAGATTTACTTTTACACCAAGGGTTGACCTCTTTCTGCCCAAGTCAGTTGGCCTATTTTACCCCCTTCCTTGACCCTTTTTTACCCCTAAATTGGCCCCCCAAAAAAGCTAAAAACAAAAACTACAAAGGTGAAAGAGTGAGAAGAAGAAGGAGAGAATGTGAGGAAATGGTGAAGGTTTAAGAGGGTATTTATAGGGGGAATGGTTGCATAGGTTTTATATGCACTAAATGCAGTCAAAAAACTGTAAAAAGAACATGTAAAAAATATTAAAATGAAGGTTGAACAATTGACCAAAGTCCAAAAAACGTGTTCTTGAGTTTTGAACACCGGCCAAACTGGCGTGAGTTAACTCACATTGGGTTTAATACTAGCGTGAGTTAACTCACGTGGCAAGCATGGGCCAGCGTGGGTTAATTCACTCTAAGATGGTGGGAAGCATGACCCTTTTTTTTTTGCATGCACTGATGGTACCATAGGTAGGTTTTGAATAAATAAATTCGAATAAAAACTAATTAAACTCGGCGTGAATTCGAATAAAGAACTGTATTAAAAAATTCAAATAAAGTCGTGTATTAAATAAATTCGAATAAAAGTTACATTAAATTACATAAAGTTCCTAAATATGTCCTATAATTACATTACATTACGTTCAGAAATGCACCTTCCAACTATAACAATTATTTTACTTCTGAATGGGGTAAAGTTTTATTGTTTCATTCAAAAGCGTTTGGCCATTAACATCACGTAGCATGAGTTAACTCACGCAGCGCAAGTTAACTCACGCAAGGGCAATATGAACATTTCACTTGGGAATGAGAAAAACGTTTGGGTAAAGAGCAGCTGTCGTAATGTTTTCTCTTCGGGCCTTGTTTGCTTATTAGGGGTCTTTCGTTTTCTACACCCTCTTTTAGCTATTACACCTTGGCAACTATGTTTTTCCTCCTTATTTAGCCCTTTCTTGATATAATTAATACATACATGCATACATGCTGCCAAAAGGTGTTGGGATAGATACATCGGAATGGTTTGGATGTATATATACTTAATGCGATCGAGATGACCATTTAGAGGGTCTGAGTAGGGCATTGTATTACACGTTCCTATACTCTGCAAAATTACCCGTACCGTAGTAACTTCAATATCCTTAGTTGTACTCTCTAGTTCTCGTAATTGTACTCGTTACCTGCATTTTAACTATTTTAAATGAATAAATAACAAAGTATTAATGTAATTGTAACTGAATTTAAAAACCACTTAGAGATCTTTGAAAATGAATAATAAAACCTTACAAACTAAGTTTTTTAACTAATCCACAATTCAAAAATACCAAATGAAAAAAAAAATCAAAATAGTAGATTCATACATTTTCTGACAAAAATAAAGTCAGTAATTTGTTATTATCTATACTTTATACTGTATATGAACTAAACTAGCCGAACATGTCTATTTAGTGAAAAACTTTAAAACGTCTAAGGTAAATCTTATTTTTATTTTTTTTACAAGAGAGGGTCAAAGGCCAAATAAAAAAAACTAAAAAACTAGCCGAACATTCATATGCATGGAAACTTTGGAGGTGTCATGAAAAAGAAGTCTATGAAGCTCACTAGAAGGATTCTCTATTCTAATACAATTTAAAATGTTTGGAGAAAGGCTAAAGTTAGTCAACTAATTAACATATCTATTACACTCCCCTCATGTATGATGAAATTGACCTCGCCAATCCAAAGCCAAGAGTTTGTAAATGCGTTGCTCCAACGTGGAAACTGATCCAATAAACTTGTAGTTATATGTAACCTTGTTAATCAAGATTTTTGAGTTACTTTGTAAAATGAGTTTCTTGCCAAGCTATATCTAAATTAAGATATACGCCCTACATTTCAGCATAAAGTGTATCACACATTTTAATCTTTTGAGTGTAGTCTTTTAACCATCTTCCTTCAGAGGCGCGGAAGAATCCACCGTTTCTTGAATATTCACCACTTCCTTTGTAAACACCGTCGTTGTTGAGTTTTATCCAACCTAAGGGTTTTATCTTTTCAACTTATGTAGATTGTTTCCTTCACTGTTTGTGTTAAATCTATAACATAAAACTAAATTATTTTCTTAATAGTGATTTATGTACTTGTGCTTGGCTCGGGCTCTATATAATTTAAAACAAATTGTTGCGTCAAAAAGAGTTAAGGTCGAGTTAAATACTATTTATTTGAATACTGCACCATAGTAGTTGAACCATGTATTTGTTTTCTCTCCATATATTTGTTTTCACTCTTCGGATATGGTAAAAATTATTCGGTTTTTGAAATCCGAACGGGAGTAAAATGGAAAATTCAGAGGTGGTGCGAAACCAATTCATTGCGTAAAGTCTTATTAGTCTAGGACATGTTCCGTATTGTTCTGAAGCATTACATCTATGATGTTTACCCATGAAAAATTCTTTTATTCTTTCATTTTAACTTTTGAAATATGTGGGGGATGGTTGTAATTTTTGACCATGTGAAACTATTAAACTCAAGGATTACCTTGCTTATTTGGTCAAAGAGTTATGTGGCTTTTATAAACGTCTATAATATATTATGCACATGCCTTTTATGCTTAAAAGTAGAAAATGGCATTGACTCATCAAGTAACGTGTCATCCTTAATTTTCTCTGCAGAAAAAATGGGCTATATATTTTTGCTTTCAGTAACACAAGATACATACAAAGAAAATACATGTATACCTAAAAAAGAAAAAATAAAATTTGTTTTCATCTCCTCCATTTTACTTCCTGAGATAAACATCTGCCTGGTAAATTTGTGATTCTTGCTGCTCTGTTACCTCCATAACTAGGAGAAGGACATGTTGAATCTTGGGGAGTTTGTGCACATTGAGGCGGATAAATTTCAAGGACCGTCCTCGTGATGCCTCAAGTTAATACTAACGTGTTCAACTTTGCAGGTTTACTTTCTAGTTTGTCTTGCAGAATCTAGTTCGTTGTTATTTGAAGTTGCGTTGTTTGTTGTTTGCGTTCAAATCAATATTACTGACGCATCAAGTAGTTGTTATTTAAAGTTGCGGTTGTTGTTTGCGTTCAAATCAATATTACCGACGCGTCAGGTACAGCATGCAACAATTATTGATTTCAAGATATTTATGCAAAGTAGTTAGTGGAAACTCATTCATCAATGAAAACATGGTTTACCTAAATTTTTACTGAATTTTTACTCTAATTTTCCTCCACACTTTTGAATTTTAAATTATGAATATAGTGGAAGAGTGTGTTCGAAATATTAATTCAAAGTAGTTTTTGATGTTTTACGAGCATTCCTAATCTTGTAAGGAACATACCGAAGTTCCCTTATAGACACGAAATTTTTTACAAGCATTATGATTAGTTTATGGAGCTTACTAGGAGGATTCTCCATATGCAATAAATAAAGTTTACACAAAGGCTAAAGTTAGTCAACTAATTAGTACATCGACTACACTCCCTACATATGTGTGAAGAAAGTGATGCTCGCCTATCCAAAGCCAAGAGTTTGTGAATGTGTTACACCAACGTGGAAATTGAGTCAATCCAAGTTCAATTTTTCCATTTCTCTTTCTATCCTTGATCTCTCTCAGAAAAATTTTATGTCATCCTTGATATTCCAGTGGGTGTCAAACATAAGTTTCAATCTTTTTGAGCTTGACCTTAGTGGTAATCGAATGGTGGATTCACCTTCAAATTGCTATGGCATAGTGATGAAGTCTCTTGAGGTACTTGACCTGTCAGATAATAGATTGAAGGGTGGGGTGTTTAAATCCTTCATGAATGTATGCACCTTACGTTCTTTAGATCTGAGTGAAAACAATTTCGCAGAAGACCTTCAAACAATTCTACAAAATATTTCTAGTGGTTGTGTAAGAAACTCGCTTCAAGTGTTATACCTCAGTTAGAATGGAATCACTGGAACACTACCCGAACTTTCTGCATTCACATCATTGAAAATATTGGATCTTTCTGATAATAAGCTAAGTGGAAAGATTCCTGAAGGTAATAGCATACCGTTTCAGTTGGAATATTATTCCATTGCATCAAACTCTTTAGAAGGGAGAATTCCAAAATCATTTTGGATGAATGCAAGTAAGTTGAAATCATTGGACCTGTCCAATAACAGTTTCAGTGGTGAGCTTCAAGTATTAATTCATCACTTATCAAGATGTGCTAGATACCCACTTCAACAATTAGATCTAAGCACCAATCAAATCAATGGCACACTAGCTGATCTCTCAATATTCTCATTTTTGGAAATATTTGATATTTCTGAAAACAGTCTAAACAGGAAGATATTTGAAGATATTCGATTTCCAATTAAACTAAGGATACTGAGGATGGATTCGAACTCTATAAGTGGTATGATCTCCGACTTCCATTTTTCAGAAATGTCAATGTTATAGAAATTAGATTTGTCTGGCAATTCACTAGAACTGAGATTTACCCAAAATTGGGTCCCGCCTTTTCAACTGGACACTATGAGATGGAGATCCTGCATACTTGGTCTTACATTTCCTAAATGGATTCAGACACAAAAATACCTTCAGGATCTTGATATTTCTAATGCTGGAATTTCAGATAATGTTCCAGAGTGGTTTTGGGCTAAACTATCATCACCAGAGTGCAGCCGCATCAACATTTCAAACAATAATCTCAAAGGATTAATTCCAAATCTTCAAGTCAAAAATCATTGTTCTTCTTTATCTCTTTCATCAAATGAATTTGAAGGGTCCATTCCACCTTTTCTATTAGGTTCTGCATTAATTGATCTGTCCAAAAATAAATTCTCTAATTCTATTCCATTCTTATGTGACAATGGTATAGATGCAACGTTAGGCCAGTTAGACCTTTCGAATAATCAATTATCTGGACAAATTCCAGACTGTTGGAGCAATTTCAAGGCATTAGCTTATCTTGATTTGAGCCACAACAATTTTTCAGGGAAGATTCCTACTTCAACCGGATCACTTGTAGAACTGCAAGCATTACTTTTGAGGAACAACAGCTTAACAGAGGAGATTCCTTCCTCCTTAATGAAGTGCACAAAGGTAGTAATGCTAGATTTGAGAGAAAATAGATTAGAAGGACTCATCCCTTATTGGATTGGAAGTGAATTAAAAGAGTTGCAAGTTTTAAGTTTACAAAGGAATCACTTTTTTGGAAGTTTACCATTGGAAATATGCCATCTACCAAACATTCAACTGTTTGATCTCTCATTGAACAATCTATCTGGAAATAGTCCCTAATGCATACAAAATTTAACTTTAATGAAACAAAAAGCTTCATTAGATGGTTTTACCAATCATGTGTATATTATCAAGGATGAAGGTATTCGATATGAATTGGATGCATTATTAACATGGAAAGGTGTAGAACAAGTGTTCAGTAACAATGGATTGGTTCTTCTAAAAAACAAAGATCTCTCAAGCAATCACTTTTCAGGAGAGGTTCCACCTGAAATAGCAGATTTGATTCAATTGGTTTCATTTAGTTTATCAAGAAACAACTTCACAGGAAAAATTCCATCAAATATTGGAAAGCTAGCCTCACTTGACTCCCTTGATTTGTCACGAAATATGTTACTTGGTTCAATTCCTTCTAGTCTTTCCCAAATAGATCAGATTGGTGTGTTAGATTTGTCACATAATCAATTATCTGGAGAAATTCCAAAGAGTACACAATTACAAAGTTTCAGTCCCTCAAGTTACGAAGATAATCTTGATCTTTGTGGACCACCACTTGTAAAATATTGTGTTGAAGGGAAACCACCACATGATCCAAAAGTAGAAGTTCAAGACGATGAAGATTTGCTTCTCAATCGTGGATTTTACATCAGTCTAACATTCGGATTTATTATAGGCTTCTGGGGAGTATTTGGCTCAATCATAATCAGGCGTTTTTGGAGACATGCTTATTTCAAGTTCATGAACAATTTAGTGGATAATATTTACGTGAAATTCAGTTGGTGGCTCAATGATTAACTGGTAATAATACTTTAACTGTTAACCTCTCATATATACTTACATTTAACATCAAATTGTCGTCATAATATATCATTGTAGTATCAAATGTGTTCTTAGTAATTTCGAAGAGTTAAAAGGAATTTTTTCCTTCTTGTTTTCATTGCAGTAAGAATTTGTTTCTATACAGTACTTGTATCGATCTATCTTTGATGATAGTGTAAGTCATATATGTTCAAATGTTATCCTTTGTGATATTGTGTTAACATTTAAACTATTATATAGGGTGGCAGAATACTGTGCATCTTCACTGAAGGGTATTCGATAGTTCGTTGGTGGTGGATCAGATTAAGGTCTGTGCAGCAAAAGTCCTACTCTAGGAAGATGAATTGTTTATGAATTATTTGCATTGTAACTCTTGGAACATGATTTCTCCCCGCTCCCAACATATCTCAAAACACTATTTTTCGTGAATATACAATCAGAACGTGCAAAAGACACCCTATTTTACACATCTGGATTGTGTAATCCGGACAAATTTAGTGTTTTGAGAGATGTTGAGGGGAGAGGAGAATCTATTTTTCTTATAGGAAATAGATTGTTGAGGTGTCTCTTTGTAATATGTGGTTATGTCATTTTTCTTTTATGTATAGTAGTCAAATAGATTTATAGTTTCGTATGTCATTGACAGAAAGTACTTATAATTAAAATCATAGATCAATTTAGAATTTCAAGTTTCATATCTTAATTATAAGAATGTTGACTTTAATCTTAGGAATGTTAAAATGAATGATTTTTTAAACAGAAAGTACCTTTTCTGTAGTCTTACAAAGGATTTCCTTTACGTGACTGTTATGAAACGAAACCTTATTAGACTTACATAACTTTCCACACATCAGAAAAAATGAAGAATATCAAATTTTGAAATTGTTTACGAAACCAAACCTTATTAGACTTACCTTATTGTCAAACTGATTCTAGTCAGGACTCAGGACTAGCCTTTGTGTCTCCCTATATGACATTGACATAAAGTACTTATAATTTGTCATAAATCCATTTACCCTTTGTCATACCCCAATTTTTGACCCAAGTTGTCACCGACACATGTCGTTTGGGCCCTACGTTCATACGCAGTTTAACCTGATCGATCTCTGACGTTTTCGACGGAAAATTCGGCAGAGAGGTATTTTAAAATACCTCATATTGGATTCCGAGTCGGGCCCTCTTCTCTCCTTATGTTTTGATTTTTATTTTAAGGCCGTCTTTTAATCAAGTTCAATTTTATTTTGATCTTATCCTTTTTCATTTAATTAGCCTTTATCTTTTCCCTTTTTACTATTATTATTTGTATTTTTTTTACTTTTTCATTTTGTGTCGTCCGTATCCGAACCTGTCCCGATCCAAAAATGAAAGCCGTGAATAGTCACGCGCCTCTGCATCACAAATTCAGGAACAAGTTACTCAAAATTCAGTTTCTCCCTCCCCAATTCAAGCAACGTTCTATTCACATTTGTTCACATTTCCAGCACAACCCAGGGACTATAAAAGGAACCTGCAAGCACACATGTTAAGGGACCGAAAAGAAGAACAAAACCTGCAAAAAAACACAACAACATCGAAAACAAAACCAGTAACACATCTTGGCACTAATTCAAGAACATCACAACATCAACCCATTTCTTTCCATCAAAACAACCATCGGTCATCACAGAACCAACACCACGTTCAAACAACACATAGCCGATCCAAAACCCTCCATCGACCTGCACAAACTCAATCGCAAACCAGTCACCCAAAACACAGTCGCGCACACAATAACAAAAGCTACGACGGAACCGCAGCAGTCCAAGTCGCGATTTCCAGAGAAAGGGAAGGTAAAACTTTTCCTTTGATTGTTTTTTATTATCAGATCTAGTGGCCTAGGGTTAATATTTGGGGATTTTGAGTGTGAAAACGGTTTTAGGAAGGAGGGTAGAAGAGAAACCAAAAAAAAAAATTTAAAAAAAGGAGTTGTTTTCACAACTCCAGCGGCGGCACCGCCGTCTAGGACGGCCGGCCACCGCGCTCGGCCACCACCGGCCGCCACCACTTCTCCATCGGAGAAGAAGAAGAAACAGGAGAGAGAAGAGAGCATAGGGAACAGGAGAGAGAAAACATAAGGGAAATGGGAGAAAATTAGGTCACAACCCATATATACTTCCCGAACCGGTTCGGTTCTCCAGGACCCGACCCGGGGTCTGAACTGAACCGGCCCCCAGCCTGTCCTTTAAGCCCGATTCTGAAATTGCTCTTTGGCCCAACTCTTTACTGCTTTACTTTCTGCTTGCTATCTGCGTCTACCTGAATACTGCTGCACCCCACCTACATGCATTTTATGTTATTTCTAGTTTACTCATTTCCTATGCATTTTATTTCCATAGTATATTATTTCGCAGCATCTCATATTATTTATTTTTTTTATCTTTGTTTCATGCATTTTAAATCACCCTTTGCATTTTATTTTTCCTTATCATTTTATTTACTTCGTTACTTGCTATCATTCACGTATCTATTTTTATGTCATTTAATTTTTACATGCGCAAATTTTAGAATGTAAATAGGCTTAATGTAAATAATTTATTTTTCTTATCATTTATTTTCCGTAGATTTTAGAATGTAAATAGGTTTGATGTAAATAATTTATCATTTATCGCAGACCGTAGAATGTATAATTGGTTTTATGTAATAGATTTAGGTACATGGGTGTGTGCGTGTGTGTATGCCCTTTTATTTTGTTGCTAGCTTAGGTTAAAGGCCCTCGTGGTGGTCCAACACCACCATGAGGTACCTACGCTTTATTTTCTTGCTCCGTTAGTTTCAATTTTAGTGTAGTTATATTTCAACGGAAAAAACAACAAAAAACATGCAAATAACAAAATCACAAAAACATTTTTTACAATAAACCTTGATCTCAAATCAAGTGACCTTTTTATTGTTTATTTCTTTCGTAAATCAAAATTGCAATCAATCTTAATCATATTTCAAGTCATTTTCCCTTAATATAAAAAGCACAAACAAATTTATTTTGCCACTTGGCTTTTCATTTTAAAACCTTTTTTAAAACTAATAAAAAACACGAAAACAAACCAAACGTCAATTTTTACCCCGAACTACGAGGTTTTGATCCCTCATGGGTACGTAGGCAAAGGACACTCGTCCTTCCAAATCAATAAAAAATGTAGATAAATAGGTCTCTCTTTCCTTTACCACTTTAATGCCTCTTTTCAAAACAAGCAAGTTATAGCACATTAATTAAATAAAATCAAGAGGTTCACGTAGGATACTACGGACATAAAAGGTGCTAACACCTTCCCTTTGTGTAACTAACCCCCGAACCCTAAATCTTTTCAAAGGGGTGTTTCGAACTTTTTTTCCCCTTTTCTCTTAAAATTAAATGTTCAGTCGTGAAATGAAATAGTGAGTCAAACGCTAATCAAATAGCCTTGATCTCCGAAAAATGGCGCGACACCCTTTACCATTTCAACTTTCATATCTTTTGAGTGCATGTTTCCTTTTCACAACCTTCTCAGGTAATTTTATAACTTTTTGTTTTTATATATAAGCACTGCTATGCAACGCTTCTACAGAGGCAGCTTTTGACTGTAGCGGCGGCCACTATTTAGCCGCTGCACAAAAACCCAATGCAATGACATTCAGATATTTCTACGCCATGCTTCTATAACGTTAGCAATTGAATTCCAGATATTTCTACGGCATGACTTCACTGAATTTTTTACTGTCATTTTCCCAGAAGTTTTAGTAGTCTATATTATGATTATAGTGCGAGTGTTTCAAAATTTTAATTTGAAGCAGTTTTTGGTTTTTAGCTTCCGTATAATATAAAAAGCTTAGTGGTTTTCCATACAGAAGTTCCAGTTTCATAGGTTAACCATCAAGTCAAGAAAATTCCATAATGATAGAGAATTATAAGAATGCATAGATATAGTTTGTTCTTTGTGTGTAAACTACAAATATGTGCTTCCTACATAAAAACCAAAGAGAATTGCTCTACCGTCCATCAGTTTTGCTCAAAAGTTTATCAATTTATCATAGTGTAACTTCCAATTGCACAAAATCTGCTTTTCTTCCATTTTATCGTATCTTTCAATTGACTTATTTCAAAATCTGCTTAATATAGTTTGTGACAGACTGTCATGTAATCCACCGGTATGTGAGGGACTGTTAGCGGTGGCACCGCCGCCTCCGTCTGTTTCGTATCCGTCGACCGGAAGATGTAATTATGAATATAATCTTTATCCATCGCCACAACCCCATTCGTATCCTCCTCTGCCTCCTCCGATGTAGCGGCCTTATCCGCCTGTTGAGCCGGAGGCCCATCATTGGCAGTCAGGCCCATATTTTGAACAGTATAGTGAGAAAGCTCTTACTCTCATTTCTGTGCTAAGCATAAACTAGCTGACATTCTCTGCCACCGTAAATTTTGAGGATATTCCAGACAAGATTAAAGTTACCAACAGTCCCTATAAAGTTACTCGATCAGAAACTGATTCAAATTCAATTTGTGAATAATTGTCTCGATCAGAATGTCCTTACACAGTTTCTTCCTCTGTATCCACCTCTTCTGAATCACTCTCATTATAGCAAAAGTCAATTACATCCGTGAGTCACCTTACCGATGATCATGCAGAGCAGTTGTAACTAATAATTAGTTTTTGATGGGATTATAAGCTCATTTCTTAGGCCATGTGGGCTTGTCTAGATTTACTTATTTTTTAGTTTATGTAAAATAACTTCAACGTAAAGGAATAGTCTTTTATGTTCATTCATAAGTTCTCACAAACAAAATTTGTATCCTCTTAAGCTATTTTTTCATAAATTACTTTGACACACTTACGAATAATACATAAAAGCTTATTTCTTTGCATAAACTCAAAAATAAGTCAATCCAAACAGGCTCATAGTGTGTTTTGTAAATCATGTGCAGCTGGATTTGGAGGGTTAATACGAGATCATAATGGCAACTTCATTCAGGGTTATTATGGTTGAATTGGTTACTCTAACATTCTTTATGCATAGATCATGGCTTTGTTTCACGACATTCATCTTTGTTGGGAAGCAGGGCAGAGACATTATTTGTTATTCATATTCGCTTCAAGCCTTTCGTTTGGTCCAAATGGCAGACGCTGGATATCACCATTATGGAAACGAGATTGAGATGATTAGTCAATTCTTCGTCTAGGATTGGAGTGTACAACTTCAGCATATTTTTCAAGAAGGAAATATAAGTGCAGACGTTCTCGCTAAACTTGGTGCTAAAGCTTCTTGTTAACTTGGTGATTCTCAACAATCCAGGACTACCGGTAGTGTAAAGCAACCTTGACCATCAAACCTGACTCTTGATGGTACCTCAAATATGACTTGACAGTCTTTGGTGAGTGTTACTAAGTCTTCTTCAAAAGTTCTTGAAGAAACTTGTTGCAGCACGGACTCTGTTTCTTTGACCGGCATTTTGACTCTCTATTTTATGAGAATGTTGTGCAGCTCCTTGAATTCTTTCACTACTTCTTCCTTTGCTTTCTCGACTTTATGTCTTCAGCCACTTCTATCACCTTAATCTATTTGTCTTTTCTTACTGGTTTTGACTTCTGCAACTCTTGTCGCTTGAGAGTTACCTCCTGCTGAAACTAAAATGCTTTAAATCTATTCCTCTAAAAACAATTAAAATTGTTTTTATATAGAGGTAGATAAGTCTAGAATTATTTTTAGGACTTTCTAATTAAAACTCACTTCTAATCCTTTCACTATTTTTCTATGATTAAAACACTTTTAGAATTGCACATAAAAGTTTCAATTGATTCTAGATTTCTCTAATTTCAAACTATTAATAATATTGTTTCCCCTTAAATTGAAAGTTTCTTCTTTATTCCTGTTTAATTTGATTAAATTATAATTACTTGAAATTCATAGCTTTTTTT
>Ga0315913_1008385_pt1 | contig 12272 bp, 7 predicted proteins | sample MpolsnodulesMG_FD_207736 | JGI IMG/M metagenome (GOLD analysis project Ga0315913, IMG submission 207736) | Medicago polymorpha root nodule microbial communities from Los Angeles, California, United States - small nodules | ecosystem: Host-associated > Plants > Roots > Nodule | place: USA... | reverse complement strand
CAAGTAAGTATAGAAATGCATAGTATCTAGTACTTATATATGTAAATATTAGTGATTAAATTGGGAAGGGAGTTGATAGGTTGTACTGAATGTTACCTAGTAATGCTGCAATCTGTATATTTTGGGAAGATGTTTACATGTATTGTCTTATGTTGTAATGAAATGGTAGGTGTTACAGCTATATAAATTCTCAATATGTAGACATTTAAGATGATGAATATGAGCAGTTAGAACTGAGGGAATATATAAGACATGAGCGTTAGGAATGTAAATAAGTAATCTCTGATGGTAGCTATCAACATGTCTTTAATAGTAGGCATTTGCTGGTTTATATAAGCCAAAATTAGAACTGAGGGAATCATAAAATGTAATAGTTTGCAATTATTTTATATAACTTCAAAAAAGATACTTCCCAATAGATGTTGAACTTCCCATGTGATTAGTTGCATCGAAATATTAAACATTCTATAATATAAAAGAATTGAACCAGAACATATAATAAATAAAACATCATAAAAATAAATGATTATTAGAACATAATTTGATTTAGAGAGTTTAAAGATAGTTAGAAATAACTTCCTCAATATACAATCTCAAAAACCTCCTCGTACACAACATTCATTGTAGTTTGAAATGATGTGTTATCTGAATCATGTATCAATATCTTTAACTCTTCTTTTGATTTGACTCTTAAGAATGCAACATATATACTGCCCATGGGTAAATACATGTCTTGGCAAGTAGACTCCAACTTTGCCTAGAGTTTGACCTTGTGATTTATTGATAGTCATTGCATATGAAATAATGATAGGAAATTACCTTCTAATAAATTTAAAAGACCACTGTGATTCTGATGGAGACATAAACATCCTTAGAATGTAAGTGATATTTCCAATATTTATGAAATAGTTTAATAAAGAATGAGTATAGCTCTTACTTAGATTTGAACTCAACAACCTCAGGGATATCATGATTGAATAGAATTAGGGTGTTATCCCAAGTATTAGTAAAACAAAGAGGATAATTTCCTAAAAGACATAATCCAACTATTAAGATCATATATGTATAACAAACATAAATAAGTTACCAACATAAAGCATACATGTGTGAAATAAATACCTTGTGGTGATTTGACCCTAACATGTTGGAGAACAATGTAAACTTATTGAGCACCATTTGAGGCAGCTAACCCATCAAAGAATTGCTTTACATAGTCATCCCAAAGGCTAACATGAAACATGTTGACACTAAAAACCAAAACAGGTGAGAGCATCAGAAGTCTAACGCAATATGCATTATAATGAACATATATATGAACTATTAAAAGAAATAGATTTTTATATTGGTGTCTTTGAGAAGAAAAGTGATTGATCTTATCTTTAATCCAGTTTTGTTTGTAGAAGTTACATCATGAAAAGCTCCAATGACATCTGATGTAAAGGGTAAAAAATGAGCAAAGTAAATAATTAAGGTCAAGTTTAAAGAAGGGTTCAGTTTCATTAAGAAACCAACCAACAATCAAGTCAGATCTATATTTCCCTACAAGTATTTCTTCAAAACTTTTGAAATGGTGAGATTGCATAGGAAAGTTCGGAAAATCTTCAGAAGTGATGACGGTAGCACCTGTGGCAATAAGTCAGTATGGATGACTTGTTGCTTTTAATAAAATGTCATTATTGTTAACCTTGAAGTTTTCTATTTCATAATTTTTGCTATACATCAAAATAGGCTTAAACTCTACGACAACTTCCTTGGGAAACGTAAGGTGAATTGTATCACTCTGCATAATCACAAATAGTTTAACATAGACATATAAGATGAGTAAAGTCAAAACCAAAAAATGATGTTTATATGAAAACTTGAGCATCCATAATCATTATTTCAACATGCTCTGGCTTGAACGTGTTGACAACATATCGCATATCAACAATTCTAATTTGGTTTGATGTTCTTTACTGAACATGTGTTTATCACATTCATTTGCTAAAACAATGAAACAGGAAGAGGAAACCAAAATGCCGCAGTTTAAAAATGTTGTTATTACAAGCATGTGAAATGAATGTGGCATTTTTGTAATCATAAGTGAAAATAAGAAATAAAAATAAAGAAGATTTTCTCAAACCCTTAGGTTGTGAATTCTTCAAGTAGAAACCAAAATGCTGCAATTTAAAAAAATTGTTATTACAAACATGTGAAATCAATGTGACATTTTTGTAATCAGAAGTGAAAATAAGAAATAAAAATAGAGAAGATGTTAGTATAGCCCTTAGTTGTGAATTCTTCGAGTAGACGATGTTCTTATTCATAAACAAAGTAACTTAATTTTAATTGATTAAGGATGCGTTTAGCCCTACTTTTTTGATGTCTAAAAGTTACTTTTAGAATAAAGTTGAAAATTAAAACTTTGAAGCTAAAGTTAAAGTTGTTTGTCATTTGTTGTTTTTTCCAACTTGATTAGTAGTTTTAAGTTAAAATCTGTTTGGTAAAATGGTTTTAAAAAAGGTTTGAGATTTTATTACAAATTATCGTAAATAAAATAAAAGACATTTTTTTATAAAAATTTAAAACAATGACATTACCAAATGAAAATAAATATAAAGTAAAGTTTCTCAAATATTGCATAAATATCAATACAAAATTCTCAACCAAAAGCAAAATACCAAATGCCAAATAACAAAAGTATTAAAGATAAAGCATAAAGCATGAATGCAAAATATAACTAGAAAACCCAACACCAATCTTAACCTAAATATTAGATGGTTTCTTATCAACATAGTTGTATAGAATCGACGCTACCAAATCTTCCTTCGAATCTTTAAGCATTTCTAAAGCATAACCAAATTGTTGACCATTCAAAAAACCATCATCCTTTGCACTTTTCAATAATTTAACGCAATATGGAATATAGTACTCTCCATGGACATGAGAGGTGGCTGCAATTTGAGCCTTTTCAACTTCATTATGACCTTCGGCTGCTTTAACTAACCGCTCAAATGTTTTTCTCATAGTTGTTGCCGTCCGCAATTTGAGCCTTTCCCTTTGTCACTTTCTCTCCAATATCTGGTGAAACCTTTCTTTTCTTTTTGGGTTGAGTATTTTCCACAGGGCTAAAGTGGTCACCAATATCAAATTCACTATCATCAGAGTCAATTATTTCTTGTGGCACATATGTAGTAGTATTTTTGTCACTAGATTCAAATGGCACACTCAAAGCAGGTGAAAATTGGCGTTGACTTGTTGCCACTGCATCCCCAAGTATGAATTCTAGTTCATCACAAAATTCTAAACCCTGATAGCGAAATTTTGCATATTTTACATTCTCCTGCATAACCAATAACAAGAAATAATATTCAAACAAACCAAATTCTCTTATTCAATTTTCACAGGATAAAAATTCAATATTTATCATACTCACTCTTATCTTAGCATCCCACCATGAAGCATCAGCATCAATATTTCCTATTTGGTGATTCCATCCCAAACCTGTTTCTTTATCGATTAATTGTTTTCATGTCGTCCAATCAGTTCTCAAAGTCTCCATTCTATTTTTCAACTGCTTTTGGTTATAGTTCTTATCAACACGCTTATTGAATTCTTCACGCATTTCCTCCCATTTCTTATTCTTAAAAGCAATACCGGGTTTCCCACATTTACGGATCTCATTCATACAAATGTCAAGCAACATTTTGGTATCTGATGAAATTTTCCACGTTGCTTTTACTAAATTTTCAGTTTTACGAGGAGGAATTTCTTTAGTAGCCATAGTTGCAATGTGTTTTGAAAATTATAAATAATTAAGCATAGACTAATATTTTCATTGGGTAAGCAAGCTGACTATCATTATAAACGAAAGAAAAATAGATCCAACAAAATGAATAGGTAAGCAAATTAAACTAAATGTATCCACCGAGATAAAGACTCATATGATCATATGTAATCAAACGATGTGATAAACAAAGAGCAAACTAGTACTAATAAGCAAAATGATATAATATATTTTTGAAAGATAGTACTGATAAACAAGATTGTCACTATTCCCATAAACTAAAATGATATAATGATAAATTTGCATACTGAAATTTAACATGGGCTTTTAACAAGAGAGAAATGCTAGCAACACACATTCTAACACACACTTATCAACACACTCTCTTTAATTGGTTAATATTCACATGGGACCCACCAAATGTATATGGGACCCACATGATTTGGTAGGTCCCATGTGAATTTTAACCAATCAAAGGGAGTGTGTTGAAAAGTGTGTGTTAAAATGTGTGTTGCTAGCATTCCTCCAAGAGAGAAATGCTAGCAACACACATTCTAACACGATATGACAAAAGAACAAATGGATCTGAATCTGATCACGATAGGACACAACAACCAAAGCATAAAAACTTCATGTGCAATGCATATATCATGTAAAAGGCATAAGGAAAGGAAAGCAACAAAAGGACAAAAATTAAACAAATATATTTAAATCAAAAGAATACAATATAAAAATGATGTACCTGCAAAAAAGGTCGGCGGCGGCAACAAGAAATGATGTGGCAGAAAGCACTGAAATGGAACATATATATGTCACTAGGTTTATTCAGATGTGGCGGTTTCCTGAAAGGGAAAAAATGTTTGGCGGGATTTTACCAAAAAAATAATAAAAAAAGTGGAATATAGTCCTGTGCGGGAATCGAATGTGTAGAAGCAAGTTTCAACCTCCGAAAAGTTGTCCCAAAGCTCACTTTCACAACTTATTTTCAAAGTGACTTCTATTGGATTTTCTTCTTTGTGAAAAAGTTGCTTATTTTACTAAGAGCTTTATTAAAATTGTGTTTGTGCCCAATTCTCTTTAGAAGTAGAAGAGAAGTGGAAAATAAGTAGGGCCAAAATATGCTCTAAATTTTGTTCAGAAACCAAATAATCAGATTTTCAACTGGTTAAATCAGTACCATAAAACCAAGTAGTTTTTGAAATGGTTTAAGAGTTAGTTAAGAAGTAATTCAGCTTGTAAATTAAAAACCTTCAAATCAATTTCTTAATATTGTTTGGTTCGAAATTCAGATAGAAATTCAATGAATATATTTTTAACTGCTAAAACATTGTACCAGGAAGAGGAAACCAAAATGCTGCACCTTAAAAATGTTATTATTACAGGCATGTGAAATCAAGTTTAGTAATAAGACATTTGACAAAATATTAAGCCAAAAAGGTTCATTGATACTTGTATAAAAGTAACATGCCATTTGACAAAATTTTACTGCAACAAAGGTTCAAGGATAAATTATTACATGCATTTGGTAAAACATATATCCATCAAAGAGGAAAAAATGCAGGTAAACAAATATGTGCTTAGTACATGTTTTTGGTAAACCATATATCCATGAAAGAGAAAAAATTGCAGCAACTTTTTGTAAATCAAACATATTGAATAATTTTTCATTCAAATGTCAGTTATACTATAGGAATACAACCTTTTACAATTGTCCTTTATTCAACTCAAACAGCAAATCAAAGTGTTTGAGACAACCATTTTCTTTGAATAATTTTTTAATCAAATGTCAGTTATTCACAAACAAATGATTCATCCAATAGTGTCTCAAATACTCAACATGCATAATTTAATTGACGTGAAATTCAACGATAAATTCAAACAAATGAAAAACTCATGATCTGTCATTTAAAAAAACCAAAATTTATGAATATGTGAAGAAAAAAACCTATGATTCATCAAACCCATGATAAACTGTAATGCTAGAAGTTAAAATAGCAGTTGTATTAAAACTTTTGCATCCCGCAAAAATTCAATCACCACTCTGAACCTAAACAATCATGCATTGCCTTTACAACCAATTTTTTTTTACATCAATCATTTTTTTTCAGTTAATAGATAAAATAGTTGTAATGCTTTTCTGTTCATTTTCAACTATAATACCAGAGATTAAAATAACAGTTGTGTTAAAGCTTTTGCATCTCCCAAAATTCAATCACCAAAATCCACATGCATGCATTTCTTTAGGTCACGAAAACAAAGTCCAAAATGCAAAACAAGAATTGCAACACCAAACATGCAAAGATACCTTTAGGTAAAAAAAAAAAATCTTTCTGCAAACAAAACATCTTTCTAGAAACATACAACAAAACAATCTTTTCTTTGAAATCCAATCACAATCAAAAAAGAAAAATGCAAAAATTAAAGTTTTAACATGAAATAAAAAGGAAAAACATAAAATACACCCCCAAAATGCAGAAAACTCATTCAATATATACCATGCATGTTCTCAAATCCATGAAAAAAATACAAACGATACCTATGATGAAGAAGAAACTGAAACATTGTTTTTTAGATGAAATAACTCTCCAAGTACGATGGATGATGAAGTAGGTGTATTGTGGGAGAGAAATACTTGGAATGCTACATATAAATAGACCAAAGGCTGATGAGAGAGCCCAAAGTTTAAAGACTTATCGGATTACCAAATTGCCCCTCATAAAAGGGCAAAATTGAAAATTCATAAAGCATCTATTTTGATATACAGTTAGCAAATTATCGGTGTATATACATACTCCCTCCGTCCCACATTATAAGCAAAAACAAAAAATCACACTTATTAATAAAACTAAAACATAGAAATTTGGAGAATAGTTTTTTTTTTGTTTCCTTTGGAAAAAGTTTTATAGGAAGATGTAAAAACAATTTTCATTGGCTATTGTTTATGGAAAAAATGAAAGAGAGAGAAAATTGAATGTATTTTGTATTTAATTTTATGAGAATAAACAAAAGTTTTTCTTGGAAAAGAGATTTATTAAAAAAACAAGATTAAATAGAATAAAAGTTTGATTGTTTTTTTTTGCTTATATTTTGGGACAAAGAAAATGAGTTTTTTTTGCTTTATATTATGGGAGGGAGGGAGTATATGTCAATGTTGTGTCTCATGTACGTGTTAGTGAGTCCTACGTAACTCTGAAACTGTATATTGAAGATGTGTTTGGTCTCCAACACTCGCTTACCAATACCCGTCTTATATAGACGGAGAATAGACCTTGCAAGGATGAACCCTTACCTAACCATATATTGTACATCTAATATAAGGTTTGTATGTATGTATGTGTAGTAGTATAATCAGCTGATACGACTCAATGACAAGAGATTAAATTACTTTATCCATGCAAATACTTACATATGCATGTCATAATGTTTCATTGATAGATTATAATTTCTATAACTTATACATTCATAGAATAGAATTTCTTTAACAAAACAACAATCAACAATAATTATGAATAAAAGGTCAACTCACTTCAGAAAATCACGACACATTTAATATAGACATATAATTCATACGTGAACACAATCTAATTGTCCCATATCAAAATTCAAAACCAAAAATTCAGAATCTTCATCACTTACACAAAATTTCTTTGACAAAACAACAATCAATAATAATCATGAATTCAAAGTCGTAAGACTTCAGAAAATTATGAAACTTATATTACAGATACATAACTCATATATGATTACACTCCAATTGGCCCCACATAAAAATTCAAAACCAACAATTATGGAAAAATCGTGTACTGGATTGATACAAAAACATGACAACAATTTTTTTTTCAAACTTGCAACACACTTTAAAGTACCAATAATGAGTCAAATCCAAAGAAAACCATGTCCCAAATGAAGAAAAACGAGTATAGATTCCAGAAAATTAACATTTGTTCTAAAGGGAGGTGTTGGAAGAAAGTTCTGAACCGAATACCGAGGATATGTTAATACGGGTTCAGAACTAACAACTCAATTCTTTCATCAAATACCTTATATGCATGTCAAGTTTACAAAATTACTCACACATATGAGAACATATTAAAATATCTAAAGATAGAAATAATTAAGCATTCTCCTACAATGCACACTTCCTAGTTCAATTTCTACATGTAAGACCTTAATCAACATAATCCCAAAACAAACCTAAAGAGGAATTTAAAGTTGAGGATTCTATGTTACCTTAAGCTCTCAAAGAGGATTTTAGAAATACTATATACCCAGGGACGGATTAGAATAGGGCCTGGTGTGGCAAGTGCCACACCAATTTTTTTTTAAAACTTTTTCTTTTATTAGTTTACTTTATAGTTTTATTCATATATCAGTACAAACAACTTTTATGTTTACATATTTGTCTATATTTTTACTCATATATTAACATATGAACCTATTATTTTTTAATATATACATGTGTATGTATTTTTACTCGTATATTAGTAAGGAGACCTATTTTTTAAATTTTTTTACATGTATTTATACTTTAACTTATATATTAATACGGGGATCAATTTTATTTTTAATTTATACACATAACTATATTTTTACTCGTATTTAATACATAAATAATGTTTTATACAATTTGTTCATTTGTCTATATTTTTATTCATATATCATTACATAGATCTTTTTTTATGTTTAATTTCTACGCAATTGCGTCTTGCTTCCAAAAAAAGAGCGCAACACGCTTAACCATCCGTATGAACGGGTATTGTACTAGAGCATTTGATTGATCTCTTGTAACGTCTTTATTAAATTTAGTATTATTTAATGATTTGACAAAAAAATTTGCCCCACTGATATTGTGAGTCCAGATCCGCCCCTATATATACCATGAACACCTTTTTGCCGTACAATCAAATTTCAAAACCTTTCAATTGGAAATGTCTTTCTCTTGGTCAAACACTTAATGATGATATTCCAATTATTTATCCATCTACTGATGCTATATCACATAACACAAAATAACCATATTCCACTCCATTATCAACTACACCAGACCATAGTCATACAAATGCAACCAAACTAGAACCAAAAACTTTCACCTCAGTCCTAACAACACCAAATCAAAATCAACAACCCTCACCTCCTCATCCTATTAGGCAAAGGCATCCACCGTCTTATCTTTCAGATTATTTGTGAAATGCTTCAGATGGTTCAATAAAATCAAAGTCATCAAGTACTCTTTATCTTATCACATCTTATCGTTTTTTTTTTCGTTTATTACCTTCACATCAAGTCAGTGTGATTATTGAGAAATGGTTATGAAATCTGAATAAGATGCATTAGGTCAAAATGATACTCGAATTATAGTAGATTTTCCACCTCATGTGCAACCTATTGGTAGTTAGTGGGCATACAAACTTAAACATATGAGAGATGGTCTCCATGTGATAATTTAAGGGCTTGAGGTTGCAGCATGGTCTCCATGTGTAGCTTGTGCTGTAAGAATGAACAATATAACAATCATTTGTTTTCTAAATTTGATTTTGAAAGTTAGCTATGGTATTGTATAGCTTCCATTTCTAATATGCAAGTGAACACTAGTAACATGCATACTGTAAATGAGATTTGTATTAAATCTGTCACTGCAATGTAAAGTGGTTGTCTTTGCAGCCATTATCAATGTAATTAACATAATTTGATATCACACAAATAGGAAAATATTTGATGGTACCAAGCCAATATTAATTTAGTGTGTTATAATACTTATGTGGATGAGAATCATACAGAGGTGCAATCTTATATTCTAACATACATAAATTTTTTAATTTTAAAATCTTTATTTGTCCATGTTCATTCGCCTAATACTTGCTACGTTAAGAAGGTGTTGTGGCAGCCCATCGTCCTTAATTAAGTCAAATGTAATATATATGTTACATAAGCTCTACAACTTTAGGAGGGACTTTCCGGAAAAAATGATACTTTTATAGGTGGACTTGCTTTCAAACTACATATAAGTACTAATTTTCAAGTTAAGTTCCATGAGCCGATGAACGTTATTAAGATAGCTTGTAAGAAGGATTGACGTATGCTTTGATTAGAGACTAACTCTCAACTAGTTAATATATGCTTTCAAAAATTCTAGTATTGTTTCTTGACATCTAAGGAATAGATGACTGAGTTGTATGGAGTTAACGAAAAAAGATGAAGTTTTTTCGTTTAGTGTGCTGACAAAAGTGCTTACATTGTCCTTCAACATAATGAGTTGATTTGGTTGGATTTTACTCTGCTTCACTCTTTGGATTATTTAAATCAGAATAAATGAATATTTATTTAATTTATATTTTGTTGATGTTGATATTTGTCTAAGGTTCTTTTCCTTGTAAATTTTGTTGTTGTTTGCTCTGTACTTTTCTTGTTGTTGTCGGGTATTATCACTTTGGATTTTCTTGACAATGTTTTAAATGAGACATATCTTGAATTCTCTTAATTATCTTACTTGTGTTTTTTTTTTTTTAGGGAAATCTTACTTGTGTTTTGGTATAGTCCCTTTAAATATTGTGTATTTTTCTCTTTGTTTTAATAATATTTCTAGATTGTTGCAAATTATAGCTAGGTGGTGATCATAGGGTTTTAATATAGTTGAAATGTCTTAGTTTATCATGGAATGTCTACGCACTTTTTCTTAAATAAAAAGAGGATAGATGGATGTTATTGAGTAATTTCTTATACTTATGTTAATTGAATGATATATGTTTTTTTCTTTCAATATAAAAGCCACAAAGGAAAATTTAGTAAACAAGTTGTGATATCTTTCTGTGTGATAGGCTTAGCTGTTAGCATCAAATACATTATGAGTGGTAATTACAATACTTCATATATATAATTAATAAATAGCAAAGTGAGATTCTGAAAGGAAACAAATATAAAAAGTTGTTACTATTTTGTATGCTTGCTTAAAAAAGAGGCAAGACAAAAAAAAAAGAAGCTTAAGTGGATAGTCTAGCTGCTATGATTGTGTGCATATCTGAGAAGGGGATCACTTGTCTTTTCATTAAAACTCATTAAGGATCATGAAGGGAGGTTTCGGTTATCCTTAAAGCCAAGTAGAGCAAAAAAGTGACTCTTCGGTGTGAGTTCAAGTTTTTTTTTTTTAAATGTTAATGATTGTCTCAAATTAATTCTCCAGTGGAATTCTATTAAATTTTCTCAATTGTTACGTCTAGATAAAATATAAGAGAGACAAAGATATAAAATTATAAAGGAAAGAGGACATTAAATGCGTGGTTGCGATATAACAATTGAAAAAAATTGAGAGAATTATATTTGAGAGAATTCATTCCCGTTACCAAATATTCTTTAAGAACTTTAAATAGTAAGATTTTATAAAATTTTATATATCAAATGCATTGGAAATAGTCGTACTTAACGATTATATAAGATTTTATTTAAATTTTTTGATAAAATTTTATTTGATTCAAATTTGAAATTACCATAAATTTTGTATCCAACTTTTTAATTTTATTTTTAGCATAAAATTCAATTACTTAATTTGATGAACGATAAATTTGTCGTAAGATAAACTTGTAAATAAAAAACTCACTTGAATTGGCGTTGTGGTCTGTGTTTGAGATATTGAAGTGTGCTCATCTCAAAATCTCAATGATGAATATTTCTGGTGTCAATTTATGTTGGTTATTCAATACGGAGCTTTGATATGACTTTAAATGAGGCCTCTGCTAATGGAAAGTGTGACTGGTCCCCTCAGATTGATCGGTCCTTGAGCTGCATATTGATTTTTTTTTAATTATAAATAAAACATTTTAAGTAAAGGATAAAATCGAAAGAAAAAAAAATTACTACACAAAAAACTTGGTATTTCTTTTGTATAAATGTATATATTTAAGATGACTTATGTAAAAAATTAAAATTGAGAATGATTTGGACAATGAAGAAAAACTTTTAATCATTTATAGTTAAAGTGCTAATGTAGTGGTAAGAGTTTGATATTGAGTTTAAATATCTTTATAGATGATTGTAAATATTTTTTTTTAGAGAAATACAATTGTAAAATTATCATTAATATTACTTTAATTGTAAAATTATCATTAATATTACTTTAATTAATAAAAAATTCCTCCTTTCTGAATTTCTTTTTTAACATTTATGAAGAGAATTGCACTCCCTGCAACTTGAAGAGGAGCTCGATTTTGAAAAACGCTTTAGAAAATTCTACTCTAGAATATCTTTTAATTAATCTGAATATTTTTTTAAGGAAAATGTTGATTGTCACAAAAAAAAAAATCACGAAAAGAGATGGCCATTTGTGATCTCCTTATCAGTCACAACTTTTGTATATTTCACTCACTCTCAAATTAGCCTGTCTTTTAAAAAATTTAACATGTATTAGATTTCTCAAACTCAAAAGCAAGGTATATCGACACGTTGCAAAGTAGAAAAGAGAAAAAAACAAAAAAGGGCAATTATAGAATAGCATTGCTGGCATGGGTGATGAGAA
>Ga0315913_1008381_pt1 | contig 12273 bp, 11 predicted proteins | sample MpolsnodulesMG_FD_207736 | JGI IMG/M metagenome (GOLD analysis project Ga0315913, IMG submission 207736) | Medicago polymorpha root nodule microbial communities from Los Angeles, California, United States - small nodules | ecosystem: Host-associated > Plants > Roots > Nodule | place: USA... | reverse complement strand
GGATGGGGTAGGAGATAATGAGAGGGGTTGGTTTGTAGAGAGGGTGTCGAAGGTGATTGGGGATGGGACAAATACTCTGTTGTGGTATGATAGGTGGTTAGGAGATACCCCGTTGTGTAGGAGGCTTGCCTGGTTGTTTAATTTAGCGTCTGATAAGTTATGTTCGGTGTCAGACATGTGGGAGCGTGGTTGGGATGCGGGAGGTGACGCGTGGAGGTGGAGGAGAAGGTTGTGGGCGTGGGAGGTGATGTTGTTAGGGGAGTGTAGGGATTTACTGGCTAATGTTTATGTACAGCCTAACGTTTCTGACAAGTGGTAGTGGATCCGGACATTCTTGATGGTTATACTATGAAAGGTGCATATCATATTCTGACAACTCCGGTTACTACCATTGATGTTGATGCTACGAGAGATCTTGTCTGGCATAAACAGGTTCTCTTGAAGGCCTCCTTAGTGGCGTGGAGATTGCTGAAGGACAGGTTACCTACAAAAACCAACCTGCAACATCGCGGTCTGCTTCAGGTCGATGCTATTAGGTGTGTGTCTGGATGTGGTACTGAGGAGTCAGCGTCCCATTTGTTTATTCATAGCAAGGAATTTGGTTCTTTATGGCAGCATATAATATCATGAATTGGGGTGTCTGGTGTTGATCCTATCCCTATTAGAGAGCATTTCATTCAATTTATTCATTATATAGGTTACTCCGAGAAATGCACGTCTTTTCTTCAAATGATTTGGCTTCTTCGTGTTTGGATGATATGGAATGAACACAACAACAGGCTTTTCAATAACATAGAAACTCCAATCTTACACCAATCTTACAGCTTATAGATAAAGTAAAGTTCCACTCGTATTGGTGGCTAAAAGCTAATAACGTTTCATTTGTGTACGGTTCTCAAAGATGGTGGTCGAACCCTATGATGTGTTGGGGTCTCGACCAACCTTTGAATTGTATATACTTTGTATTGACGATTTGTTTCTTGGGGTGGGTTCCCTGGTACACCTTGTACTGAGGAATGCTTTCCGCCGGTGTTAATATATATATCCCATTTTAGTGTCTTAAAAAAAAAAAAAATTAAAATTTATTAATAAAAAAATATTTAATTAAATAAACTTAATAAAAATGAATGAATTTAGTTTAAAGTTTTAAAATTTTAAAGTTTATAAATTATTAATTTGATTTAATTGAATGAATAATCTAGAGTTTCATTAATATTCAATGTTAATGTCAAAATTATTACGTAAAAATCAACAATGAAAGAAATTAAAATTGATAGTAGCTATTTATGAAAGTCGAACTCATCCTTCAAAGACTCAAATTCATCCATAATTGCAATGAGTTTAAGTGACTTGCAATGTCCTTTTCAATGTAAATAAAGTGTTGTTTCCTTTCGTTTGTCCAAATATATTTACTAATAAGTTAATAATATTATAATTTTAATATAACAATACAAATGGAATGGATGTTGGGACTATATAATATATTTTTTGGACTAATAGTAACAGATTAAAATTTATTGCTATTGTAATATTTTCCTTGTTTAATAAAAATAATATTATTAGAGATAGATTCTTCAATTTCTGTGAGACAAGATCAAGTATCAAAGTTCTGAAAAGTAATCAAAGTCGGACAAAATTATTTCAACTAAAATCAAACTTGGGGTAGCCAAATATATATTATTAGGGGTAGCCAATTATATAATAACATACCTACTACTCATTCAATATTTTTTTTTTTTGGGGAAGCCATTGCTACCCCTTGGCTATACTAGCAATCGCCCCTGGTGGTGGGCGGAGGATCATTCCTCATGCATCTGTTAACCACCACCGTCGGTTAGTCAATCGGTGGTGGTTCCCAGTGTTTGGAACATTGGATTTTTAAATTTGAAGAACTAAAAGGTAACATGTGAAACCTTAGAAGAGATAAACTAACTAAGAACTCATGTGATTTCAACCATAAACCATTTATGGACCCAACAAAACATTTATAAAAATTCACATACTCATATTATTTGGAAGTGGTTTTCCTTCCAAAAAGGCTTTGAACAACACCATTAAACTCTCTGGTTGAGTAGCCGGAGCTGCACCACCCGCTCCCCTTACAGTTGCAAAGGTAAGGATGTCCCCATATACTTGGGTCCATCCAGCAACCTAAACAATCAAAAGGTAGGAATGAAAATACAGTAGCTAAGTAAAATTTAAAGGTTCTATTTGGCCACCAAAAGAGCACATAAATATTTACCCGTTTTCCATCAAACCATGTTCTATAGGGCTCTGATGTCTTCAATCCGATCTCCTCGGCTAATCCATTTACTAGAGATCGTGTCCCCATAAATGGCACAACTGAATCTTGATCTCCACTGCAGAGGAAAATAACTTTGTTAGTTAAAAGTATATGGCATTGATTGATGTGAATAAGTAACAAAAAAGTTGGAGGGAAAAAAAAAAACTTACCTATACACCATAACTCTTGCACCTGAACTAACAAGTGACCCGAGAAGAGATATAGTTGGGATATCAAGATTTTGCATGTCATAATAGTAACCACTATAAAAGAAGGAAGGAAGTTAGCATTCAATACAAAAACTTGGACAAAACAGTCAATTTATTGTTGAAACTGAATGGATGGAATAGAAACAAGTAGAATGAAATTAATGTTTCCATTATAGAGAAAAAAGAGTAAACTAGTGATTCATAAATTTATATGCGTGTAACTGTAATGCTAAGCAACCGTACCCGGAGCAGGTAGATCAGTATCCGAGACCTGTGAGTTTGGCGTGAAGTGCTTTCTGGACGTCCTTCCTATTAAAATATGCGTATGTTTCCCTTTCCAGACAAGCATCCCTCTTTTGTTCCCCTTGCTGAACCAGAAATGAAAGCAAGCATAAGAAAATGAACAGAAAAAATAAATCAGAAAGAGAATGGTTGAAGTGTATGATGATTGTCTTTCAAGTGACTGGTGGAATGGGGCTGTATTTGTGGCCTTACAAAGCTAAAGTTCCACAGGATTCAGAGAAAGCTGCTAAAGGTTTTTCGTTCAGATACATGCACTTGTCTTGGAACTTAGATACTCTGGGACCTGAAGATGACTCCTCCTTATCACTCTATGCAGTTCAACATCGTATAATAATCTTCATCTCAACACAATGGTAGTGAGTGGTGATTTTATATAAATACGGAGACACCAAAGAAGGCTTTGGAAGTTCGATAAAAGCCAGTGTTCGATAAAAACAGTTAGTTGCGTGTCGAAGTGGAAGTGTTTGAGCAAGGAAGACTATCTTGAAGACTTGCAAATGTTGAATAGTAGCGGACAAATCATTGATATTAAAACTATCTACCTTGCCATAATCTACAAAGAATGGAGAAATCAATTAGCCAATAAATACTTACCTGCTCTCCAAGTTGAGGCTTTTTGTGTCGTAAATAACGATCCAACCCATGTTTGTGTCGCAAATAACGATCCAACCCCTGTCAAAATACACGGTTTCAAATTTGGATATGAAAAAAATTGTTCCTTTTCTATCAACAAGTTAAGAACAACATCACCCACATATTCCAACTACTCATAAGATAACTCATTTTCAGCACTGTAAGTGCTACGTCTGAAAGCCTCTTCCAATAAGTGCTTATTCTTAAACTCATATCCTATGATTGCTTATTGTGGCTATCAAACATGGGTTGGATCGTTATTTGCGACACAAAAAGCCTCAACTTGGAGAGCAAGTAAATATTTATTGGCTGATTAATTTCTCCATTATTTGTAGATTAGGGCAAGGTAGCACCTTCCAATTCCGGGCATTCAACTGGTATGGACAAATCATTTGCGGATGAATTCAACGGGAAGGATGCTACTGCTTTGGATGTTCTGAACATAGAAAGGTCTAATAAGAACTTCTTTTTGGTAAGTCACCTTATCCATTAATTTTTCCTTTATAAAAAGAAAAGAGTTATATGCATTTACAACTACTCAAATTTGTATTCTTAGCACTAAGGATTAGATCAAACAAATAGAGCCTCAATCAGAACAAAAGACATGGATATTAGTTGAGTAAGTCAATCAAATGTCCCAAGAACAGAACTGTTGAACTCTCCATCACTTGATCTTGGTCATCGGTCCATTTAATCTTGGGCAGATTTCATCTCTGATTTATTTTTCACCATAAGAATTGCATGTCTAGGCATTACTTCCAACAGAAAGTTTCCTCCATTCCATACAGATACAGAAAGCTTAATTATTTGGAAGAATGCATGCAATTTATATGAGAAGAATATGAGGACAGTCATTGCCATGGTTACAATGGTAAATATGCCTTGAAAAACGATGTACATCAGCAAGCGATTTTGATCCCCAAGCAACCCACTTAAGCTCCACCATACATTGTTTGCTTTCTTAGCTTTTCTTGAGAGTTCCCTGTAAAAGGTTGAAGTAAACAATGTGAAAGAAAAGTGAAATTTGATGTTTTAACCCTCATCAGAAATTCTACTGAAATAGTATAGCAGATATGATTATGGAGTCTCAGAAAGGGATAACATCTATAATTAATCAGTATGCTTTATTTGCTACTATTTTACCATTAATGCTATTGTCGTAATGATATTAATATTGAACTAGTTTGTCAAACACGTGTATTGAGACAGACCATATTCAAGTTACTAAAATGAGACTAATAAGTTTGTTCATATACAAGTCATTTTTACTGTGAGTATAAAGATGAATAATATAGTACCTATCTCGACTCTATCTATTGTTGTTCTTCTCTCCCCTATTATGAACTGGGAAAAAAAAATGAAGCATGTGTTCAGTCATTGATTACCTGTAGGATCAGTAGGAAGTCATGACTTCAGAGTTCAGGATCTCTTAAAAGCCTTTGTCGGCACAAAATATTAACAATGATCGTATGGAAGCTGCCACAAAATGTAAGCTGCTAAGGGTACAAAAACACATTGTCCAAATATAGGATTTATCTTCAACATAAGGCCATGTATCTCCTTGAAGAGATCCCTCTGGATGCATAGCTTCAAAGGTAGCAGAATTCCACCACCTAATGGTAAAGAAAGCAATTCCTGAAAAGAACAACAGAGTTAAAGCCATAATAAAGCAAAGAACGGTACAATATGAAACATAAATTGAACACAAGAACCTTGATTAGTAATAATTCTGAAAACGAAAAAGTACCAGAAATTGATTGGAAGCAAAAACTAAAAAGAGACCTTGTCATGGCTTGTTTGGAAAGCAATTGCTTGGTTTGAATGTCTTGTTTGCAAATCTTTGGTTTCATTGGGAAATTTCTTTTTGTAACAGTTTGGGAAATTTCTCAAACCTTTACTTGTTATAACAGAAAAAGTGAATCGAAGTTTACGATAGAACTAGTTTTACATCGGAATTCATTTCATAGAAATTCCATTTGCTTGGAATAAAGATAAGCAGGTTCTAGTTCTACAATAATTTTATCAGTTTTTCTTTTTGTTTGACTCGATCACTTGGGTATCTCTTGTGCCCCTCCTGTGTTTGCGTTGGCAGGACCACTGTACTATCAGTTTTTTCTAACTATATATTATATATTTGTCTTTCAAAAAAAAAGTCCTTGATCAATTTATTGAAGTCTGAGTAATGAACAGACATTTATTTTGGGGTGGCAGGGGAATAGTTCTGTCAGTATAAAATGTAAGGAGGTCTCTCAAGTGCTACTTCAACAGGATCGTTTCCCCTAAAGAACCGAATTTGACACGAACGGGTGCACATGAATTTGTAAAAGAATCGGGAACCAGTTCCCGCGAACCAATTCACGGTTCTCTACCTACCCCAGCGAATCATGTTGCTATGATATAGAAGGCGGGGGGGTGCTTCTATTTGTAAAGCAGACATTGATGAACATAGTAGGACGATGGGTGGAAGTCGAAGTTTCATGCGCCTTTCTGACGACGTTTTGACTAATGAAATTAGTTCTTAGTTTAAAATTCTTCTAATTATCTCAAGACTCAAATGGCTGTGAAGACACACTTCAATAAAAATAGTTAACAACAATGATTTTTTTTTGTTTGACAGAACAAAGATTCTATGATGTAAAAACTTTCACACTTTTATTCCTTTTAAGACCAATGAAATCACTATAAAAGAAGGTATACACCTCAGAGTACATTATTATTATTATCTTCATCAATGATTCATTGCTATCATACTATTATTAGCCCTTGGCATTCCTATTGACGTGGATGAGGATGATGAAGACATGCCAGATTTATCAAACTCCTCTTTGTCTTCATGGAAGACCTTATTAAGAACTTCTTGTAGCTCCGCGTATCGTCTGCGCTTCACTAGTCGATCTTCAGGACTGTCATGACCCATGCATGCAAGCTGCGATAGGTCATCGGCATCCATGATCTTGTTCAACGCTTCCGAGCAACGAGGGAAGAAACGTTTCCCCAACTCCACTGCTCAATGACCAAAAAATCAAAATAAAATATAAGCATCAATTTGTAAAATTTAAAAAATAAATGGTGACTAATATCTAACTTATAATGAAAATTGGTCCCTGTATCAATTATTGGTTATATAACACTATATCAACCACTTTCACTCGGCAATTCAATCCAACCTCATGGTTTGGATATATCAATATGTTAGTTTTCAAAATAATTTAGTTAAAATTATGTTCTGAAGACATTAATAGATTTGATTAGATAACAGTCCTAAAATAATTTAAATTATCAGTGCATTTTCTCGCAGTATTGTATTCAAATAAGTAGGACTGTTCGTGGTTCGGTTCAAGAAAGAAAATCGAGCTGTTATCATAGTTTGGTAAAACTGAATCGAACTGTTAATGGTATGGTCCACCAATCCTATGTTTTCGAACCGAACCAGATAGATACATTTTAGATCCATTGTTTGATAATAATTACTTTGAGCATTCAACCTTTTGATGGGAAACATGTATATATTACCTGCTCTAGACAGTGCCTTCATCCGAATTAGATGCTCCTCTTTTATTTTAAAAGGTGTCTCATTCAAGTCCATAGTTGTCCTCTGGTAACCACCCAAATTTGGAGTAAATTCAGATGTGCCATCAATTGGAGTGATATCCATCACAACCTTTGCTTCCATGGGAAACAAAAGTTTTGCTAGTCCAACTGAAAAACAATGAATCGTTAGTTGATCAACAAGTTGTTTAAAAACAAAGATCATGAAGTTCGTATTTCCTAAAAATTAATTGATTCAAGACTCAAAGTTGACAAATGGCATGCTACTTAAAACGAGGGATATAGATTTCCTGTAGTCAGCACATCAATAGTCGTAGGATCGAGATCGAACGATTCGAATTTCAATGCAGATTTTACTTTTTTTCACATCTAAAATACCAAGCTTGAGACCTAGAATGTCCAATCTCGATGCAATGGCGACAAATATACTGTCTGCGTGAATATGTGGGATTGTGGCTATAGACATTCAAAAGCATTAAATGAGCTTCAAAACAATAAAAAAGGACAATGCACCAATTCTGCTCTAAATCTAAAAAGCAAAAAATTAGGAGCTAAAGTTATCTAGAAGTTATGTTCAGTATTTATGACTTGGAGATGTACTTAAATTGACTTGTAAGTTAAAAACTTTCAAAGCCTTATAAGCTATACCTATAAATCATATTTCTAGTCGATTGGAGTGATACGTGAAATTCGGGAGTAACAAGGCGACACAAATGTTAATTCAAAAGTTTTCAACAAAAAGAAATTAAAACGAAAAAATATTAACATGTAAGAAAATACCTCGGTTTTCTAGGTACAACAGTTTCATACGCAAATCATCCCCTGCCTTAGCAAGAGAAAGAGATGCCTCCCCATGTAAAGGCTCCCTTCTCTCAGCTTGCTCTAATATCTCTATACACAACCGATCATTCGAAGAAACCTTTCCTTCCTCAGTAGATTTATAATAATCCACAGCTTTTGTACAGCGCTTTGAAATCTGAAGAGCTTTTCTGCCATCCATAGTGAGTTCAGAAGGTTGAGCTCCCTTCGTCAACAAAGATACAATAATCTTCGGTTCTTTTCTCTTCGCAGCAACATGTAGCACGCTGTAGCCCCTAAGATTTTTATGATTTACATCAGCAAGTCCAAGATCAAGAAGCTCGGTAGTGGTTTTGACATCACAATATGCAACAGCATAGTGAAGTGCATGAGCCTCATCTAGAGTAGTGTGTCCTTCTTTCAAAAGCAACCTTACTAATTCTACATCATCTGAATCTAAAGCTCTATGTATTCTGGTGACATGTTTGTCTAGAAGATTTACGGTTTCATACATGTCTAAACCTAGTTGTTTGCGTTTGTATATTACTTGTTTCACTATAGGTTGAGGCAGTGATTTTTCAAGAGTGGTTATATCAACATTAGATTCAACTATTATATCTGTACACCTTGTTAGTAGTTTATCACATGTTTTACCACAAATGTTTGCTATAGAAAAAACCATTAACATGTCATCTATTGCCATTTTGTCAAGAATGTCTAGTAGATGGTCCTGCAAGTAATCAAATCAATTGTCAAGAAATTGTTTTAAGATTATTTTAATAAATTGTATGAAATTAATTTAACTGAAAGGTCACAGGTTCAAGTCTCGGAAACAGCCTCGTGTAAAAAAACAGGGTAAGACCGCGTACAATACACCAAAATGGTGAGACCCCTTCCCCGACCCTACCTATGCGGGAGTTTTAATGCACCGAGCTGCCCCTATGAAATTACTTTAACTCTCTGTCATCTTTTATTATTAAATAAAATAGCATCTATAAAGTGCTTAATTCTTACCTGATAAAGAGCAAGCAATTCAGAAATTTGAAAGGTGAATGAAGCATAAAGAAGTTGAAGCATGAAATCAACAACAGGCCAACAACCAAAGTGTAGACAATCATCATCCACACAAACACAAACATCTTTAGCAGACAAATGATGATCCTCAACTCTCTCACAATACAAATAACGCAGAACAACGTTAAGCGCTTCAAACCCAACATCATAATCCTTAGCCACTTCCTTCAGTTGCAGCGTCGTTTCTTTATTTCCCTTAAACACATCCTTAAAGAAACTACTCCTCGCCGACAAAATGCACCGGTGCACTGAAACTTCTCGACCATCTCCGGCAATGATCTTTGCATCGGAAAAGAAGTCAAACCCTGTATCATCTAGTATTGAAGCTAGATTGTCCGAGAGAGGGTTCGGTGGTTGTGTGATTGTGATGATATCTTGAGAAGTAGTAATAGTTGAATTTGGTGCTGTTGTGCAGCATAACTCACTGGCACTGCCAGTGTTGTTGCTGATTTCGTTTGAATATTCAGAGAATCCACTTCTCAAGTACATCATTACTACTATTAGATATATAAGATAAGATGAGTTGTATACGTATTAAGAGAATGAGCAAGGGTCCTTAATTATATACTCCTACTAGAAGAGAGAGAGTGTGTGTGTGGGCACGTGAGAGATGTACTATGGGTGTCTGACACTGGGACATGCTTAATGCGAGAAGTGTCTGTGTGCTCAAGAGGTTTTGAGTTAGGATTTGAAGGTGAACAGTGGTATACAGTGAATGGATGATTGTTGTTCTTTAATAGCAGCTGTGAATCTGTCATCATCATTCATCATATGATTTGGATTTTGTGTTTTTTGTGTGTTTTTGTGTGTTGTTGTTGACTTGCATTTCATCATTCATTTTGCTTAGATCACAACCGATAGCTTTGGAACTTGCACGTACGTGTACTAATTCAGTTGATAAGTGTCTCTTTCGCATTAGAATGGATCTCCCGCCGCTTGTTTTGATTGTCGTTTAAGCTGTATTTGGTTTGGAAGAGAAATAAGATGGAGGGGTATTTGGTAATTTCCCTGTTCTATATAGAAGAGAAAACATAACAAATTTATCTAAAATGTTTTGAGCCGATAGATTTTGTTCTTAGTGGAATACATGTGTGGCTTTGATTATGAAACAATTAATTAATGCTGCAGTTATAATAGCTCTCTCGCGAGGTTGTCGTGAAAAAAATCTCTCGCGACACACAACATTTTTCATATATATATATATATATATATATATAGAGAGAGAGAGAGAGAGAGTATCTAGTGAGAAAGGAGATCCTTATGTGAGAGTAAGAGGATCCATTATGAACCATTGGATTAAAATTAATGGCTCAGATCTAAACCAAACTCAATGAACTCACACATGTTCTCTCCCATTTCTGTTTGCACAAAAATACGTTTCTCTTCATTGATTATCGTCTCCTTTCTCAACCATCCCAAATGAAAGACAAAATCATCCATATCAATCTCTCTAGTTTCATCTCCCTCTCATCATTGCATTTTCCTATCAAAATTTTCAAATCATTAATTTCACTCTTGCTTGATTGAGAAAGGATCGTGTAGGTTGAAATGGATCTAAAAGAAGATTTTTCATAACTTCCATTTATTTTAAGAGATTTTATGACTTCCTTTTACTTGAGAATTATTTTCACGATTTACAATGTATTTTTATATATTTTTTAAAAAGTCAAACTAACTCTAAAATTATTACCGACGTAAATCAAATCTAATATCTTGATAGTAGTAGTACATTCAAATGTCTCAAACCAACGTTATCTAACCAACTCAAATGAGTTTTATATGGTATCATTTCCTATGGTGAGGGACTCACTCACCCAAACTTTTTTTTGGTACAATCTCACCCATACTTTTCAATTTAGAGATTTGGCACAAATCAGAAAGTGATATTTTGGATTGTACCAGAAAAGTGATATTTTGGTGTAGAGCTGAATTCTTCCGTGGTACGTTAGGCAGTTAGGGTTGCATTAATTAATGGCTTTAGAATTCAAAAGTCGGGATGAAGCTAGTAGAAGCTCATGACGATGGCCATGACCACCGGTTTGTTTCCTTCTTTAATCTTTTTCAAGTATAGCCAATTCCTTAACTAGTAATGTATTCTTTTTTTTTTGAAGAAAACTAGTAATGTATTCTTACATATAATATTTTGCTATATTTGTACCTCTACTCATAAAAAAGATGCATTTTGGTTGCATATATTAATGTTTTTGTATATCATTACTCAGACACTTGTTTTACATGGAAAGTGAATTGAACACAAAAAACTGCATTCATAATGACGTAAAGTGGAAGGATAGTTGTGGTTATATATTGAAGATGTACATATATGCTAACTTTTATAGTAACAAAGCCTACGTGTAATGTTTGAAGGTCGGCAAAACCATTGACCTTTGTTGAGTATGACTCATAGGAACATAAGAGAGTCATAGACGAGGCAGTTGAGCTAGTGCAGCAGTGCGAAGCTCCCTTCACCCCTGCCCTTGTGTTTGGCCTAGACGTGCGTTATAGGCTCAACTGTTTGTTGTGGGGCGTAGGGGTGAAAGTCATGCTGTACAATTTAGATGTATTATTGTAATCTAGACGGTAGTGTGTGTCTATATATATCTTGTAACACTGTAAACCCCAATTCACTCAAGTAACATACGGAACTAAAACTGCTCAGTAGTCATTGAGGTAAGCACATTTGGCCTATGTTTCGAAAACTACAAAGTCACGGCAGCACCACACGTCTAGGTGAAGATTCGATTATTAGCTTCTATAAGATCACGTTAGAATTGCATTGAGCATGATAAAAATGGCCAAACATTTATCCAAACACACTATTGACCGAATAGCATAAACAAACAATTGTGTTCCATTGTTTGTGATTTGCATTTCTTTACTCTTCTTTTACTAGTTGTTGTTCTAACAACTTTTGATTATAAATTTCCATTGAATTAATCATTTTAAATTGTCCATTTTCCTTAATCATTTCCGTACGAAAATAATGTGGAAAATAAATGAGGTACAAGTTGCTTTTAAACAAAGCAATTTGTTGATAAGGATTGACCAATGTTTATGCACAAGTTGTGCATACTATTAAAATAAAATGTTTAAACACTTCAATAGTAATCTATTGCAGAAAATGCAACCACCTAACAGTATACTAAGAGCCGAAAGTTGTGAAAATCAGAATAAGGATTACAATCCAATGAGATGGCCTAGCTACAATACATTTTAAAATACAAAAACTTCACTGAACAATAACAACTGTAGAAAAAAAAACTCAGTAGAAACTAAAAATAATAACCGAGAGTGATAGAAACTTTACAAAAAAATAAAAGATAATCATCATGGCTGAACAATTGACAAAAGAAAAGCAACCTAAAACTGATAGGAATCACAAAAAGTAAGTGTGCATCGACCCAACTGAAGAAGCAAGAATAC
>Ga0315913_1008380_pt1 | contig 12274 bp, 5 predicted proteins | sample MpolsnodulesMG_FD_207736 | JGI IMG/M metagenome (GOLD analysis project Ga0315913, IMG submission 207736) | Medicago polymorpha root nodule microbial communities from Los Angeles, California, United States - small nodules | ecosystem: Host-associated > Plants > Roots > Nodule | place: USA... | reverse complement strand
TGTAATGCGCTTAAAATTGTTTACCGTTCTTTGAGTCTCAAGTGTAAACAAACATCATATAAACTCTTAATCATGTTGGATTAAAGAAAGTCCTCAAGGAGAGGAAGGAAATCTTAGACGTGGTGTCTAAGTATTTTTGTAATCAAGAAAATCTTAGACGTGGTGTCTTTGTACAAAATTTTGTGCATTCTAGTTTGCTTAGTTCAATTGGTAGGGACATTGCATTATGCAGAGGTCATAGTTTAAATCTCGAATTCTTCATTTATTCACCTTTAAAAAAATGAATTTCTAACCACCAGACTTTTCCAAAATTTTAATCTACTCAAGAGTTTTTCGTTGCATCTATTTGAATGTTATACCTACTTAGAAAATAAGGGTCAGAGCCGGTATGAAGTGAAAGATAAGTTTATAAATTTGCACTGCAAGTCACTTAATCATTACACATATTAATTGGGTGGAAAGTTTAAACATGTCGATACCCTAATCTCATAAAAATCTTGATCAAATCAGCGGGCACAGCACTCAGGAAAAAAAAAGAGGTCTTGATGAAATTTAAATATATTATCTGATTTCAATTGCAGTCTACTTGCAGGTATAAAAATACAATTGAACCATCAAAGACTGGATTTATAAAAAGTACGTTGAATATTAAACAAGTGACAAATATATATTAGTGAAAGGGATTAATTGAATATAGTGGAAGTATCGTATACTGCTTTGATTCTATGGCATGATAATTATCTAGCCACTGGAATGGTCCCAATTATCGAAAGATACATCATATAGTAAGGGACCAAGACTTATCACAAAACCATTTTGCTTGCTTGCTCATTGCGAGACAGCACAAATTTATCACATAGATGCTCAAGTACAGATTTTACATTGACCTATGAATTTTAAAAGTTGTACACGAATGTCCTCTACTTCACTTTGTGCTCAATGGTCCCCAATGCTACATTGCTTTGATTGCATGAATTTATAACTAAAAATTATCCGCTAGAAATTCAAAATTGAGTTTACAAACATAGTAACAAGTCAATCAACTTGGGAAGACGCTCTTTGCCTACGAAGCATTGTTGTCCAATTTGGGAAAAGAGTCAATCAACTTGCACATGTTATATACTTCTCCAGCTTTGGATAAGGCTGCACACTAATGCCTAAATTCAATTCTCAATGTGATTAATGGCCTAATGAAGAGTGCATTAGTACCATATGTCATTGGCATAGTTTGTTTTGGTTGTTAGTTTGCCATTTGAAATACTCAAGTTGTTATTTGAGTAAAAGTCGGAATAGTTAAATTTTGCGAACCAAACATAAATAAAATCATACTAGTTAATAAGCAATTTTTATATCCCATGTTGATAGAAATCTAACAATATGCAGGGTTCAAAATTTGAATCTAAAATTCTCCGCTTATTCATTTTAAGATATGAAATTCTGACCAATAAACTACTTAAAAAAACAATGTTTCTAATTTGTCCTTTTGAAATGTGCAAGTTCTCTAAAGTTAGAATATAAAGGATTTAATTTCTTATGCTGTTGAGCACCCAATTAAGGTAAGTCTTTGAACTTCACACGACATATCCATTTGAGACGTGACTTATTTCTTTTAGTTCACACTTTTCAGCTGGAACTACTTGTCATAGCAACAAGTTGGATACTAGGAAAGTATTGCCCATCTTGTTGTATGGTTATCCAGTTTTTGTTTCTACTCTAAAGAACTTTTGTTAGTGTGAAAGAACATATTCCTTTCCATGTAAAAATTAGATTTTTGAATAAGATTTTTTAACAAAATTATAGATCTTACATTTACATTGAAAATGTGCAATTATCATCAGCACAAGATTCACCAGATGAATCAATTCCATCTTATTGCTTTTTATCATTTAGATTTTATAATCAACTTATTTCAAGTAATTCACCATTCACATTGATAAATTATATTTTCTAACTCAAAGGTCCCATATTGGTGAAAATCATAACTCAAAGTGTTATTTTGACATAAAGAAAAGTTTTCTTCGATCTCTTGATTACCACAATTACAATATTACAAGTCTATACGTCTGCTTTTTCACTCTTATTTTCTTTCAACATTATTTTTATAGTTTTTTTTTATTATAATAATTATTTTAATGGAAAATATAGTATTTCTTTAACTTCATGATTCATATATCTCCAAATTCGACGTTCCAATAAGTGGATGTTTCGTCACCTCCATTGCAAGCCAAAGATCAGTGAGCCCACTAACCTACCGTACCATTTTCCGGACATGACATTCTGGTGCAATATTTTCGTTGAAAATTTAACCCTCTTTTTGTTAAATTTGAGCTTCCACAATGGTAGTTCTTAACAGAGACTTCTTAAATGAACCTCACATGTACACGTCACTTATTTATAATTTTTTAATAAAAATATATATTGAAGACTCAATGACTCTAATGACAATTCACTAACATGGACTCCCATGAAAAATACTTAAATGGGTTCCACTAACTTTACATCATTAAACAAAAAAAATTATGTGGGACCAATTCTTAAAATAATACTTCTTTTGCAAGATGCTCTTAGATATTTTCTTTATCTTAAAAAAAGAAAGATATTTTCCTGAAAGAAAAATACTGTCGAGGACATCTGAGATGCATTTCAAGGGAAAAAGTTACAATGTGAGATTTTTTTGTCAATAAGACTTTTTTTTTATACTAAACCAAGTGATGAAGTCTAAACTTAAAATTTAAATATAGCGTCTGTTAGCGGAAAAATTCAACTATATGTTCAACTCTACTTCATTTGATGTCCCAAACCAACTCAAGGAAATTTATCTAGAAGGGGTGTTGTTGGACGGAGCAAGTCCGAATTGTGTGTGGTGTCTGAAGACTCTTGAAGCAAAGGATAATTTGTTTTATCGATACAGCTTTCTCGGAAGGGTTTGGTACTTAAACTTTAAGTGGATTGAAACAGAGTGATTTTACCCGAAAATGTTATTTATCTATTTGACTACTTTGCAAACTCGTCCTCAAACAAAAAGCATTGGAAGGGGTTAACATTTATTTGGCAAGCCACAATGTGAAAGATTTGGGAAGCTAGAAATTACTTTGTTTTCTCTTTGAATTGTTGTGAGGTGGAAAAAATTGTGGAGGGTATAAAATCAACCTCTTGTAGGTGGTTCCTAGCTAGGAAAAAAGGGGACATTGAATGTATTACGAGTGATTTTCAAATCCGTTTTGTTTGTCTTAATTATTGAATAGGTTGTTTACGGGTCGAGTACCCCTTGTACTTTTTCCAGGATGTAGGTCAATACTCTTTATACCTTTCTCCTTATTAATAAAATTTTGACATTCCAAATAAAAATATACTAGCTTATTTTACAAGTCTATATCTAATATTAGTATATAAAATATGTAAAGTTAACAAAATCATCTTGAGACTCATAACTTTGGAAATATTTCAAAAACACACATGAAAGTTTCTTTACTTTCCTCAACTTGCTCCTTTTCTTTTGTTGATACACTCTCCTAAGTGTTTAAATATCCCACGCCTACTTTCCTTTCCCGCAACACTTCACCAACTACACAATCCTTTCCCATTTGCTTGCCACCCTTTCTATTTCACTTCATTCTATTCATATGAATCATATCTCATAAGTTATAGTTAATCCTTCCTTAATTTCCTCAACTACGCAAATACATATATGAGTAATAGTATTTTAAGAAGAACAACACCAACACCAACATCAGAACAAGCAAGTTATAAGAGCTTATCAAAGGTATATGATGATGGAGAGCCCAGATCTTTCCCCACCTCAAGTAGACACATCTCGACCGTCCCTTGGTTTCCCACTAGGTACTGCTCTCCTCTTGCTCATCATATTCAGCTTAAGTGGTATCTTCTCATGTTGCTACCACTGGGAAAAGTTCCGTTCACTTCATCAATCTCTCTCTGATCTTGAGGCTGCACAAGCACATACCCAATCCTCACCTTCCAAGTCCAAATCTCACTCCACGGTAAATAATTTCACTCTTTCTTCATCTATGCTTACTTTTTCATAATTTTAGTAACACATTCATAATTTGAAATTATAAAATTGGTTTACGATGCATATATAATTTTTGTCTCACCAAAGAGCTCTAGTTGTTTAAGTCTAAACTATTTTTTTAAAAAAAAATATAATAAACAAGAGAAAATTATAATAAATTCAAATGATTCTAATGACTATTTTACAACTGTATGATCATTTTTTGTCTTACACTGTCAATGTCAAACTTTTAACACTAAATTCGCGCTTTGTGACTATTGTTGTAACTAATTTGAATTTACAATTTTGTTTGTTGGTGGATAGGAAATGGAGGGGGAAAAGAAGGGGCAGAGTGTGATGGTGTTGATGCCAGGGGATGAGGTACCGAAGTTTATAGCCATGCCTTGCCCGTGTCAGCATTTGCGGCTAGAAGAGATTATTGTTAGCATAGAGAGGCCACCGTCCAAACCACCGTGACCCCACCGTAGCATGTTAATTATCGATCATAATTACATTAATTAACTTGCCATGTGTATAAAAGAATTAATGTGCATATGCATTTCGCTACCAATTGTTTGTATTGATACATGTCTCGTATCCCAATGTGTTTGTCAGAAACGTGGCAGTACGTTACCATAAGTAAAATTACGATGATTCAACGTGATTGTGCTAAACACATTTTTCCGACGAAAAAGATATATTATAAAAAGACCATGGAATTATGCCGGGCAAGGCAATTTCATTTAATTCGATGTTTGTTTTCTTAAACAACGTGTCTCTTTCTATTGTCTCATGTGTGGGCACTTGTACAATTCGAACTGTATTTGCAGTTTGCGGAGATGCAACTACCGCTAGTATTTGATTCCATTTTTTTTATGTATATAATTATTGATTTAAAGGAATCAAACTGTTTTCAATTGATTAAACTTTCCAATTTGGTTTTCTCTTGGCTTGCAAGTTGCAGCAGAAAGAAACAACCAAAGTTGTATTTTTTTTTCTTCCCAAAAAAGCCAAAAAATTAATTAAAATATATGACTAGACTAGCATAAGGAGTGCCATAGAAAAGTACAAATAAAAAGTTCATCTTACAATTTGTGAGACTTGCTTCAATTACAAGCACGAAACAATAAGATATATGTGGCTAACTAACAATTTCATTGTAATTAACTAAAATTTGAAAATATAAAATAAAGATAATTACAATATAAAAAAAAGGAAAATGTCATTCATATTAATGAACCATGATTTTTTACTATACTAATTAAAAAATAATATTTTATTAATAAAAAATTAAAAGTAAAAATATTTTTATGCATTTACCTACTGTGAGTAATAAATTGTAAAAAATAATGTTAATAGATAAAAGTAAGATAAACAAAATCGATCAAATATTATATAATTAATTAACTATTATACAATAGAGGCTATTTTTATCCATTTGGTTATATATTATCAATTTTTTTATTACAAAGAGAGTCTAAGCCTAGGAAAAGACTACACAACAATAATACGCGGATAAAAATTCTCATTACATCAATTATTACCAAATGACTGAATTAAATCTGACAAGCATCATAAAAACAATATCAAACCTCAACGAACAATAAAAATTAGCTAACACATCAGCATATAGATTAGCTAACACAATTATCTATTTCTTTGTTTCTTCTCAATATAGGTGGATTAGTTTTTTATTGTGCCCCCTCACAATTTAATAGTTTGACCATGAAAAAAAAAGTGTAGATTCTACAATAAAATAATCCTCTCATATTGAAAATAAAATAGACGAAAATAATATAATATCTGTAATTTATAAAATTGAAAATATTTATTTGATTTTTAGGAAACATTTTTCCTTTTGGTATTTATATTCTCCCTCTCATATTTTGTATTTTTTTCACAACATCCACCTCTTCCTTACAAGGTCATTCAACAAAGAAAGCATCTTCCTTACAAGGTACAATCAATTGCATGTATTATAGATAAATATTTAACCTTATTGGGGATAAATAAATAATCCATGTGTCACGCCCCCAATTAAAACTTTTTTTTTTTTTGGCAATTGAAATGATTCCTTCATAAAAAAGAAAAGAAATTGAAATGATTCAAATCAAATATATATAATATAATAGTGGTGCTAGTACATAATAATTGAGCCTTATGGTAAATAAAAGTACATAATAATTGAGCCTTGGTGTCGTTCACCCTTTGGGAGACTTATAACATAGTGGGGCATATATATACAATTCAGGCAAAACATATATCCCCATATTGTTAGAACTATCCTAAGATGGTGAGATGAAACGAGTACTCATTATATATTGGAAATCCTAGCAAAATATTAGGTACATTACATATCATAGAGCACAGCTATCATGCAATATTGCACAATATCTCAGCACCATATTCCTCCCTTTTCATTATTTTGTTTTCTAAGATATATTATCATGTTCCCTTCTTAATTCCTTTCATCATCATCGAATATTGTTTTCTTCTACAAAGTAAGAAAAAATCTTCAAAGACGGCGATTTGTTATAAATCATGCCTTTATAATAACATAAAATCCTAATTAAATTCTTAGGAAGAGATAGGGATTAGTGGTCTCAAGTTGCAATTACGCATCCATTTTAAAGATTAATTAGAAATCTAGAGTTCAAATCTTGAAATGATATAGATCCTAAAACTTTTAAAAAGGAGTTTTGTCATCTATACATGGTACTATTGAATTTTTATATTGTCTAACTTATTTTTATAAAATCGGTTTATAAGGTAAAATATATCTCTCTTTATAAACTTATTTCAAATTTTGTCTTTATTTTACATGGGACTTAAGTTATTTGGAATGACTTGAGGATAGTGATAGCCAGCTTTATACTAAAATAGGAAAGTGATTAAAGTACAATTTTGTTAATCTATTTGATCTTTTGAAGATATTGGATTGGTTTAAGGAGAAAGTGGGAGGCAGGGAAAGAATAGAATTAGGTTAGATGAGTGTCGTTGCAGTGTCATATGCGTGTTGTATATTAGTGTTATGGGTGGCCAAGCACATTAGATAAATTGCATGAATGGAATTATGACATCAGCTTTTTATATTTATAAACATGTCATTGATCAACAAAAAAAAAAGTCATTTAATTTGCTCATATTAATCATACTTTGAAAAACATTAATCTAATGTCTCCATCCACTTCCAACTACTCTAAACTTAAGAAAACAAATAACTAGGAAATTGGCATAGTAACCCCATTCCTTTTCTTGTCATTTTTGTGTTCATTTTTAAGAGTGATAAATTGTTACTTGTGAACTTCATTATTTTTGGATGTCTCTTCATTGTTTTGATGTTATTTTATGCAAACTCGTCTCTAAAAAGTATCGTTAGAAAATAATAAAATTCATACATAAGACAAATACATGTCATTAAATGAGGGTTCAATTGGTAAAGTATGTGGTGCAATCCATGTTGATACACACAATGTTTGTCTATTTTTGGCTAACAAGTCTTCTTAGAGAAATACATAAATGGATAAAAAAACTTCATAATAGAGTGGTGATATTAGCAAAAAGAAAATGGTTATAGTAGCATGGAAGAAAGTTTGTGTTGATTATGAGGAGAGAGGTTTTGCAATCTCAGGAACAATGGGATATTCTTTTAAGGAGCAGGGTTTTAAGGAATTCATCTTGTATCAATCATCACATCTTTTCTTCAATATGGAGTGGGGTAAAAGCTGAATACTTTGTTATTAAGGACAACACCAGTTGGATTATTGAGGATGGTAAACATATAGATTTTTTGCTAGATCTTTGGTGTGGAGAGTCACTCATTCAATCCCTGCAGAGGTAATCCAGTTAGTTCCAAATCCGAGATTACTTGTTTCTCAAGCAACCATTCCTACTCAATGTCAAGAAGATAGGTTGATTTGGAAACACATCACTTCACGTGAATTATCTTTGAAAGAAGCCTATGATTTCAAAAAACATCATTATCCAAAAGTTTGATGGGCCAAAACTCTTTGGTCTAAAGACTTTCTGGAGATTAATGTTAGGCAAACTTCCAACTGGTGAAAACCTTTCTGCTATCTATGTGCTCTCTATGCTTCAATCATGAACAATCACTTTTCCATCAATTTTTTGAATGCATTTATGCAGTAAACCTTTGGTGTTGGTTTGCATATATGCTATATGTAACTCTTCATTTCCAATCCTTACAAGATATGTGGTCCATTTGTAATAATCCTCAATGCAAAATTGTGATTACTTCAACTATGATCAACATCATCAACTCAGTTTGGTTTGCAAGAAATCAAATGAGATTTAGAAACAAGAAAATTCATTGAAAAAGTTCTCTTGCCACAGTGATATCTAATACAACTCTTTGTGGAAATCTTTCAAAAGCAAGTATTTCAGATTTTGTTATTTTAAAGAAATTTAATGTTACTCTTCATCCTCCCAAAGCTCCTCAGATCATTGAAGTTCTTTGGAAACCCCTCCAAAGCTAAACAACATGAATAGAGTAACCTCTGGCTTGAATGTGACTCTGCATTGGTCATAAATGCTATAAAGAACAAATCTTTGGTTCCTTGGAGGTGAAGAAATCATTGGGAGAATTGTATGCACACTGTATCATCAATGAACTTTCTGGCTACCCATGTGTTTAGGGAAGGAAACAGTTGTGCTGACCCTTTAGCTAACTTAATTAGGCTTATCCCTTAATCATCTTATGGTCTGTTTAAGTGCTCCCAATTGTATTAAAGCATCCTTAGCTAAAAATATATCAGGAATGTGTGAGTTTGTTTGTTAAATTCTAAGGAGGTTTTGACTTTATGTCCCCCTCCTTTGTTTTTGCTTTCTCTTCTTTAATATATTTTGGTAGCCTAGCTCTTTGCTAGCTACTTTTTGGTTAAAGAAAATACATGTCATTAAAGAATTATTAAAACTCCGTGTTTTTCTTAATATTTTTGACATAAAAACACTATAGAAAATGCTAATAAATGCCCTTGTGACATTGTTTAAGCATCCAAAACTAATAACTTTTACCTTGGAAATTGTGTAGTTATGATTTTTATATGTGTTTGACTTGTATTTTCAACATAAATTTTCTATTTATGGTTCCTTAAAAATGATCTTAGAGCATTTGTTGGAAGAAGAAAAAAAATGCTAACAAGTTGGAACTTAAATCAAATCTCTCCTAATTGATAGCAATGATCGCCATCAATGAAACTATGATCAAATAACACAAATGTTAGAACTAGACAACTTTTTTTGTGACAAAATACATCTTTCATTGGCATGAACATGATGTATGAAACATTGAGGTCAACATGTATTCTTTTAAACGTATATGATCATTGTATCAATCATTTTTTAATTGTATTAATTAATAAAACTTTCAGTCTCAACCTCCTTGATTGAGGCCTTTTTTGTTTATTAAGACTAATGTCAATTTTTTTTATCGGAGATTTTATTGAGGTCCTTATCATTGTCAATTTTGCCTCATAATAATATGCTACATATACTTTCATTAAATTTGAGAAGTAAAATGTTATACGCTTATCTTATAATCATTTCCTTTCTCTTAAAGATCCAGGTTTTATGAGAAATACAAACAGAGATTTTTTGCTTTGCTATGTCCTTATATTATATGCTTGATGCCTTTATTTCATTTTCCTGATTGTTTAGAATTTCAAATCTATCTATTATTTGTTGGAACCTTACTGAAGACATTACATTCACATTAAATCTATCTACCTATGTTAACTCATAGCAATAACAATGAAATTGAAGTGCCTCAATCAAGTAGTAGATTAAAGTTTTTTTTGTGAAGATATCAGCGGATAAGGAAACTCTATCACATTTTATCAATTAATGGAAATTCTTTGAGGTATATTCGGTTAAATCTCATTTTCTCCTCTCAATTCAATAACAGTTTGAAAATCCGTTGATAAGTTTTGATGAAATGTCAACAGTTTTTATAACTTATTTTATAAGGATATTGTGACGATGTACGTATGCGGGTGTAATTCGATACAAAAATGTGGATACATAAATTTTTTTACATTTAGGATACAATACGCCACACTTATAATGTGTTATTCTAGCATAATGGCTACTTGAAAAGAAAAAAAAACCAAGGGGATGATCTCCTTAATATATTGACCTCATTAGAATCGAAAGGAAGAACTAGAAGTCCAATTTCGACTATTATGTGAAAAGAATGGAAATCCATAAAACAAGAAAGAGATAGAAATAAACGACTGCACATAATTCAAATCCTTAAATATTTAACACCATAATTAAACTTAAATTTTATGATAGATATTTTTTATTTTCTTTTTGTAAGTAAGACTCGTGATAAAGTTGGGGTGAGGACACGACTAGATATAAGCATATATAAGTCGTCTTTTATTCCTAGATGCCATAAGCAACACATGAAAAGAGTTCAACTCTAACTATCCATGTCATTTCTGGGCTAAGAACCTCAAATGGTGGCATATGCATCACCTCCATCACTCTTAAGGGGCATGAGTCTATGATCCGGAAGTTTGTAAATTATTGAAAGCATAAACCGTAAGTTATCTGATTAATACTGATTAAAGTGAAAAGTGATTAAAAGCAATGCTAGATTCAATGGTGTAAGATTCAGTAACAAAAGATGGCTTTGTAATAAGATTTAGTATTAATAAATTGATGAATCACTCTTATTAATTTATTGATGTGTCGGATGAACTTAGTTATCCTTTAGAGGCAATCAAAATGAGGAGCGCAAGTAATACCCCCATTTGTCAATTCAGCCGCTTTCCCTCATTCCACTCGTCCAGCCTTTTCGCAAACTTGTACAATCGATGCCACAAAGATAGTCAACTCAATTATCGAAGAAATAAGGAAATAGGCGACGATTTGGCACCAGATATCCGGAGGTGTGGAAAGAGCAGCGGTGAGAAGTGAAAAAACCATCAAAAAACAACAATTGTTCGTGAAGGTTTCCACAGAAAGACCCCTTGGTTATGGCAAACAGATCACAATTACAGTCATGGCCAAAAACTCATTCCCATGATTTCTTTCGAAAAATGCCATGAGTCATAAGCACATATCTTTGCTACACCGTGCATGAGCTGCCAAAATTTCTGCCAAATGAAAAAAAATCCCTCCTTAAATCAAATTATTTGCTTATCTCCTTCCCGAACTTTGAGTAAATGCTAATGCATTCGCTTATCTCCTTCGTCAAAATGCCCATATTTATCGACCATCTAAAAATCTATAAATAGAGAAAACAACTGTAAAATCAAGTACATATTCTCATTTCGAAAAAAACATGAAAACACATCGAGGTCTCAATAGCTTGGAAATTGAAGTATCTTTGCACGAACACCACTTTGCACTAGTGAAGAACCACTGTCAACCACCACATCAATTTCATAGCACTCGTTCCAACCGTCTCTTATGATCACTATCAATATTTTAAATAATTGAATTTTTAAACGAAATTATGAAGAAAAAAACACGTAAATAACTGAGTTATTTAAGACATGTATTTTGTTTACAAATAATTCAATGTGTTTTTTGAAGAAAAAATAATTCTAAAAATATTCAAATTCAAAATTGGATAAATATAAAATATTTAAAAAATGATTAAGGATAAAATTAGATTTTGACTATACTTGTAGTTGTAAGGGTAAGGTGTACTAAGTAAGTGAGGGGGTAGAAAGTAAAACTTGATAGTTTGTGTTCATTCCCATTCCTACAATCACAAGTTTGAATTCAGAGTAGCAACACATAGTCCGTTCTTCCATCTTCCCAAACCCTACAATTTCAACCTCATTTCGGTACGAACCCTTTCATTTTACCTCTTGTATGCTTTTGTCTTCGTTGATTATTTCTCGAAATCAAGTTTCACGAAACCCATTTCTTGCATTGCATTGCATTGCATGTTGTTATTTTCTAATTGTGAATTCCTCAAAAACAACAAAGCTATTTTCTTTGCTTCAGCACCCACCAAGTGTTTGTGAAAATGGGAAACAGAAAACCCACCGTCGTGTACCCACCTGGCACCCCACGAAGATCATCCAGACTCCTCCTCCTCCATCAAAACAACAACCCCACCACCCCAAAACCCAAATCTTCTACCCAATCAAGATCCAAAACCGTTAGGGTCAAGTTGAATGATGAAGTTCCGTCGCTTAGACGATCTCCTAGATTCTTGAAGAAAAATGATGTTAAAGTGAGTGAATTTGGTTCCTTTGATTCGACGAGAAAAACGGGTCCTGA
>Ga0315913_1008379_pt1 | contig 12274 bp, 6 predicted proteins | sample MpolsnodulesMG_FD_207736 | JGI IMG/M metagenome (GOLD analysis project Ga0315913, IMG submission 207736) | Medicago polymorpha root nodule microbial communities from Los Angeles, California, United States - small nodules | ecosystem: Host-associated > Plants > Roots > Nodule | place: USA... | reverse complement strand
TTGCGGTTTTTTTTTTCTTTTTGTTGATTTAGTTTTACCTTATTGTAATTGTATGAATAATTATATTAATAAAATGAGATTTTATGCCGATTATTTTTGTTCCTTTATTTTTGTTAATATTTGCATTTATTTTATGATTGCGTATTGAGTAAATAAATTCGAATAAAGACTAATTAAACCCAGCGTGAATTTAAATATAAATTGCGTATTGAATAAATAAAGACTAAATAAATGCAGCGTGAATTCAAATAAAAATTGTGTATTATAAAATCGAATAAAGTGACACAATTACACAAAATCAATTACAAAAATACACAATTTTATTTAGTTTTAATTTCATCTACGTTACATTACATTATCCCTAAGTATATATGGTGTCATCATGATGTTGGATTTAAATTTAATTCTTGAAAGTTTGCCGAAAATGTTGGCATTGAAGTGTCGTATACTTAGTGTAAATATTTGCAAGTCTGTGTGAAAACTCAAAATAATGAAGAGAACAACACATGTATCCCACAAAAAAAACTATATAAATTTTGCACATCGAATTCTCTCATATAAGATGAATACAAACATAGAGGAATGAGGTGCACTCCCTTACGTCCCATTCATCTTATACAAGGGAATTCGATGCGAAAACCTATATAGCTGATTTTGCAGAATACATGTTGTGTTCTCTTTTTTCTTTTGAGTTTTCAAACAGACTTGCAAACCTTTACCCTAAGTATAAGACACTTCAATACCAACATCTTCAGCAAACTAACAAGAATTTAATTTAAATTCCAACAAAATAAAGACACTACCTAATTTTTGAAAGGAATAATAGAACTTCCAGGTGAATGCTTGAGAGTTGTTGTTTAACAGGTTTGACCTTATCCAACTTCAGAGGTAAGACAATTGTTGCAGTTGGAAGGTGCATTCCCTACCTAATCACGATTTTCGACGGAATCAAACTGTTGAGAATATCTTCAGGCGATCTCATCAACATGACAAACATATCGATCCACGGGAACATGATGTACTGCCAAAAAATCGAGAACATGCTCCTCACATTGTCATCGTTCTTTAATTATAGCCGACTGAACGTTATCCTCCCGTCGTCCAACGTTGGACGTTCATACCAAATGTATTCCACTATCCTTGTGTCTCCGGGGTTGAGTCCAATTGATTGATTTCATTCAGTTGATCATTGAGACCTTTTAACGTGACATTAAAGTACCGAACCTTGAACATTTGAGGATTTCCACCATTGAAGTGTATGCTAAAACTGAACAAACCGATCATTGTTTCAAACCTACACCATAAAAAACTAAACAATCAATGAAAAACTCATTCAAACATTTCATTAAACACTTGGAGTGCAAAATATACATAAACCCTAAAACTCATAACTACAACATAAACATGCAAGCATCTAAACAATTAAGCAATATAAGTCATTTACATGTAACATTGTATCATTTCTTGCCAAAAAAATCAAAATTTAAACAAAACCCTAAAACTAAAAAAAATCTAATTTAAGAGAGAGAAAAATCTAACATAAACATGGAAACATCATAACAATTAAGCAATATAAGTCATTTACATGTCACATTGCATCATTTCTTGCAATAAAAATCAAAATTTAAACAAAATCCTAAAACTAAAAATATCATATTTAAGACAAAAAATCTAACATTATAACATAAAAAAGTTAATGGTGTTTGATTATGAAAACTTACTTGTTATTTGAGTGTTGTTTGATTTGAAGTTGAAGGGATTTCAGATTTGAAAGAGATATCAGAGAGATTTTTTAGTTTGTAGTTGGAAAATGAGCAATGAGGTTCTACCTGCCTTTAAAACAGCACGCAACGTGACTTAAGTCACAGCGTCACTTAACTCACACAACGTGAGTTAACTCACGTAAGGGCATTTTGATCTTTTTAGTTAGGAATGAGCATAAATTGTTGGATAAAGAGCAGAATTCATGCAAAATTGGGTCCTAGTTAAAATTAATTATGGAGAGGAAATTGCGGGATGTTACACCGCATCTTGAAGCAAAGAAGCATGGTCTATGTAAACACTAAACTGGTTTATCGTTGTATAGTAAAAAATGAATTCCAATTCCAATTCATCGTTGTATAAAAATGAATTCTTGCATAGATGCTTTGCTAGGGTTCTCCTAGTATGAGCGCCATCCGACATTCATTTGTCAATTCCAAATCCAATTCAATTCTCCATTGATTTGTGATTGTTGGCTTGTTAGTTGTTGGATTTTCTTGTTCGGTGCAGTTTTTCAAATTGCAACGTTGTTTGATCCAATTGGTACCAATTCTTTTAAATTGTAATTTGGATTTTCTTCAGGCACAGATTGGACAAATTCCACTTTAGCAGCTCCGATTGCAGTTATCACCTATGGCCTTCAGCAGCTCTCGTTTGCACGACGGGTTGTTACAGCAGCGAGGGTGTCAGCCACTTCCTACTTCCCACTCCATCCATTTGTGGGAAAACTCTTTCAATTAAGATTACGCAGAATGCCAATATATGAGGGCTGGAGATTTGGAAGCATAATCTTTAGGGCACAATTGTGTTGAATAAAGGGGATAAGCTTTATTCCTAAAAGGATATTGCCGACAAGCTTCAAAAGCATTGGAAAACGTCCGGGAGTTCTCTTTTGCTACAGATGATGACTTGAGAAATGTGTGGGCTCTCGGTACGGTGAATTTGAAGCTGGGAGTGATGCAATTGTTTGAATAGACGAAAGATTTCAATGCACATACTCAAACACAAACCCATGCTCAGGTTTGGATATGTCTCCTTGAGTTACCGCAAGAATACTGGATGGATAGGACACTACGTGAAATAGCAAGTGCAGTCAGAACACCATTACTTATTGATATTACAACATAAAACCGAGTCTTCAGACATTATGCAAGGGTACTTATAGATATGGATCTGTCAAAGATTTTTTATTTATGAAATATTAGTCGAGAGGGAGGGTTTCTCTTTTCCGATTGAAGTCACTAATGAATGGTTGCTGAAGTTCTGTTACCACTGTAATAATATTGGTCATAGAATCACCCAATGATGTAGGTTGTATCCTTTTAAGAATGTGGAAAAAGTCACCGCGGACAAAGGGAAGAAACCGGAACAGGTTCAAAAACAAATGTCGCAAGTTTGGCAACCGAAAGATAATCCTATGGGGATTAGCTCGTCTAATGCTTTTGAGACACCACCTGTTAGCGCCCCAACCATAGTAACAACTGATACGGCGAATGAGAAAAATATTGATCCACCTATCATCGAAGTGGATTGAGTTGAGCGCAATCATGAGGTATATCTTGAAGAGCCCGTCCATGTTTTGGAGCATCATGCGCATATTATGTCCAATGAGAACTCTGCTAATATTATTGTGCATGATCAGCCACCGATGTCGGATAAGTCAGCAACATCGTTCAGTTTCACTAGGCAGAATGTTGTCGATGTAATTGCAAGATCTTCCATGGAGGCGCAGCCACCACCTATTTTAGAGAGTTCTTGATGCAGCCTCTTCAAATCACAACTGCGAAATTCTGCCACACACCCATAGAAATTTGATCCTTCAGAAGGAAGTGGATCCCGTAGCATATTTGTTACTACAAGGCAAGGATACTGATGCTCCTTTTACTCCCTATAGAGGAACAGAAAAAGAAGGTTTTAAAGGCTGCCTATCAAACCTGTTCCAGGGTCCTCCTCCTCCTCCCCAATAAAGGTAGTCAACAAGACAAATAATAATGATGATGAATATGTATCATTTAATCACCAATTTATTTATTAATAAGTTATTGACTATCCTATTTTTTAACGGTGTCTAATGGCTAAACTTATTCACTAAGAAACATATCAATATGTTAGCGCACTAGAAAAAGCGGACAGACGAGCACTTCTGGACGCTAATAGTAGTAGTAATAATAATAATAGTAAGGCAATACTCTATACTTAATAATAAAAAGACAATTAATTGCAATCCATGGATTGATTTTTCCCATGACCATTTCTACTCAAAGAATTAATTTATTTCTAGGACCATTTTTACTTAAAGAAATAGTTTATTCTAGAAAAATAGAATAAGTGATGATGAGTCTGCCCATGTGAAGTAATGTATAACAAACCAAGTCTCATAAAAATGAGATGAATAAATCAATCAGAATACCCACATATCTTTTGGGAAAAACTTGGTCATTTGACTCATATGTTTAGTAGCAAGGTTAGGGTTAAACTCTGGTGATGTTTGCAACGGAGCAATAAGATGTTGAACTACACACGTGCGCGCGCACACACGCAATGTACCAATATGGGGTGAATTATCCAAGTCATGTTGAGGTAAGTCATTTAATGTTTCGTTGGAATCCATATATGAGGGTTATCATATATGGGAGGAGTGATTTCATACTTCATCTCTGATTAAATGATTTCATACTTCATCTCTGATTAAATGATTTCTATAAAATCTCTACAATTTCAACATGGACATAACTATGTTGCTACATCAATTGTGAAGTATGTATAAAAAATTACTTTATAATGGTACTACTATTTTTAAATAAACATTTCCCCTTTCTATCATGAAAGGTTGAAAAGTTAATTAAAAAACATTTCCCCTTCAAACACAACACATTAGTCTACTTAAGAGACAATTAATAAATCTGGAAAAGAAACAAACATAACACATTGATCTACTTAATACTTCAAATCATATTCTATTTATTTTATACAAAGAAAACAATATGGCTAAAACTTATCCTATGATTTTATTTATTTTCCTATTTCTGGTTGCATACAAGGCTGACGGTAATTCATATTTTGATCCCTTTAAAATTTCCTTCTTTACATTGTGGTTCATACACAAATTTTATCTCGTTTTTTTTTGTAAATATCTTTATTTTTTTATTGCAGCACTAACTAAATGTGAAACTGATGCTGATTGTCCAGAGATATCCATCTTTTCTCCCTTTTTTTATAAGTGCATTAACAACGGTTGTGTACTTATAATGTTGTGAAGCCATTTATTGCATTGAATTAATATCAGACCTAAAAGGGTATAAAAATGTCATATAGGGAATGAAGAGTTCTTGCAAATATTTTTTGCACTATATCACATGCTAGAATATTCCATGATTTTTCGTGTACTTTTTGTACTTGCCCCAAATAAATATTATTTATTTATTTATTGTTCGTTTTGAAATTTTACAGATCTTAATTAAAAAGATGGTTTTAATTTGTACTTTAAGATTTTGGTAATGAAATTAACTAAAGCGTATTACTATAAAACCTTAATTTTTATCGGTGAGAGTCCACTTTTTTTTTTTTTATACAAATAAAAACCATGGACAAAAATATTCAACATCCACTTTAATCTAAAATAAAAGTAAATTTTTTGGCTTAATTGCTTGTTTGATCACTTATGTTTATTTTAGGTTTCAACTAGGTCTCTTATATTTTAAAAATTTCAAGTTGGTCCCTTATGTTTTAAAAGTTTCAAGTTTGTTCAAAACGTTACTCGCATTGGGTTAAGTTAGTCTCTTCCGTCACTTGACTGTTTAAATATTCGGGATGACAATATGGATGATGAAATTTAACTTATTTAAAAAATCAGTTTTAAATTTTTTTTTTGTTTTATTAAACTCAATATCATGTCGCAGAAGGGACTAACTTATTCCACCGTGAGTAACATTTTGGACCAACTTGAAACCTTTAAAATATAAGGTGCCAACTTGAAACTTTTAAAACATAAGGGACCAACTTAAAACCTAAAATAAACATAAGGAATCAAACATGCAGTTAAGGCAAAATAATTGTATCTAAAAGTGTTTTCCAAAACCAACGATAAAGATCAATGTCACATTTAATAAATCATTTGTCATAATGAGTTTACAAATCAAATCAAAGCCTTTGAAAAATATGAAATAGTTTAACAACATTCACTTCTTATAATAATATAATTTACAATGGTACAATTCAAAAGTAGAGAACACAACATATTGATGAACTAAAGTGGGTTTTAGAACAATGTCCCTAAAGTTTTGATGATAATAATGTATGAAAGAACAATTGGGGTACTATAATGTGTGCTACAGTGTGCAAGACCATATAACTAAATTATGATTCTGAAGTCAACTTATTGATTCTTAACCACCAAGATGTGAACTCAAAGGAATGCATTTAGTACTCATGAGAAGCGTTGGATACTTTGATTATGATCTGAAGAAAGGTCAACAACAAGTCAAAGCTTTGGTCAAAAGTTCCATGAAGCTGAATAGAATCATAAGGAAACAAATTATGATATAAGCACACTCTGAGGAAGTCAACATCTGATGGACACGTCAACAGTCTACTATCTGAGAGACTCTAACAAGTTTTGTCATCTTTTGAAAAAAGGTCTTATTCAAGTTCTTGTCATATTGTTTGTTTTCTTCTTACCGTGCAGAAAAAAATAAAAAATTCAAAGGCAAAAGGAATACAACGGATAATTCCCAAAGAAGCAGAGGATCCCTCTAGTACTATTCAACAAAATTATCCATTATAGTCAAAGTATTTCAAACCTGGTCAAAGCTTCTCAATGACAATTATTCTGATGGCCCCTCTTCAAACAATGACTATTATTATCTCCTATATAAGTTGTCAATTAAATTATTACAAACTTTCAATATTAGGGTTTTTTAAGTGTCAAACATTTCTTGAGCATTAAGATAGTTTACCACTCTCCGAGTATCAAAGTGAAATCACAATCAAATTTATTTGTAAACTCTCAACGTAAAAGTCATCAATGTTATATGATATGACGATAACAACGAGAATCTACAGGGGGTTAAAAGATTATCCCCATAGTTTTGAAAGTTTATAAAAATTGTGGTTTTATGAAACTAATTCGAGAAAACTACATTGGATTGTGTAAATACTTCAACGATAGTAGAATAAGCAATGAATAATTATGATTCCATTAGGAACGAGAAATTCACACTTGAATTATTACTTAACAATCAATTATCAATACACAACATTATCCAGAAAACCTATAACTTTTTCATATCAAACCTAATCTTCAACTAGAAATAACTAATACAAGCAACTACACAACTTTGATATATGGGATGAATTGATTAACAAGTTAATCTATAATATCACGGTGATTGAATTGATGAATCAATAGTTCTTAAAAACAAGTTTTGTTGGAACAAAATGTGTTTAACATTACCCTTTAAGAGTTTTGATGATAACATGGTATTAAAAATTGTCAATTGGATACGCTAATATTTGTTCAAGTGTGCAGGACCATGTACAAGTTTAAGTATACTTTATAGGGTCTGGAAGAACAAATTAAGAGCTATGGAATCAACAAAAAGGAAGCTTGAAGCATCGGAAGAAAAGTGATTTTGAAGTCAAGTGCTCCTGAAGTGATGACGTCATCAGAAGCAAGTTGATCATAAGCACTTCATCAGAAGCTACATCACCAGAAGTTGTCTTTCGTCAGGAGCTCAAGATCATCAGGAGCTGAAGATCATTAGCATATTGAGAGAGTTAAAGTTTCGAAGGATTTAATCACGTCTAACATTACAGAAGACCGGAAGAGTGAAGCAACGACCAATTTGAAAGGATTTGAAAGCATTGGATGCTTGTTCTCTCAAGAGCATTGAAAATGGAAAATTGTACGAAGTGTACAACCACTACCTCCACTACTTTGTTTGTGTCTCTGCATCAAGACAAGAATAACCGTTATGCCTGCAACAATGTTCCTTCAGACTAGGAATGCATTTGAAATTGATCCTTCATAGGACAATAACCATATCAGGCAAAATATCATTTGTGATTTTGATCAAGCTTCAAACGACTCTTTTTGATGTGCTGGCAATTTCCAACGTATCTTTCACACCTCTATATAAAGGAGTGAAGACCTGCTATTTGGATATGTAGACACACACATAAACAAGACTCATACAACAATTTGAAAGTGCCAAACTCTTTTGAAATTGTTCTGCATCTAAAGTTCACCTAGAATTTCTTATCAAAGCTCATATCTTAGAAATTCTAGAGTCATAAGAGTCTGTATCTAATTTGTATTGTGAACACCACTGATTGTATATCAAGTGTTCAACCTCGAACAAATTTCCTTGTAATTCTGTTTGAATAGAAGTTCATCTATTTAAAATCATCAAGCTTGAACTTCTTCAGAAGCTTCTTGGTATATTTAGATTGATGAACATAAACTCCATCCTTGCATTGGTTGATTTGAATTCCAAGAAAGAAATTCAATTCACCCATCATACTCATTTCAAACTCATCCTGCATTAACTTAGAAAATTATTTGCAAAGAGATGCATTAGTAGAACCAAATATTATATCATCAACATAAATTTGCACAACTAAGATGTCTTTCTCATGTGTCCTTCTGAAGAGTGTTGTTTCAACCTGACCTCTTTTAAAATCATTTTCAATCAAGAAATTATTCAGTTTATCATAGCAAGCTCTGGGAGCTTATTTCAGACCATATAATGATTTATTAAGTTATAAACATGGTCACGGTGCACTCTTAACATCCACACGGTGCACTCTAAACCTAGAGGTTGTTTGACATACACTTCTTCAGAGATCACACCATTCACAAATGCACTCTTAACATCCATCTGATATAATATAATGTCATGATTAACTACATAGGATAGAAGTAACTTAATTGCTTCCAATCTTGCAACTGGAGAAAATGTTTTAGTATAATTTATGCCCTCTTGTTGACTATATATCCTTGTGAAACAAGTCTAACTTTGTTTCTGACAACTTCGCCTTGTTCATTAAGCTTGTTTCTGAACACCCATTTTGTTCCAATAATGTTCTTATGATCAGGTTTAGTTACCAGATCCCACACACCATTCCTTTGAAATTGATTGAGTTCTTCTTGCATAGCTACTATCCATCCATCATCTGAAAGTGCTTCATCAACAGTAGCAGGTTCTATCACTGATAATAATCCCAACATAGAATGATCTTGTTCTTCCGGGACTATCTTTGTTCCAAAGATTAGATCCTCAGGGTGTGAAGACTTGTACTTTTAAGTATTTTTTTGGATTGAATAGCTTGATGTGAACCATCTTGAGCTTCATGAGAAGCATCTTAACCCCATAGCCACATTTGCTTCATCTTCAACTTCATCTTTATCAGACCCTGACTCATTGTCTAAATCTTCCCAAGTAGCGATCAGACTCTGCTTGATCTGTCTTCTGAACTTGTTGGATTTGAAGATTGGTTTCTTCAATTTCTCCTTTGATTTCTCTTTCTGCAAGTCAGGACAATCAGCAATGAAGTGACCAGGTTTTTTGCAGTTGAAACAACCTTTCTGATCTTCCTTTCTTGGTCCTTTCTAACCACTGCCTCTACCCAAGAACTTCTTGTTCTTCCTTGCCAAATACTGAAGTCTGTTAGAGAACATAGCCATCTCTTCAACAACAACAGGATCTTGATCTGAATCTCCAGCAGGAGACTCATCTTCAGATTCATTTGCTTTGAGAGCTTTTGAAGACTTTCCTTTAGACTTTAGTGCAATAGATTTAGGCTGTCTAATAGGTTCTTCTTCATTTAGACCAATATCATGACATTTGAGAGAATTGATAAGATCTTCAACACTTAAACTGTTTAGATCCTTAGCTTCCTCAGTAGCAGTTGCCTTAGGTCTCCATTTGGCAGGTAAGCTCCTTAGTATGTTGTTCACATGATCATAAGCTATATAGCTTTTCTTCATAATTTGAAGTCCAGAGACTAGAGTCTGAAACCATGAGTACATAGTCTCAATGTCATCATCCTCTTTCATCTTGAACAACTCATACTAATGAACAAGCATAGTAGCTTTCGCTTCTTTGACTTTCTTGTTACCTTCATAGTTTGAACACAAGGAAGCAACCATTGCTTTAGTAGTTGATTTATCACTCATCTTCAAGTACTCATTGTGAGGCAAAGCAGCAACAAGAATGCCTCTAATCTTGTGATGTTTCTTGTACATCTTCTTCTAAGCAGTAGTGTGTTTCTTTCTATCAATAGCAGTTTCGTCTTCATCTAATACCAAATCACCAACACCATCTTCAAGGACATCCCATAGTTCTTCATCTAAACCCATAATGTAACTATACATTTTGGTTTTCCACCAAGAAAAAGTTTCAGGATCTCCATTGAACATTGTAACATCTTGATTTTTAATATTAGTCTATTAATGTTATTATTAGATAACATTAGTATTATTGTTATTATTAGTATTGGTTGTTGGATAATATTAATTTAATAATTTGAATTATTTGGAAGAATAGGTAAGGAGAAAATGGATGGGTTGGTTAGGTCGTTAAAGAGCAGGAGAAAATAATGTTTAGGAAGAAAATATAGTTTTTCGAAAGAACAAGATAGTAGATTGCGAACGGAGGTGGATTAGTAAAATTGGGTAGAAAAGAGGTGTAGTTAGTGAGATGAGTAGTGTGAATAGCAAGACGGTGAAGTTACAACAAGAATAGTAACCAAAATAGAGGTGTGGATAGTAACCTGTTAAAAAGATTAAGTGAGAAACAAACTTTTGGTGGTTATAAATAGAGGAGGAGATTAGAAAATTAGGGTGACAACAAAAAAGAGAAAAAGATAGCTGAGGCAAAAGAAGAAAACTAGGGTTAAGAGGAAAGGAGGCATAAAGACACGACCAAGGAGAGATTCAACTGTAGGAATTCATCAATTTGCAAAACATCAAGGTAACGGGAGAATCTTTGCACTTTAGGGTATCTTAATCTATGATTGGAGGGTTCTCTTAAATTTTTATTACGTTGTTGCTGTTATGATGTGAATTTGATGAGAGAATGATGATTAACGAATTGAAAGATGAAGTTGAAAGATGAGAATTGAGGAAAACTAGTTTAGGTTTTTGAATTGAGTTTTAGTCTTAAAAAGAGTGGATAATCAAGTAGGTTAACGAAGAATTAGTGTTTGAATGATAGGATAGTCATGGAGTGTAGATTAGGGTCGAGTTTAGTGAGTTTAGGGTCGAAAATGGAGTTAAGAATGGTCCCTTAAGGCTAAATCGCATATGTGAAATCGCAGAAAATATGCTATTTCTATAGCCGAAACAAAAATAAAAACCGGAACTTTTCTGTTCAGAACTAGGTTTCGGTGTCTTCATGAAAGTTGTAGATATGAATGTCAGCTTTAATTTGGAGTTGGTTTGACCTCATTCCAACGTCTAAAACTCTAGATATGATCAAAATTCTACACAGGGGTCAACAGGGTTGTGCTCTTTTCGATTTTTGTAACCGAAAAACAAAAATAAAAACTTGGAATTTTATGTTCATAATTAGGTTTTGATGTCTTCATGAAAGTTGTATATATAGATGTTAGCTTTCACTAGACTTTAGAGAGACTCTATTTAAGTATTTAGAACTCAAGATATGATAAACATACTACACAGGGATCATCAGGGGTCAACAGGGTTGTCCTCTTTTCCCAAACATAGGAAAATCAATTATTCTGCCACTTTATGTACCGAATTAGGTTTGGGAGTCTTCATGAAAGTTGTAGATGTGTGTGTTAGATTTAATTCCCCATTTTTTTGAGTTCATTATTCCCTCTAGAACTTGAGTTATGATTTAAACACCAAGTCTGGGTCATGCTGCGTTTTTCAGGAAATTTCAGCACAACATTTTCTCTAGACTCTAAAACAACTATCAAATAGATAGTGAGTCTAAGCAAGCCGTTAGCGTGTCAAGTAAAATTAAGGGTCCTTAAAAGATATGTCTAATGAAGAATTGTTCTTAGGCATAAATAGGAGTGATTACCTCAAGGTAATGACGAGTCCAAAACATGAACTTACAAGAGTGGCTTAAGACAATAGAAGATATTAATGATTAAACTATATATGAAAATATGTTCCTAAACTTAATGAGCCTAAAAGAATAAGAGGATACAACTAATAAGGGATGTGTGTTCTAAACATGATATTGAACATAACGAAGATGTAGACTATATAATATGATATGTAGATATGATGTTAATCGATGAATTAGATGTTAACGTTAAAATATGATGGGGTATGTTGATAGTATAAATGTTATATGGCGACGATGCACTACGTAATAAATGATGATGTGAAAGACCTGAAGGTAAAGTAGAGAGAGTTGTAAGAGGGTAATTCATGAACTAATAAAGGTGAAAATAATAGTAAATCAGAGTAAAGGGTAATTGTAGAGACATATATATAAGAAGAGAAAGAGAGAGAGAGAGAGAGAGAGAGAGAGAGAGA
>Ga0315913_1008377_pt1 | contig 12275 bp, 5 predicted proteins | sample MpolsnodulesMG_FD_207736 | JGI IMG/M metagenome (GOLD analysis project Ga0315913, IMG submission 207736) | Medicago polymorpha root nodule microbial communities from Los Angeles, California, United States - small nodules | ecosystem: Host-associated > Plants > Roots > Nodule | place: USA... | reverse complement strand
AGGTATGTCCACCTAACAAACTATTCAAACATTTCTTATTTAAAATAAAAAAAAACTATTCAAACATTCCATAATTTCTTACATCATTGATAGAAAATTAGCAAGTGTACTAGCTTATATCGAAGTAATAAAATTTATAAGATTCGTATCCACAGGGACTGTTTCAACTTCTACTCGGTAGTAACATTATTATTAAGGATGTTTGTAAAATGGGGGGTGCACCGAGGCAATTGGTTTGATTTGCAAAATAAAATAAAATGGTTAAGGAAAAAATGGTTTAAGAAATAATATGGAGAGATGACTAGGTTATTCGATTCATCTGCTCATCGCTCATTAGCAACCTGTTTCTTAAGTCTACGAATGCTATAAAGTTTATGATAAATTAAGAAAATAGCTTAGGTCAATCCCTTGATCCTAAGCCCTCTTTTCTGAATATAATTCCTTGATCCCTCAAATGAACCTATAATCATTAAAGTTTTTAAGTCCGTTAATTCAATTATCACAACCTAACAACGCTTCATCCCTAAATTGTCCGTTAGATTGAACATAATAGATATTTCCGAGTTACACGCTAGTGTCAATAGTCATATAAACTCTTGAATCAATTATATTGGGTCAGAATCATAAAAGCATTAAGAACAATTTACACTGAATAAACTATAATGACATTCATAAAGATTAAGAGTTACAGGTTACATAAACATGAGCTAGAACAGAATCATCTCTTGACCTAATCACAAAAGACCTAGCTACCCATGACTAAAGTACAAATAACTAATGTAAAAGAAGGATTCATTACATGAAATTGGTAACCGGATATTAGTTTTGATGGTCTCCCACCTTCTCTCCAGATCTCCAGCTCCAAAAGTCAGTTTCTTTCTCCAAAATTTCCAACCCCTGGCTCAGAACCCAACTTCCCGTTTATAGGACAATTCTCAGATACGCCAAAATCGTACTCCGATGCTGTAAATCAAAGCACGATTGCTTCATTAAACTCAGATCCCAGCTGGAGCGTCTGTCAAATCGTAGCTCGATTTGGTTCCATCGGAGCACTCACCCTTTAAAGCGTAATTTTTTTTTAATTTCCACTCACCCTTTCTAATAACCACAACTTATGCCACGTTCATTTTCGCTCAATCTCAGAGTCTTTCTACCACGCCTTCTATATGCAGCCCTATAAAAAAGCTCTATTTATGTATCTATTTATCTATATTTCTTCTCTTTGTAAACTAAACTTGACTCACTCTAATGTTAGGATTGTGCTTACGTGGCACCTCTAAAAAGGCTTAATTTAAACTCTCTAACAATTCTATCTAATAATCAAATCTATGTTTTGTTTTTATTGATGTTCAATTAAGTTTAAGTTACATAAACTTAACTTATCACATTACATACGCATACATATACGTAACTTCTCGCATTTATTTTTTCACTATAATACGAACTCAACTATACAATGTATTATAACACAATGGGATATGAACGCACTCTAGACAAAAAATAACAAAGACGTTACATTAATGAACATAAGCATCATTGTTTTCTATAATCTTTTAAGAATCTAATAGTAATGGTATGTGCACGTAACAAATTATTCAAATATTTCTTATTTAAAATATAAAAAAAAAACTATTCAAACATTCCATAATTTCTTACATCATCATGTGCACCTAACAAACTGTTCAAACATTTCTTATTTAAAATAAAAAACTATTCAAACATTCCATAATTTCTTACATATCATTGTTGGATGTATCTCCTAACATCCCTTCAATTATAACCTACAAAATAGAAAAATTTAAAGCATTTTTTTTTTAATTCTCATTCACCCTTTGTAACCACAACTTATGCCACTCTCCGAGTCTTCTACCATGCATTCTATAGATATCAATATCACAACAATACTTGTTTACACTTTTGTTGATAAATTGGTTAGTTAAAATTTTATTAAGTGTTATTGTTCTATCCTTGTGTGTATAAATTTTGGTGGTATTATTATGGTTTTGGATCATCATTTTCACTATTTTCAATCAGATTTTGGATGATACTCTTCAATTTCGTATTGTTATATATGGAGATCGCACATTATTTTATCAACAAAATTGATGTCGTTTTTTATTTTAATTTTGTTTTCAGGTTATATGCATAACAATTAGAGAACGTCTTTTAACTTTGTTATGGTAAAGCCATGTTAAGAAAAAATATTTTCTTTCAAGGGGAGGTGGATAATGTAAAAAAAACAAAGAAATTACGCAAAGTCACAAGAAAGTAAACCAAACCATTGAATGAAAATATCCGAACCAATAAAATTTGAGTAGAATTCTAACATTGAAAACTTTAAAAGATACTAATTTATCAACATACATATTGTTATTTTAATAATTATGAGAGACCTTAAATAAGATATAGGAAAGTAAATGTAAGCGGTTAGATTGCGTATTTTTCAAGAACATGATCCAAAGATGAAAAAGACAAAACAACCAAAGACTAATCATATGCTAATTGGAGTTTATTTCAACATTTCTTATGAGCAATATTGACAACAAGCATGACTGCACTATTGCGATTCGAAAAAAGAAATGCTCTTATATGATTACATTATTAAGATAAACTATGACATATATATCTTTAAACTTATCAAATATTATAAGATCAATCATAAACTATATTCATTGTCCTTAAAATATTTAGATAAACCTGATATATAAATCAATACAAATTCTCTTATGTTGAAACAACATTTATATTTTAATACAAATTAATATTAACCATAAAAATATCACTATATTTATAAAAAATATTATAAATCATTTGATAAAAAAATATTATATATATCAGTTAAGTGTTATTTTAATCAAACTTGTGCAACACACGGGTTATATACCTAGTAGCACTATAAACATTGCACTGTACATGCTACTTAATTTTCAATAATCAAAATCAAACATACGATCCAAATCTCAATATTATTTTTACATTGAGAATTTCTACAGTCCATAACGTGTATGTAGCCTTAATTAATAAGAAAAACAACTTTCTTCTAACAAACCGTTGAATTTTGACTTTGAATTGTGGGATAGAAACGATAACGTATCAAGTTAATTGGTTTAGTTTTTTTTATGGATTCTCGGAAATGATTATGGTTCTTGCATGATGGTGTCACAATCTCACTAGTAAGAAAGAATTGAAAGATTAATTACAATGTTGTGCCAATTTTTTATATTTTAATTTGATTTTGAATACTTGTTTTTTCTGTGTTTTTACTGTCATCACTTGAGTATGCGTAATAGTTTAAGTGTGTGTTAATAAATCTTAAAATGAGAATTATCCAAGTTCTATTTACTTGAGTTTTAACGTGTAAATTGAGTATTAAGTCTTAGTTTAATCAATAAATAATTATATTAGTGTTTAATGGAGTTTGCACACTAGGTGCACTTATCTGTTTGATTTCATGGATTTCACTCTTAGAGCAAATAATGGTTTCAGGTTTTTTGTCAGATACTGCTTAATGTTGTTGTGGATCCACACACTGTCGGTTATTGCATCATGGGTAACTGTGACCGCATAACACATTATTTCGTAGACTACCATGACATGTGACGTATATAATCAATTATCAGAAACAATTCTCACAATCTCAACCATTCTTAAAACCAACCAATAAACAACCAAACGCAGTGAAATCATTTAAAATCCTTAAAAAGAAAACTGACTAAAAAACATAAACCTAATAGTTTCAAAAATAGAAAATAACACAGTGACATACTCACACAAACACAAACCCAGATTATAATAGCAATATATTATACCAAGAAATAAAAAGGTATGAACATACTCTAATATCAACCCCTTACCCTTACAGCTGCACATATTGTTTTAGGAGTTTATATTCAAAAACTACATTTTTACATGAAAAGTATGAAAACCTAGATCTAGATTTACAAAAAAAAAATGCACATATATAAGAAAATATTACAAAAGAAGTATGGAAAATTCTTACACAAGCACAAAGCCAGATTATATATATGTTTTTTTAACATGAATATATTTATACCAAGAAAATATATGAACAATCTAGTGTTCACCCCCTACCGCCACTTACAACTGCACATATTTTTTTAAGGAGTTTTTGTTGGAAAACCTAGGTTTTTATATGAAAAGTTGAAAAACCTAGATCTATATTTACAGGTGAAAATGCGAGTTAAAAACATATGTAAGGAAAATATGAATTAAGAAAATAAAGTATTGATGATAAAAAATCGCAAGAAACTCTACTTCACAAGCAGAAGATTCTTGTAAGGTTGAGAGAAAGAAAAAAGAGATGAATTTTTTTAGAGAGAGAATAATGATATGGTAGTGGTAGCTGGTAGGTATAAGAGAGTGTGTTGTTTTATATAGAAGTGATATTGGGTGGTAGTGTTAGGGTACTGTTTTACGAATTTTTTGGATGGAATTTTAAGAGCTTTATATTTACTTTTTGGTATCAAATTTATTTGCCTATTATTTGCCACAAATATATATCGTTATGACCAAACAAAATTTAAACTCTCTAACTATTCTATCTACTAATCAAATCTATATTTTGTTTTTACTGATGTTCAATTAAGTTCAAGTTATATAAACTTAACTTATCACATTACACAAAGACATATATGTAACTTCTCATATTTATTTTTCATTATAATACTAACTCAACTATACAATGCATTATAACACACTGTAATATGAACACATTCTAGACAAAAAATAACAAAGACGTTACATTAATGAACATAAGTATCAATGTTTTTGTATAATCTTTTAAGAATCTAATAGTAATGGGATGTGCATCTAACAAATTATTCAAACATTTCTTATTTAAAATTAAAAAAAACTATTCAAACATTCCATAAATTCTTACATCATCATGTGCACCTAACAAACATTCAATATTTAAAATATAAAAAAAAACTATTCAAACATTCCATAATTTCTTACATCATCATTGGATGTATCTCTTAACATTCCTTTAATTATAACCTACAAAAAAAAAATTTAAAGCTTTTTTTTTTTAATTCTCATTCACCCTTTCTAACCACAACTTATGTCACACTCCGAGTCTTTTTTCCATGCCTTCTATTGATATCAATATCACAACAAATATTTTTCTACATTTTTGTTGATAAATTGATTAATTATAAATTTTATTAAGGGTTATTGTTCTATCCACGTGTGTATAAATTTTGGTGGTATTATTTTGGTTTTGGATCATCATTTTAACTTTCTTCAATCAGTTTTTGGTTAAAAAGAAAAACTAAAACCCTGAACACTACTCATTTCATATTTCACCTTCTTCATTTCATTTCGTTTCTCCACTCCACGCAGTCCCTCGCTTCATCTTCCTTTTAGTGAGTGTTTAGCATCCTGTTCTTGTTAATTTTTTCCATTTTAATTGATTTCTTGCTGTTTGGATTTCTGATTTCAACATTGATTGTTCTTCGAATTGATTTTTGGTTTATTTCTTTCAATTGATTTCTAATTTCAACATTTCTGTTGCAGTTAAATCGTATAATTTAGGGTTTAGGTTTGAGCAATCATGAACTAATCGTTTTTCGTTCTAACTTCTGAACTCCGGCAGAAAACAATGTCGTTGGCACCGAAGGACAGGTTAAGCAGTTTATCAGATGATATCCTGCGTCACATTCTCTCTTTCAATCCTACCAAAGATGCCGTTATCACATGAGTTCTTTCAAAGAGGTGGATTCATCTATGGTGCTCTATTCCTTTTCTTGACTTCACCAACATCAAATTGGGAAACATAGAATCCATTCTCCACTTTAATAAGTTAGTCAATTCCGTCTTTGTTTCTCGAGACATTGCCGGTTCTCGCTCAATCAATAGTTTCTACCTCGACATTGAATATGCTAACCGCAGTCATGCCTACTTTCATAGCTTTCCAAATCTCACCACATGGGTTAATCTTGTTGTTGAACTCAAAGTTCAGCATCTCCATCTTCTTCTCAATATGCTCAATGGTCTGGTTGATGCTGATGTACCCCCAAGATTACCCCATAACATATTTAGCTGTAAAACCCTAGAGGTTCTAAAGCTTAGTTGGTTCCGTGTAGAGGGATTTTGTGTTTCTTTTTGTTCAATTTGGATTTCTCTCACCGAAAACGCTTCATTTGAAACACATTAATTTTGACAATTACGGAGATATGTTGTTGCTGCTTGCTGGATGTCCAATTCTTGAGGATTTCAAGGCATTCAACAAGCATGGATGCACCATATTGCGATTCTAAAAAAGAAATACTCTTATATGATTACATTATTAAGATAAACTATGACATATATGTCTTTAAACTTATCAAATATTATAAGATCAACCATAAACTATATTCACTGTCCTTAAAATATTTACATAAACCTGATATATAAATCAATACAAATTCTCTTATTTTGAACAACATTTATATTTTAATACAAATTAATATTAACCATAAAAATATCACTATATTTAAAAAATATTATAAATCATTTGATAAAAAAATATTATATATATCAGTTAGTTGTATAGGATTATACTTATCACAATTCTATTTTCTCATTTGTAAAAAAATATATGGTAAGTGTTATTTTAATCAAACTTGCATTGGTTATATGCCTAATAGCACTATAAATATTCATTGTACATGCTACTTAATTTTCAATAATGAAAATCATACATACCTCCAAATCTCAATATTACCTTTAAATTGAGAATTTCTACCGTCCATAACGTGTATGTAGCCTCAGTTAATAAGAAAAACAACTCTCTCCTAACAAACCTTTAAATTTTGACTTTTAATTGTGGGATACAAATGATAACGAATTAAGTTAATTGGTTCAGTTTTTTTGTGGATTATTGAAAATGATTTTGGTTCTTGCATGAAGGTGTCACACACTCACTAGTAAGAAAGATTTGAAAGATAATTACAAGGTTGTGCCAATTTTTTATTTCAATTTGATTTTGAATACTTGTGTTTTATGTGTTTTTTCTGTCATCACTTGAGTATGGGTAATAGTTTAAGTGTGTGTTAATAACTCTTAAAATGAGAATTATCCAAGTTCTATTTACTTGAATTTTAACGTGAAAATTGGGTATTAACTATTAAGTCTTTGTTTAATTAATAAATAATTATATTAGTGTTTAATGGAGTTGGCACACTAGGTGCACTTATTTGTTTGATTTCACGGATTTCACTTGTGAGCAAACAACAGATTCAGGCTTTTGGTCAGATACTGCTTAATGTTGTCGTGGATCCACATGCTGGCGGTCATTGCATCATGGGTCATTGTGACTGTGTAACACATTATTTCGTTGGCTGCCATGACATGTGACGTGTATAATCGTTACCAGAAACAATTCTTCCAATCTCAACCATTCTTGAAACCAACAAACAAACAACCAAACGTCAGTGAAATCATTTTAAATCCTTAAATAGAAAACTGATTAAAAAACATAAACTTAATAGTTTCAAAAATGGAAAATACACACAATGACATACTCACACAAATACAAACCTAGATTATAACAGCAATATATTATACCAAGAAAAGAAAAGATATGAACATACTTTAGCATCCACCCCTTACCCTTACAACTGCACATATTTTTTGAGGAGTTTTTGTTAATAAACTACATTTTTACATGAAAAGTAGGAAAACATAGATCTAGATTTACAGAAAAACAATGCACATATATAAGAAAAATATTACAAAAGAAGTATGGAAAATTCTCACACAAACACAAACCCAGATTATATATATGTTTTGTTTAACAGGAATATATTTATACCAAGAAAATATATGAACACTCTAGTATCCACCCCTACAACCACTTAAAGGTGCACGTATTTTTAAGGAGTTTTTGTTGGAAAACCTATATTTTTACATGAAAAGTTGAAAAACCTAGATCTATATTTACAGGTGAAAATGCGCGTTAAGAACATATGTAAGAAAATATGAAGTAAGAAAATAAAGTATTGATGGTGAGAAATCGAATGAAACTCTACCTTCATCTGGATGGAATTTTAAGGAACCATTATTCTATAATATTTATTTATTGTATAATATATTATATTTCACCTAAAATCTAGTATTATTTTATTAGAACATAAAAAATTATTATTAATAGTTTTTTTGGTTTAATTGATCTGCCGGTCACTTAACTTATTTCTTTTATTCAATTTGGTCCCATAAGTCTTAACTTTTTCAAACACATCCCTAACTTATTTCTTTTATTCAATTTGGTCTAATTTTGATAATTTTAATCCTGTAAAAAAGAAACTGTTGGATTACGAAGGTCTATCAGATTTTACAGTGTATCACCAACACCTAATTTATTTACTTTCTTCTTCTTCCCTCATCTTCATCTACATTCATCCTTCATCAATATTCATCAATAAAACCCAGGAATTTTTTTTTAAACCTACTATTTAATCACTACACCACCATCACTGTCATCTAAGATGAGTTTAGGGGATTGGGGAGCTGGATTGACAATATACTCTGGCGATTAAAAGAGTGATTTTTTTATTGGTCATCAACATTAACCCCCACCCTTTCCTAACCTTATCCACCGTTTAACCCCATGACTACCATCGCTTCCAATTTCTCTATCCCATGGCCTTGTCTAATTTCTCAAACCGCTCCACCTCATGTAACCACATAATTTCTCTAATTTCTCTATCCCATTAACCATGATACTGCTCCAACAGTTCCAGTTAAGTACACTGTATAAAAGGGTCAGAACTCATCAACAATTAAACCTTCGTCCCCAATTCTTTCTCCTTTAATTTCAATTGAAAAACTCGTCGTCACAGATTCACGTATCCAAGCCGTCGACGGTTGATGTTGAACAATAACTGAAACCCTGTGAGTTGGAGCCTTCTACGGCCGCCCATGCCTCCGGCGACACTCACCTCTTCCATCTCCAACAGCGTTTGTTTGAAACTGTCTCTCTTCCATCTTTGGGTTTTTCATGCTTTTCAACATTAAGTTTGTTTTCACGCGTTCTGGGGGTTTCTAGATTCAATACTTTCGATTTATGTATCAGATTAATTTGCTAGGTTTCTTCAGTGTTTGGTTAGATCTCCATAAAAATAATCAATTTTATGTGTTGTTGTTGGTTGAAGATTTATGTGTGTGATGATATTAGGTGTTGTTGTTGATGACAATGATGTAGTGATGAGAGGATGATTTAGGGGTTTGATGTTAAATTTAAGTTGTGTTTTTTATTTTAGTTTTGATTGAGTTTACGAAAATCTGTGTGATGAAGAATTTTTTAAAGAAAAAAAAATTGAGCCTTTTTATTTTATTTTATGAAGATGATGAAGGATAAATGAAGATGAACATTATGGAAGAAGAAGAAGAAAATAAATAAATTAGGTGTTGGTGATACACTATAAAATCTTATACACCTCCGCAATCCAACGGTCTCTTTTTTTAGAGGATTAAAATTGTCAAAATTGGACCAAATTGAATAAAAGAAATAAGTTAAGGGACGTGTTTGAGAAAGTTAAGACTTATGTGACCAAATTAAATAAAAGAAATAAGTTAAGGGACCGGCAGATCAATTAAGCCTAGATTTTTCTTAGAGTTGTAATTTGAATAAATTGAAATAGATTGTTGGTGGAGGGTAGTTTCTTCTGGGCATGGTTTGTGAAGGCCGGACAAATGCACATATTCGCCATTTCTAAAGAAACTCATAGTGAGTTTGTTATAGTAAGTAGCCACTGACCCTAGAGTTTTAAGCCATCGACTCGGTAAATAAATGTTTTTGGTTATTATTTTTATGAGGAGTACTATGGACACTCTCTTTCTAACACTCTCTCTAACAATCACTCTCTTATTGGGTAAAATTCATGTGGGTACCACACATTGGAAATGGATCCCACATAAAGTGGTGAGACCCACATGAGTTTCACCCAATAGCAGAGTGAGTGTTAGAGAGAGTGTTCCTATCATTTCTCTATTTTTATACCATTTTTGTTTTTGATCCTTGATCTTTGGGTTTTGGTCTAACAAAAATTGTTTATATTAAAATTGATCATGGCAACATTCATTTTGACATTAAAGTTAAATATTATACGTATTACAACGATCAATTCTAATATGAATGAATTTTACAGAGCTTAAAACAAAACAACAAAAAAAAAAACAAAAAAGTTATATATTTGCAATGATTAAAATAGACAAAAGATTTTTTTTAAAGGAATTAAAAACAAAAGCTGATATATTTTGAAGGATAAACACATATTTAAAATCAACATTTTATTACTCCTTGGCCAAGTCAAATCACACTCTCCAAATATATCAGCATAAATATTGCATTGTACATGCTACTTAATTTTCAATAATCAAAATCGTACATACCTCCAAATCTCAATATTACCTTTAAATTGAGAATTTCTACGGCCCATAACGTGTATGTAGCCTGAGTTACAAAAAAAACAACTCTCTCATTACAAACCTTTGAATTTTGACTTTGAATTGTGGGATAGAAATGATAACATATCAAGTTAATTGGTTCAGTTCTTTTTGGATTCTTGGGGATGATTCTGGTTGTTGCATGAAGGTGTCAGACACTCACTAATAAGAAAGTTTTGAAAGATTAATCACAGGGTTGTGCCAATTTTTAATTTCAATTTGATTTTGAATACTTAGTGTTTTCTGTGTTTTTTTGTCATCACTTGAGTATGAGTAATAGTTTAAGTGTGTGTGTGTGTTAACAACTCTTAAAATGAGAATTATCCAAGTCCTATTTACTTGAATTTTAACGTGCAAATTGGATATTAAGTCTTAGTTTAATCAATAAATAATTATATTAGTGTTTAATGGAGTTGGCACACTAGGTGCTCTTATTTGTTTGATTTTACTGATTTCACTTGTTTGTTCAACTTGTGCAGGTTTACCTTTGATGATGCTTGGTATCGTAGCAGAAGTCGACTGTGTGAATTAGCATTATTTTTTTACACACAAAAAATATGTTATTTTTTTGGAGTGGTGTTTATTTTAGCTTGTTAATAGGAAAATTGTGATATTTTTTTATGAAGAGGCTAAAATAAAATTTATTCAAAACGCAAAGAATCTTAGGAAGCACAAGGAATGCTAGGCTAGGTGACTTAAAAAGCAACATACAAAGGAAAAATGTGATACGCGGAACATCCAAACAAAGACTCATGTATCAAATACAAACTTCTACAAACAAACCAAAAACACCCTCAACTAAGGGCCCTCGAAACCAATAAAAACTAAACACGACATCAAAAATTTATCTCCAAAAACCAAAGTCTAAACGTCCGCGCAATAGCATAAACAAATCTTGTGTCAAACCGTTGAAAACACCGTACCAAAGTCTAAATTGTTGGAAACAAATTGTGATATTTTTAAAATGAAATGCTAGTTCTTTTGAGATTTTCATTATAAGTATTTGTAAAAAAAAACATTTTATTTTATATAAGGAGTGATTTAACTAGTTATTTTTATATTTTCATTATTTCTTAAACAATATACATAATTGTTATTTTAAAGAGTCTAATATTCGTACACAATAAGTCTATTATTTGGTTTGTTAGAAAGTGAAAATAACATTTAATTTTAAAAAAACAAATATACAAAATATTTCGTACCCCTAAAAAAAAAATTATAAAGTAAAATAAAAGGGCCAAAATATAAATATTTGGTTAAAAAGAAAAACTAAAACCCTGAACACTACTCATTTCATATTTCATTTCATTTCGTTTCTCCACTCCACGCAGTCTTGGCTTCATCTTCCTTTTGGTGAGTGTTTAGCATCCTGTTCTTGTTAATTTTTTTCCATTTTAATTGATTTCTTGCTGTTTGAATTTCTGATTTCAACATTGATTGTTCTTCGAATTGATTTTTGGTTTATTTCCTTCAATTGATTTCTGATCTCAACATTTCTGTTGTAGTTAAATCGTTTAATTTAGGGTTTAGGTTTGAGCAATCATGAACTAATCGTTTTTCGTTCTAACTTCTGAACTCCGCAGAAAACAATGTCGTTGGCACCGGAGGACATGTTAAGCAGTTTATCAGATGATATCCTGCGCCACCTTCTCTCATTCAATCCTACCAAAGACGCCGTTATCACAGGAGTTCTTTCAAGGAGGTGGATTCATCTATGGTGCTCTATTCCTTTTCTTGACTTCACCAACATCAAATTGGGAAACATAGAATCCATTCTCCACTTTAATAAGTTAGTCAATTCCGTCTTTGTTTCTCGAGACATTGCC
>Ga0315913_1008376_pt1 | contig 12275 bp, 7 predicted proteins | sample MpolsnodulesMG_FD_207736 | JGI IMG/M metagenome (GOLD analysis project Ga0315913, IMG submission 207736) | Medicago polymorpha root nodule microbial communities from Los Angeles, California, United States - small nodules | ecosystem: Host-associated > Plants > Roots > Nodule | place: USA... | reverse complement strand
AAATATGCAATACTAAAGTAAATGACGAGGAAAGTAAAGAGTAGAGTTTAAGAGAGATCACACAGAGAAGTTATCCTGGTTCACCCAATATAGGTTAGTCCAGTCCCCACAACTTTTGTGAGATTATCCACTAGTTCTTGGGAGTTTCTTCCTCCTCTTTGCAATGTGCAAAACAATATGTATTCTCTAAGCCTCACCAGACTTACACTAACACTCGAGCTCTTGAAGAGCTTGGGGCTATACAACTATGTATTCTCTTAGCCTCACCAGGCTTACACCACTGATATTATTAGCTTCAGCAAGCTTACACTTATCACTCAAGATTTTACAGGCTTGAGGATATACAATCAAAATGAGATTTGATGTTTGGATCTAATTACAACTTTCAAGCTACCAAGAGAATGAGAGATTGTAGTTTGTAATACTCTTAAAAAGATGATCCGAAAATATGATTGAGTACAGTAAGAGTATTTCTGATATTGAGATTGATGAATTTTTCGCTTGTATGTAGGCTTGTGATTGTTTGTAAAATTCATGCTTTCTTTGTTGAGAGAAAGCTTCTATTTATAGCCAGCATTCATCCTTCAATATCTTGCAGCTGTTCATTCTTGTGTAAACACCCTTGCTGTTGATAGGAATTGCAAAATTGCCATTGTCCCATTCTTTTGTACGCTGAGCTTGTGCTTGTCAGCCTCGACCTCAACTTTTAACACTAAGAGCTTGAGCTTGTCTTTTTCCCAGGAGCGTGTATGAACAGTGGAAAATACATGAACAGTAAAAAGTCTTTTCTCTTTACCACTTTTTTCTTACTTGTTCTCCAAGATGCATCATTGTCATTGTTCTTGCAATGCTTTGTCTCCAAGACACCATTAATAAATTATATTTGCATACTTGGTCACCAAGTCATTGTACTTTATGTCTTTTTGCTTGCTTGCTCATCAAGATTCAACTTTAGGGCTTTGTCATCATCCTTATCTTTACCAAATGATTAACACATGATTGAAATAAAATGTTTGTACATTTTTCCTTGTATTTGCGCATGACATTTCTTGTAATGCTTTCTTGGATTAAATAAATAATGAATTATCATAATATTCTTCTTCAAAGCTTGAGCATAAACATCCAAGGATACATGGCTTTAACAATGTGTGAGAATTGGACGGACTTTCCTATCCTTAATAAAATTCACTCAAGAGCACACATTAAATAACCAAATAAAATTATAATCTTAATTTTAATACAAGAGTTTGTTTATCATTTAAAAATAATTTTAAGGGGATTTTTGCTTCAACACATAGAATCTAAAATTGGTTTGAAAAGGAAATTTTTTGGAAACTTTAAGAATTATATATTATCCTTGATTTACTCAACACAAAAGTTGTTATTTTGATTTCATTCCATGTTACTAATTGTAATATAAAAGTATTTAATTGTTTTAAATGACCTCTGATGGAGTATATTTTTGGAAAAATTTGAGAATATTAAATTAGAAAATATTTTGACTTAGTCAGCAAATATTACTGATTAAATAATAAAGTCATTCACAATTTTTTTAATGAGTGGGTTTAGTCTCTTAAAAAACAATATATCCGAATTAATTCATGACATTTTTGTATTGGGGACAAGTTAATCTCTATAATACAATGCAATGAGTTAAGGGACAAATTTATCCTTTAAAAATAACATGTACTAATTTGGATTTATTTTTTGTCAAGGAGTGAAATGATCCATGAGAAAATTGTGAGGGGGTCCTTCACTCTCCGTAATACTTTGAAATTCTTCAACTTTATGCATTTATTGTCTTTTCCTCTATGGAGATGGTATATAATATGTGCGTTGATGCATATCTTTTTGTAGGTTGGACTCTGATCAAGAAGATGCAAGAAGTATTTGTTATATAAAAAATTTAAACCTTACCAAATAATTGTTATGTGTTTTGTTATATTTATTTATAATAGTCTAACGGTCCATATTAGATAATCCCTTTTTTTAATATAAAAACTTTACAAATATTTGTTGTGTTTATACTTTATATATACTTACATGGATCAATACATATTGTTTAGTAAAGAGAATCCGTTTATGACATGGAAAAAAAAAGAGGGAAAAAAACAGTTTAGTCATAATTATCGTAGGATATTATTTTGTTTGGTAATTCAAATTCAGAAGGGTGCCATTTCTTTTAGGTACCGCAGGGTGCAATCTATTGGGTAATGAAAGCAAAGATGTGAACACAATTTGTAAAGCTTAATTGTAAATTTGGTCCTCTATTTTCACCATTTTATGAATTAGGTCGCCTTATTTTAAAACCTAATAGGTTTGGAACTTCTGTCATATTTTATTAACTAAAAAAAATGTGTGAATTGGTATGTTTAAAATGATGTGGATACTTAAAAAAAAAAAATGATGTGGTATGTGGTATGATGATGACAAAAGTTCAACATCGATAAAATTGTAAGAAACCCCGCTGATCAGATGGGCTTTCCTACCTAATCAGATGGGCTTTCCTACCTTGATCCGAATCTCCCCAAACGAAACCCCGCTGAATTTTATCATCCTCATCACATATTGTCTTGGGAATCTTAGCATACTGCATATGATAGTATGGAATTGTGCTTATAACAGACTTGGCGAGAATGACCTTACCTGCCAAACTTAAACATTGTTGCTTCCAACCATTCAACTTACTCTAATCTCAATCTCCTTCCAGGCGCAAGATTAGCCCAAAGATACAATCCAAAGCTATTGACTTGATTAAACCCTGTGTGATGTAAAATATCCTCGCGAAGTTGGGTATCAACATTCTTGGAGAAATATACACAAGTTTTATTTCTATTTATCTTTTCACCAGAGACTTGACAAAAAGTATCAAGGCAGTGAAAAACACAATGATCCTGTTCAATTGAGACACAATGATCCTGTTCAATTGAGGCCTCTACAAAAAAGAAGAAGATCATCAGCAAAAAGTAAATGAGATAATTGTGGACCATACCTGCCTGCGCGCATAGGAATCCAATATTTCGCTTCTACCCGATCAACTATCATGTGAGACAATCTATCCTTACAAATGACAAAGAGTTAAGGGGAAAGGGGGTCTCCTTGCCTAATTCCTCTAGTGCGATAAAAGGTATCAGTTTTTTTACCATTCCACATGATTCTGTACGATGGAGACGAAATGCAATGATGAATGATTTGAATGACTTGTTGGGGAAATTTACACTCCTCTAAGCATTTCTCCACAAAATTTCAATTAAGACAATCATAAGCTTTTTCTAGATCGATTTTTATAGACATGAAGCTTATTTTACCTTTCATTTTAGACATGGCGTGCACCATTTCTTGAGCCACAATAATGTTGTGGTGTATGTTACGACCTGGAATAAAACTAGACTGGTATGGAGAGATAATATGATCAAGCAAAGGCTTAGTCCGGTTAACAATCACTTTAGAAATAATTTTATGTATAACATTACATAAGGAAATAGGCCTAAAATGAGAAACAAATTATGGTTTCTCAATTTTAGGAATCATCACAATAAGGGTATTATTAATAAAAGAAATGAGAGAATGATTTACCTAAACCTGTTTGACAAAGTTAAACAAAGAGTCAACAACCTTATCCCAACAATGTTGGAAGAAGATAGCAGGGTAACCATCCTCGCCAGGTGCCTTATGCGGACCCATATCAAACAAAGCTCTTTTGCACTCATTAGGTTGGACATTAGAAATAAGTTTGTTGTGGTATTCCCCCACAACATTTGGATAAGTGGTCCAAGAAACAATAGAGTCATGACTAGGAGTATCCTCTTTAAAGAAATTTGTACAGAAATTCCGCACAAGATTCTTCAAGATATTTGGGTCATCAATCCAAGCACCAGAGTCATCACAGAGTCAAATTTTTTTTTTACTCCTTCTACGAGACTTTTGGAACCAAAGGCACTCTTCTTGGTAAAGGGTTATAGAAAGTTGCTCGTGAAGCTCCTTCTCAAGGTTCTCAAGGAAGCTACTATACCCATATTGTGACTATTCTGAATCCCGTTTAACCTGGCCAAAAGTTCATTCTTCCTTCTAACAATATTCCCAAAAGTTTCAATGTTCCATTCTTTTAGATGAGGGGTAAGGCTAGAAATATTATGAAGCAAATCAAAGCGTTTATCCCATTTCTCATGCATAAGGCTATTAAAATCCTCATGAGTGATCCAGGCCACCTCGAACCTGAAAGGGCGATCCACCCCATTCGATAATTCCTCCTCCGAAATAACCATAATAGGATGGTGATCAGACTGCACTCTAGGAAGGACCTTAGCAAAACCTTCATCATGTTTTAATCTCCATTTCACATTACAAAAAACATGATCTAATTTTTTGAAAACTCTATCACGCCCATTCCATTTAGGGCCACTCCAAGTAAATTTGGTTCCTATAGTAGTGACCTCCATCAATCTGCAATCATTCATCCAATTGGGAAAATTTAAGCATTTTCTGAGGTCCGGCTGAACTCCTCCTTTTTTCTCATCAGGACTAGGAATCTCATTGAAGTTCCCGATCATAATCCAAGGTTCATGAATATTAGTAGCAAGTCCCCTTAATTGATACCATATTGTATCTCTTTCATTCTCTCAAGGAGTAGATGGGGTGGTGGAATCTCTTCTTATTGCCCGTGTTGTCGAAATGAAGATGAAATTGTTCTTCATGTGCTTCGTGATTGCATCCACGCTACTCAGGTATGGCTTTACATCGTTTCTTCTAATTTTATAACTAATTTCTTTTCTTTCAATTGTAGGGATTTGTTCTTTAATAACCTCAACAAGAAAGACATTGGGACGAACACTTTAAGTTAGAAGTCAACTTTCATGACGATGTGTTGGTACTTGTGGAAGTGGAGGAATAAAACTATTTTTGAAGCTGATTTTATTAGGCCGAACAACCCAATTTCTTTAATTTGGAGACTTGTTCAAGATATTGAAGACTGTAACTTGAAGCATCTTCATATTGGTCCAAAGTTGAAGGATATCATCTATATAGGTTGGAAGTGGCCTCGAGAAGATCAAGCTCAATAGTGATGGTGCTTGCAAAGATATGGGGGTTAAATCTGGATGTGGCGGCCTTTTTCGTGATTCAAACGGTAGATGGATCAAAGGATACACTAAGAAGATTGGAGCTTGTGATGCTTTACATGCTGAGATATGGGGGCTATATTTGGGTTAGGACATGGCTTGGAGGGAACATTACTCTCATCTCATAGTGGAAAGTGATTCAAAGGTTAGGATCGACATGATTTCTGATAATTTCAAGTTCAATGGGAATATTCCTGTTGTAGTTCACCGGATCTAGAAGCTGCTGAAGATGAGTTGGAATGTTCAACTCAACCATACTTTACGTGAAAGAAATGGGAGTGTTGATTGGCTTGCTAATTTAAGCATTTCTATGGATCACTTTAATTTTATTGTGTTGGAGTCTCCTCCTAGTGAAGTCCAAAAAATCATTTTTGATGATTTATCTGGGGCTTGCATGTCTAGGAGTGTTCAATTAGGTTGTTAGTTTTGTTTTTTTTGGGCTTTGCCCTCTGTTGTACCCAAAAAAATAAATTCCAAGGAGTTCTTTTCTTCTTCTTTTGAAAACAAGAGAATTATGAATTTGTGACAAAAGAAAAGGAAAGACATCTAGCATGTGAATTGAATTAAAATATTTTTTGATAGATAGACGAAATGATAAAGTCATTATAAACTCACAGATAGATCTGCTTCTTCATTTTGGCCTAGGAGCTGACATTTGTTCAAAGAGACAAGAAATAGTCCGAATACTTGAAAGATGTGAATGATACAATTCTTACCATTTGGGGAAGAGACCATTCTTTAGTAATACTTTCTTTTCTCAAAAGATATATTTATGAATACTTAAGAAACAAACCTTACAGTTCAGGGATTGAGGCAAAATAAGATAACTGAATTACCATCAAATTCAAAATGTAGGTAAGCATTTTCTTTTCATTACTTCAATATACAAGTTTAAATGAAATGAATTTGCATTTGTCGAGAAAGTTGAAATGAAAAAGAAAATAAAAATGCAAGAGCATGATGTAGTTTAGTGTACAACACTGTGGTTCACTTTTGGTTATTAGTCCTGTGCCTCTCAAGGGTCTTCTTTGCAGCATAGAACACAGAGAGGTGGCTGTTTTCTGATGTCACAGTTGCAGCATGCAGTGTCACATTCATTGTTGCATCCTGTAGAAACACCATTTGTCTATATACTTAGGACTTGGGAAATATGCAGTTTTTGTACTTGTAAATATTGCCAATCAATGTAGCATTAAAACTGTTCAAAACTTTTACTATGCCTTTACAGATGTAATCGGTATTGATTTGACAAAAAATAAGAGAAAACAAACTCAACAATTGAATTTTAAAGCTCTAATTTTTTTTCTTCTTATTTCTTTGATAAACCGACATCAATTGGTTGACTATCTAAAGTGTAAGGACAAGTAATATTATGAACTTCCACTTATGAGGAGCGACACTGATTGCCGTCAGTTTCTTATTATTTTCAAGTATTGTCGACTATGTAAGACACATTTTTTCTAGGTAACCCATTGGGTTGGCCTGGTGGTATTGCCTTGGGATCTGGGAGTGTGCTTCTCTCAAGGTCTTAGATTCGATTCTCTCTAGTGCCAATTTAGGTGGGATAGTTTAGCTTCTTCAAAAAAACATTTTTTCTAGGTTTCATCTGGTAGAGGAAATCATCCTATTTGAGACTTTTTTGGCACTGAATATGGGTACCTTTTAAACCAACATTCAAACATTGATTCGTTACGTTGCGAGAGTCTAATCTCTTCCGCTAGACTCAATCTTCATTGGTGACTATATAAGATATTTTTATACCTTACATGTAATGGAATGACAAAGTAACAAACAACAAAGTTTGTATTGTTTTTACTGCATTACCTGTTATAGTTACATATTGAGATGATTGGATGCTGTGAGAAATCTTACGCATTGAAAGGCGGTTGCTACCTTGGAAATTGATCCCATGTTCAAGAGAAATCATGAAAATCATAAGCCAAGCTACTACCAATAACTTCATGACATATGATGGAATTGAAGCTTACTTGACATATGATGTTATATATGGATCTCTAGTCCTAAGCTTTTAAGTAATAAGGGAACTTAACCGTTGTTATTTTTGTCATGTTAATCATTAAATTCCTTTCACATGTCCACAGTTTTATGTACGTAATGATTAGATATAAAGGTCATTCTGAAGTTGTGTTATTTGGAAACAGGCCTGATCTTGTTATTTTATTGTCTAAATTATAAACTCAAGCCCCCATCATATCAACTATATGAGCAAGAGCTTCATATTCTATAGTATTCTGGCCAATGATTTTGGTTACAATAGGCCTCAATGGCAAAAAATATATATACACTCAACTACCATACTCCTAACATGAATCCGATTAATCTAGAAGACAAGAAGACAGATAGCCTGATCTGATTTGGGATCATAAATCACATATCTTAAACAAACACATCCTAGAAGAAGATAGCAAATGCACAGAAAAAGTATACTTTTATTATACTGACTGTTATTTTCAATCTTTTAAAACTGTCGATCAATGATAACTTGTTTGTCCAAAATGGCTTCAGCCAATTTAGGAGATGGGTCTCTATTGGCTATTTAACATTTATTCAACAACAAAAAGGCAATATAAACTTAAGCAAAGTATACAACAGGGGGATCAGGTTTTATTATTAAGAAATACAGCTAAATTAATCCCCACAATTGAATGAGTAAAATTTGTTGGTAAATTGTCAAATGCAAACACAATCACACTTCTAAAATTGGATTTCAAGCTTTTGGCTGAAGTGACTTGATATGTGCAATTTGCTTTCCAGGATTCAACCCCTTTGGACAGGCACGAGCACAGTTCAATATAGTGTGGCAACGATAGAGCTTGAATTCATCATTAATAGCTTCCAATCTCTCCTTGGTGTACTCGTCACGACTGTCACTTATCCACCTGCAAATTCCATCACAGACAATATATCAGTTGTTAACATTACAAAAACCAAGGGCCGGTATCTCTCACATCATAAGTCTTAAAACAGTTGATGTTTAGACAAAAGCATTTGGTAAAAACTAGGGTGAGTAATTTACGAATGTTGTAAAAACCAGACTGAATCAGCCAATTCAACCGGCTGAGCCGGAAACCAGCCAATTCACTGTTAGGTTCGATGTCAGTTACATTGCAGTCTTGTTGAACCAGATTGACCAAGATTGAACCGGTTGAATCACGCTTCAATCGCAGTTGGTTCAACCGGTTTTCATTGCATTTTTTAACTTAATTATTTGTCAATTGTCATCTGGATCAACCCAATTCAATTTCTGGTCAAGTTAACACCTTAAAAGTTTCACACAAATAATAAAAGGAAAATTTGGAATACTAATTAATGTTGCCAGTAGAACTCAGACATGTATGATAACCAAGACCAAAAAATCTTGTCAAATATGAAGGAAGAGCTCTGAAGAAATAATTCAATTAAATGCTACATAAATGTGCTTCTTTGATTTTACAGCTATGGTAACTTGCTAAGTTATAGAGTTGAGAACAAACTATAACTAAATCCCCAAAGCTTGCTCAAGAGAGGGGAATTAACCAAGTCTTTATTAGTAATATTTACAGCAGGATCTTAACACAACCCCAACGTTTCTTGCCTACGACTCGACATATGGAACTAAACCTTTGCATGAATAAACATGAGAAATGATATTGGTACAACCATTTTGTGACAACTTTCTCTCTCATACTCACATTATGTTCTTACTTTATCTATCTATTGTTTTGGTTTTCGTGTCAATACCTACTTTTTCTTTGTAAATTATAGTTGTCAAATAAGTTGTCAACCAAATGGTTGTTCAAATAACACATCTCAATAAACATATTAGGCTCCGAAATCAAATTAGAATTAAGAATGGAGTGGGACTAACTCAACCCCAAATTAGCAAAAGGGTCCCAAGATTGTTCAAGTCTTCTGTAAGAGATATTTATGTGACACACTCAACCAATGAGGGAATACTTAACACTAATAACGTCATGGTATTGCAGGTTCAAGTACAGAATAGGCACCAGTACCATGTTCTATATTCTTTTGAAAAGTATAGTACCCAAAATGATGCTACTCAACTAATGCAAGGCATGACCACTCTCGAGACCATAACAATACTCTGTTCAAAGCATTTAAAACCAGTGTGGTTAACAAAAGTAGAAAATTTATCAGAACAAAGTCGAAACAAAGCTCCATACTGAACATCCTACTCTTCTTCAAAGAAAAGGAACTGCAATTCATTAGCCTCCCTAATTTCCTTCCAAACTAAAATTTAGCAATTGAAATCTCATCAATTCATTATCTCTTCCCAAATGGTCTCTGTAATTAAAGATTATTCTGTAAATCGAAAACTGACAAACTCACTTTTTTGCAATAACAAGATTGCAAGCCATAATTCCATCAATTTCACCCATCCCCTCAATTCCACCTAAGAAAATAAATCACACATATTACGGCAGACATGATATAAATACTTTCTCAACCCGAGCTTCTCTCTCCCTAACCAATATTCCTTCGTCCCTTGATTTCAACTAAGGAAAAGAGAATCAAGCAAACAACAAATCCAGTCACCACAAATCAATTCCTTTACAACAAGTCCAAACCAACAACCTTCAAATTATAATAAGAAAAACAAAAGACAAAAACAAATGTTGTGTTACTGATTATATAGTATTTACTATTATTATTACTTATCGGTGAATTATCGTTTTAAAAATAATATACATAGACCAGTAAAAAAAAAAATGGAGTTTAAAGCAAGTGCTTCCTTCTTACTTCATGGTTGGGTTGACCTTGATAGCATGCATAACATAAGTTTCTTTGTAGGGAGATACATGCGTACAGGTCAATGTTAGGATAAAAAGGGAGTATGATAAAGTTGGCAATTCATAAAAATGTTTACAAACTGGAAATATATAAGGCTGATAAGAAAGATACTAAAAAAGAATTGAGAGAGGGAAAACTAAAATCTTTTAAAGGTCTAGTCATTAGACACCAAAGATGGGGGGAATGGTGGGTTACTAAGCTTGCAGAAGGTCAATAACAGAATAAAAGAGACTTGGGGCTTGTTTGGATTGGCTTATTTGAGCTTATCTACTGACATAAGTTTTGTGAGAGTGTTTGGGAGAACTTATGAAAACAGCTTATGACAATTTTCCCAAGTTTTTTTTCCGGCTTATAAAGTTCTCCAATATAGCTTATAAAAACAGCTTATAACATATACGAAAACAATTTAACTTTAATTTACGTTTTCTATAAAAATAGCTTATGTAAGCTAATGCATAAGCACTTATCATCATAAGCGTTTGTGCTATAAGCTGCAACTAAGCTGTTTATCCAAACAGGCCCTTATGCACAAGCTGAAGAGAAAAATGAAAGGTTATTTGCACAAGTATTTTGTGAAAGACATGCCAACTTATATGGACTCAGATATCATAATTTCATAACCACTCAAGAGAAGACCAAATAACACCTTCTATCATAGAATTACAGAGTTTTGATAAAAGAAACTCAGGAGAAAATGAACCACGGAAAATATGGCTGGAGTGAATGATATAACTATTGCAGTACGTAACAGTACATAACAGAAGTAACTAGGCAAAAAGAAAGATAATTGCATAGTTGTTTAACTAATACTGAATCCAGAGAAATGGAGGAGAAGCAATTTGCTTCCTACTTTAGGAACAATGAAAACATCCAATTCAACATTGTGCTAAACAGAGGAGGATTATGTCCATGGGCCCTTTTAATGAAATTGCAAGAGAAGGTAAATTGATCGAAAAATAGCTCTAAATTGTAGCCCTTAACAGCAATTGTGGCCTCCATATAAAGGCATCGCAATGATATTGCAACACACAATTTCCCACAATTCGCCGCTGTGTCAAGCTTTGCAGTGTAACTAAGACCACAATTTAGAGCTATAGATCAGATATTGTGATTCATAAACTCAGATTAATTAATTTATTTGGTTTTGTCTCTACGATCAAAACCTAAAAGTATACAGAGCAACCAAATGAAAACAAAAGACATATACATAATTTTACAAAAGAAAATCTATACACGATATGAAATTTTAATGGTAACCCTTGATTATTACAACCGATCTAAAATAACGGGCAAAAAATCCTATTTGCCATTCTGTCATACACAATACATACATGCCTGAATCACAATACCAGCAAAAAATAACAAACTTCCAAATTCATATCCAATTGACATTAACATAGGTAACAGACTAAAGAGAAAGAGACAACAAACATATAAAGAGAAAATCAAGCAAAAAAATAAACATTTTAGTTGCCACTATGAAGCACCAACTTATCATATTGAAGTTGTGTCTTATACGCTACGTAGCACCAACTTTTCAAATTGAAGTCGTGTCCAATGTCTTAAAATGTTATGTAGCAACGATTTTTCAAATTGAAGTTTGTATGGTGTCTTGTTCGCCATGTAGCACTAACTTTTCAAATTGAAGTTGTGTCCAGTGTCTTACACACTATGCCACACTGACACTTCAGATTTGGGTTGAAGAGGTGTCTGGCTGTTGGACATGTTTTCAAACACAACACTGATACACGTGTTGTATTCAATCACTTCTATTTTCTTAGATTGTTGCCGGTGCGGAGTCATTGTTTTGTGATTTCCTATCTAAGTGCTTCATAGCATTACATGTGTTCAGACACTATCACAACATTATGATCAATGTCAAAATGCCAATGTCATGTCCTATGTCTATGCATGTCTTTCATAGATTACCAAAAATCAATTCCTACACATGTCTATGTGTCAGTGTCATGTCTGTGTCATCACCTCGTAGCTTACACATGTCAGTGTTTGACACCAACATGTACTAAAATACACTAACATGTAATTATATATATTCAATTGCTTCCATTTTCTTAAGTTATTATCCGTGTCTACATGTCAGAGAGTATCAGTGTCGTGTCGTGCATCCATTATTGTGATTCATATTCATAAATTACCAGAAATCAATTCATACACAAACAAATTAAACTCAAAAGCTAAACATCAATTCCTCTCTTCATAGACACTAACATAAACAGATTTTGTTCAATTCTAGAAAAACAAAGGCTTACCTATTAGCATGAAGCAAAGCAGCAGGACCAAGATAAGACTCAGGATTCCACCAATAACTAGGACAAGAAGTACTAC
>Ga0315913_1008375_pt1 | contig 12275 bp, 6 predicted proteins | sample MpolsnodulesMG_FD_207736 | JGI IMG/M metagenome (GOLD analysis project Ga0315913, IMG submission 207736) | Medicago polymorpha root nodule microbial communities from Los Angeles, California, United States - small nodules | ecosystem: Host-associated > Plants > Roots > Nodule | place: USA... | reverse complement strand
AATTAATCAAGATGTAAAAAATCATATTATAATATATTAATTATAATTATATATATAGTATAATCAATATTCGTCCTTAAAAAAATATCAATATTCATATAAGACAAAATTAACATTAGATAAGTATATAGTTACGTAACAAAAAAAATATTCATATAAGAAAAATATTAATATTCAGTTTAATTTTGTTACGTAACAAAAAAATAATAAAAATCTTCCTTAAAAAAAAAAAACTTTGTTACGTGTGTTAATTTAGTAAGATAAGTATATAGCAATTTTGTTACTCATGCACCGCCAAAGATAACTAACATTATAATTAAAATATATGTTTTGAAAAAGTGGATCCGGAGAGAATCGAAGGAGGTTATATAAATTCATAAGCTCCTTGTTAAGCCAGAGGGTAAGCTGAAAATTTAGGCTTATTAAAATATGACATAAGCAGCTTATGAAACTATGATAAGCTATTTTTATTTATTTACCCAAACACCTTTAAAAAATCTTATGGGAGTAGATAAGCCCACATAAGCTCAAAATAAGCCAATTCAAACGGAGCCTAAAACTCTTTAATCACTATACAACCCAACGACTTGGTCTATTATACTCTTTTTCACTCAAGGTTTATTATACTTGGTTTTTCTATACAATTTCAAGATAAAATTTCATAAAGTACCACCAAATTCATAGATTGAAGATACAATACAAATATAAGTCCCGTAATTTCAAATCGCCAATTGTTTTCCTTAACAAGAAGAACAAGCTGAGACAAGTCGATTCATGTATTTACATGCTTTATTAGGTGTATATATAGGTGCACAAGAAGTAAATAATGTAGAAAGTCGAAGCCACTAGAAGAAGTCCTTGATTTTGTCATCAAAGACCATATCACAAAGCAAATTATAAGTCTCTTGTGTGGGATGGTAACTGTCCCAGAATATATAGCTTGAAGGGTTTGAACATATGTTTGAGCTGTAATGGTTGCACAATATACTTACTTCTATGTTTCCTGTTCCACAACATCCTTTATCTGCTACTTCAAAACCTAAACCATGCACCAAATATAATGAGAAATGAATTAGCCAAAAAAACAAATACGCTAATCAACTCAGTCGAGGGATTAACGTCAATACCGTTTTAAATTGATTTTGTTATTGTGTAATATAAACTGTTCAATCTTAAATTAACGGCCAAGATCAAAAACCACGTGTAAATACTTGTTTTTCCCACTGCAGGGAATCCGAATCTATGAGTAGAGATCTTTACATTTCTCAACAAAACGGAGAGTTTTGTTACTATATAATTTCCAGTACCTATAAATAAAGCAGACATTTCCATCACTAGTAATATAATTAGGCCTTCATATACTCTGAAATCAAAGAAATTTTGTTCTCTATTTCTCAAAATTTTCGTTTTAAAAATAACGATTATGTTTACTCAATCAAACTCGTCAATACGGTGCCTGATGGTCATCATAATATTACTGTATGGTTTTTTCTAACATGCACAAGTAAATTACTTGCACCATGCACAAGTTTACTTTCTATAGTTGGATCCATAAATCACATCATATTTCAATTAATTTAAAGGTGAAACTTATTGTTCCAATGGTGGAAACAACCTTGTGTGTGGTGCAAGACTTTTCTTCCTTGTGCACCATAGACTTAGCCTTGCGCTATATACGAAGATGCAAATGAATTTGAATTTGATGAAATAACTAGTAAATGTTTTCCTTTTATTTATGTGAGAAGTTTCTGAATGTAATGGTAACCAACTTCTTATACTTTGTGTAGAATATCATTTACTACAGGCATCTAAAAATGACAATGCTTGCGTCTGATTACCGTATTTTGCAGGGTTTTGAACTAACTGCGTTAATGAAGTGTAAATATCAAGGTAGACAAGCTTAGCTTCTGGAAATTTATTTTCAAAGGCATCCATTTGAGATACTAATTTGGAGTTGAAGAGTCTTGCTGCTTGGTTTTCAAAATCGGAACATCCTCTCTCGATGCCTCCTCCAATTGTTCTCTGTGAGGGCACACACCCTATATTTGGCATACCAATTACTCCAATCCTTCTAGCTCCTAAACCATATAGTTCCTGCATTCAATTCAGTTTTATATTTAATTCATTCAAGTTCGAAACTTATGAAAACTAATAACACTAGACAAAGAAAATCATGTTATAACAAACATTAAGATCCGGTTTGGATTGACTCGTTTGAGTGTATCTAATGTCATAAGCTTTTATGCCATTATTTGAGAGCATATGAAACCAGCTTATTACATATCTATAAGCTGTTTTTAGCTTATTTTCATAAACTCTTCTGCAAAGTTTATGAAAACTGTTTATAACTTATATGAAAACAATTTGACTTTATTTAATCTTATATATAAGTGTTTATACAATCAGTGCTTAATTTAGTTGTTTATCCAAACAAAGCCTATGCCTATATGTTTGATGACTTTAGTATATACATCTTTCTTTTTTATAAAAGGATTGGGCTAATAACTGATTATTAAAAGCTACATTGGATAACTTCAAAATGTACAATCAATTGCACAAATGATATGTTATTGTTTGTATAACATACCTGCAAGAAGTTTGAGGCATATGAAGCCAATAAATCTGTGTATGATGGAATATCATACTTTACTCTCCTATATGGTGTTTGAGCATAAGTATTAGCAATGTCATTACTTCCTATGCAAATAATGTATAAACTCTTTGATATTATCATTTCCATTCTCTTTTCTCCAACAGCTTCCTTTATCTTATTTTTGTACTCCTTGAACATGTTCAATTGATCTGATAATGATATCACAGACTTACAACAATAAAAGAATTATAGTTAGTTTAAATATATGCTATGCATGTAATTAAAGATGCAAATTCAGTGTTAGACTTAGTTATTAATTTACTGCTGATTTAGAAGTTAGAGGATCATATCCTGCACCACCAGAGGCAAAGCTTACACCTGTTAGAAGATCTTGAAGTTGCAAATTTGGATCAAGATAAGCTGGCAAAAGCTTCTTGACTCCAAATTTTGAAGCTGAAAAAAAAATGCACTTGTTATTAAGAATCATGAAAAAAATTGTTCATTCTAATTTTTCTCCTATGTATAAATGGTTTTAAATTGCGGTCTGCTACCGCAATATAAATAACTATATCGGCTGCATTATCCACAATATAAAGGTTCGCATTGTAACGGACAAGAATTATTTTTGTACCAATGATGTCTGAAGGGACTAAGCCATTGCTGAATCTTCCAGTTGGTTGATTTCCACCACCAAAGTCTTTGCCATATGGTGGAAAGTTGCACTTGAACAGTGTTGATGATGTAGTTGTTATCACCTGAGTCAACTATAGAGTCACCAAAGGCAATGAAGGCTGAAACTGTTTCATTGTTTGGTAAATTCACAGCATTACCATAATGGAGAGAGATAAGGACTGCAGCAAGACAGAACAGAGTGACAAGAGGTGATTGAAAAAGAAGGTTTTGAAAGAGCAACTTTATGTTTTTGTAGAATAATATGAAGAGCTTGACTACACCTTATTGGAACTTAACTTTGGCTTAGTGATATAAGCCTTTTATAAACCTTACCATAAATTATGTGATACCAACCCCAGTTAATTATATTATTAGTTGATAAAAAAGTTTAATTTACTGGATTTTTAAACCTTTAAGATATTGAATATGCCTCTAATTTTTATTTTTTTATATAAATTATTTCTTAGACATGTTAAGAAAAGTACGCCATCGTGTTTGTTTAAAATTATTGGAAAAAAGTTGTATTTCTATCTCTTCTATTAAAAATGATTTTCTTCAAAAGTTAATGAAAATAGCTTTTCATTTTTCAGCATAAATATAACTAATATAACTTTTGATAAACCTTAAATAAAGGAAACTTATTGCGGTCCTACATGGATGGTATCACATAACAACAAAAAATAGGGAGAAAAATACATTAGATTTTTAATAATATAAAAATGGATTAAAGTCTGTTTCTTAATAAAAGTGATAAAGTAAACAAACGTAAAAGAGATAAATATTGTACAAGTACCATTGTTGCTCTCTTCAGTCTCCTCTTTTAAGTGTGTGTTTGGTTCTTTGGTGTACAGAATTGATTCTGAAAGAATTGATTATGATAGAATTGATTCTGACAGAATTGATTTATGTTTGGATGCAACAATGCATAATTGATTAAACATAATGGTTGTTGTTTGGATAGTTTTGATCAAAATTGTTTTTGAATGTATAATTACCAAAATGGATATAGCTAAATAGAAATTACTAAATTAGGATAATTAAGTGCAATATAGTCTTAAAATATAAGTTATTACAATACTAATAGTTCAACCAAACAAATAATGCAATATTTTTCCTTTGTAGAAATTCATAAGAGATGCTAATTTATGAAACCAAACAAATTTTATAAGCATTGCAGCAAAGAAAAAAAGTTAAATTTGATACAAGAAGTAAGCAAATCAAAGTTAAAATCACTCAAAAATGTCAAATTACCTTGTTGTTGTTGTTATATTTTGAGCAAAAATTTTCCTTTTTGTTGTTCTCTTGAGCAGAATATTTGCTTGTAGGTGATGATGTTGTTATATAACCTAATGGTAATAAATTTTCAGATTAAATTTGGCAAGGGTGGTTGAGTTCTAGCTAGAGAAAAGTGGTTAGTGAAGTGAATGAAATTAACGTTCCAGGTAGAAAAAAACACAGATATGGTTGGAGAAAGGGTGGGAGAAATTGATGATGATTAAGAGGGCAGTTATGGAATTAATAATAGCTTATTGTAGAATTGATTTTAGGAAAGCTAAGAGTTAGGAATTGTAACTTTAAGGAGAATTGCTTTTGAAGGATAGAAGCAATTCTTAAAAGCCAAACCAAACATTATTAAAAACTCAATTTTTCACTTTTGAGGTTTGTAGAAGTGATTCTTGATGCTGAAAAGCCAAAACAAACATGCTCTTAAGATACCAAGATAAATCAAATTTTAATTAAGGGACCAAAGCGATACTAATTAAATAGTTAAGGGACCGAAAATACAATTTAGCTTAAATTTAATTAGAATAGAAACAAAATGGTGTTATAGTAAAATATAAATGGGTGTAGCTTGCTAATTTACACCTTAGTGTTTTTATGTGGGTGTAAATTAACAGCCACTTTAAATATAAATTTAATTTTAAATTAATATTAACATAATTTATTTCCTCTTAAAAAAATATTTATTTGTCTTGAGAAATAAAAAGTTAAAATTGGACACAAATCTATACACCAAAAGGCATCTTAGGAACATCCATACATAAAATAGACAAATCAAATATAGTCACTATTTTTAATATATGTAAATAATGACATGAATAAGTTTATAATAAGAGAGAGTGGTACTAGTTTTTTGTAATTTGGACCTAGTACCATTATTTTGAGCTAAGAACTTGCTCACTTCTTGGCAATATGCTCACAAATTTCACAAGACTAAAACCAGATTTAATACTTTTAACATTTGCTGGCAATACTTTAACCTGTAGAAAATAGAAAGAACGGTAATGAGAGAACAATAAAAATATATTTTCATAAAAATACAAAAGAAAAAGATGCAAAGTCTTACTTTTAAGCTTATTGAAGCGCTCTTTACGGAGTCGGCATTCTTCCAAGTGCAACTGCCAAAATAAATTTTAGAATGGTGTGATAAGCCATAATTTGTCATAGTTTATGTGGTGTTTAGTTCCTAATTTCAATAAGAATTTGTGTGTTTTAGCTTCCTTTTAGAACTATTTTACTTCAAAGTCTTTTGTTTTGTTTTCTAGGTAAAAAATAATGAATAACAAGTTAAGGATAAAAAGCATGGGTGAAAAGTCAAGAAAGAAGAAGAAAAAGCGAGTTTGGAGTCAATTTTACAAGCATGGGTGAAATTCTTTTAAGGAGGGTAGAATGTAACAACCCAACTCTAATTAATAGTGGAGAGAAAATTAATTAGAATTAGATTCAGAAGAGATAACTTGGTCATTTCTAACAAAGGAAAGGAAGGATATATTGGTCGTTTTCACTACTAGTGACAATATAGTAAATACTAGACTGATCAGTGGTATTTTGGTAATAATCTCAGGCTGATTTAAGAGCAAATGGGTAGAATTTTGTAGACAAAAATCAGAGGAGGAATGCTAGCAACACTCTCTGTAATACTCACTTTCTTACACATTGGAAATAGAACACACACAAAGTAGTGGGACATACATTGATTTCATCCAATAGAAGAGTGAGTGCTAGAGAGAGTGTTCAAAAGTGAGTGTTGCTAGCATTTCTCAAATCAAAATCTCTTTCTTCTTCTTCTCTCTCGTACGCCCCTCCATGTCACAAACCCACCTTCCATTATTTTTTCCTCTCCAATTCTTTCCCAAATCCCAAGTTGCATACACCAATTGGTGAGTAATATTTTCATTGGAGCACAAGGGAGCCAATGCAGGACAAGGGAGCCTTGTTGGAGACAGAGTTTTGGGTCAAGACTGCATCAGGAGGAAGTTGTTCTTTGAGGTGGGTTTCCTCTCCTAGACTTGAATTTAAATAATTAGAATTGATACCTTCACGTTGGTACAGTGATTAGTATGAGATATTAAGTGATTTTCATGAATGATAATTTCTGGAAATTGTTGTTGAAATTAGAATTAGGGTGGATTAGTGTGTGGAACTAGAACTATAGTTATACAAATTCTTTAACTAAGCTATGTCTAGGAACATTAAGTAATTAATTGAATCGTGGGATTGTCAAAATTACACTTTGTTGAGTTTAGTTTTCTATATACCCATATGAACCTTGAGCCCACATATATATCTAGGTGTGATATGAATAAATCGATTAAGCTTAGTTACTATGAAGATCAAATTCTGTTTTATATTGACACTGATGCCTACAAATAGATTTGTCTTATCTTGTTATGTGTCTCTGCTAATTAAGTCATAGACTTCTTGTGATACTTAAGAACTAGGCCAGTTTATAGACAGAGAAAAAGAAAAGTATTTTCTTTAGAGGCACATTGTGAAATGAATGACAGTTCAACTGTTAAATCATTTTAGAAATATGCATTGTTCGTGCTGTTTCATCTGAACTGTTTTGTGCAGGTACAATAAATGTTTAACAATAGTTAAACACTCAGATTTCTACGGATGTGCCATCTTTTGAACTGGTCCCTTAATAATTAATGAGAAATGATATTTGTACAACCATTTTTTGACAACTTTTTGACAACTTTCTCTCTCATACTCACATGTTGTTCTTATCATCTCTCTTCCTTTTTCTCTCTCCATTGTTGTTGACCAATAAGAAAAGAGAAACACATGATTGTCACCAAAGTTGTCATTAGATAGATGTACATATATCATTGCGCTCATAATTAATTGCTAATGTGATTTAAAAAAGTCACACTCATATAATAATCATAATAATAATTTGTTTTACTAAATTAATAGTAATAATACTTTTTTTAAAGGAATAATAAATAATACATAGTATAGTATATTGTTTTTAAATTATGGCATGATATATCTGTAATCTAAAGTACTTACATCCACGATACGCTCAGCTGACACCATGTGTTTCACTCCGTGATGTTGTTGCATCTCTTTGCTTCTAGTCTCCATTACATCCTTAGCATACTGTAAATCAAATTGTTTAGATCATATTAATTTGATGAACCTGCCAACAAATAAATGATTAGGAATGTTTTTAGGTCGACCTGTGAACTGCCATACTCATCCTCAAACACGAACAGCAAAAAAGATAGGACCCCTGTCTTTGCAAGATCATCAACTATAGAGACAATATCCTTCGCTATACCCTAAAAAAACATAGAAATGTGCGTATCAGACAATATAGAATATGTACTTAGTTAATACCTAATTAACATGTTATTAAGCAAGCCATCTCTAACTCATCATCAACAATGATACGAGCGAGCCATGGTGATAAGATGTCTTCCTCTCAAAAAGAGTCAATATCCACATCGTCGTCATCATTAACCATCATTGTTTGTAAAACTTCTTAAATTGTGGGTTAATTACACAATAATGCAAACATCAATGTAGACCCAAATTTTAAAATGACTCAGCATATCCTATAGTCTAAGTTTTCACCAGGTATTAAAATAATTTGTCTGTGTCATATACTTGCAGATTCTTTTTGCAGTTTTAGTTTCATAAAAGTCTCAAGCTTGGTTATTTTTTTCGTGTCTGCTATCGTAACCTCAAGTCTGAAGATCAGAGATGTGTCCCAAGGGTTAAGGGTGAGTGTTAGATTCAGAGGATGCAGCGGAAGAATGAACCTAATAAGGAAGTCAAAGGGATACCTAGACACTCAGCAGAACAAAGAAGTTTGTGAGTTTTTAACGGACACACCAAGAAGAAATTACATACTTTTATAACCTTGGCCGCATGGAGTGTCGGGTAGTAGGTGACATTGCAACTTTACAAATGAGTTCTAATGGATAGTCTTAAGAATCTGGTTGAGGCAATGCCTCAAATCGTAAGGTTTAAGAGCAGTGCAAGTTGCAATAATGGTAGAGAACATGGTGACAGACACATTTCTTTTGCACTAAGTCAAAAGTGATTGAAGTTACCAACATTATAGCTCGACAACTAAGATTAAATGTTTGACCTTAGAAAGTCTCGAATGTCTAGAATGCTTAATAATATCAACACAATGATTATACTTTAACTCCAAGTTACGGGACGAAGAGTCAGCATGTGAAAGCGAGCTCATCATAACCTTATTAACTACAAAGACTGAATGAACTGGTTATCGAAGAGTAAAGAAAATTATAATGGATGATTGGCTTGACAGGGCTCTAGAGGATAAACATTGAACTCAAATTTCAAGAGAGGAAATAATGGCGACAGAGACCATGTCAGCGTAAGTGAAGTAGTGTAAGAACTGTAGTACAAACAGAAGATACATGAAATTGAAAGGAGAGATTGTGAAACGAGTAGAAACTAATTAGAGGGACCACAAGAAGATCTAAATTGTCCATTGAGGGAATCAAATAAGCAGTGCCAAGGTTTATGAAATTGAAGCGAGGATCTCAAGTAATGGATGAAACATGATTTATAGTTGGATTGAAGGGGAATTATTAAATCATGGTCGAATGATACAGTTTGATGTAAAAGGATTGGATTTACGGGTGGTGATGTTAGTAGAGAATCTGTTTCTAGAATTATCAAGTTCACCCTTCCCTAAATGAGTTTCAATGGAGCAATTTCACCTTCTTTAGTAAAATTAAATAATCTTAGGGTCTGTTTGGGAGAGGGGTTTTAGGGGGGGGAGGGAAGGGGAGGGGAGGGGAAGGTTTGTGGACATGAACTCATTAGAATTTTCCAAGTTGGAGATGTTGAAGTTTCTTTATTGGAGTTATAACATGTGATCAGAACAAGTTGCTGATGGACAATCTGGTTAGAAGTTCATTGAAAGGGTTGATTATTCAAGTTATTCACTTCCTAGAGTATTCTTCTTCCACCTTGTGGAATTTCCACATCTTCCCGCTCTTAATGTTAGTAGTAGTTTATTCACTGTGGTAGATTCAGTTCTCAAAATTGCACTAGTCGAAAACTTAATTAGGACTCTGTTACCATATAAGGTGAACAAAACTGTAATCATTCCTTCTCCTTTTCATTTCAACCTGTCAGTACTATTGCCTTGAAGCCTTTTACATAACATGTTATTAAGCAAGCCATCTCTAACTCATCGTCACCAATGATAAGAGCGAGCCATGGTGATAAGATGGAATGATTACAGTTTGGTTCACCTTATATGTAGGTAGTTAGCACTCTAATCATGAAAACAAAAAACAAAATCATACATCGATTGGTTTGCGGATAACCGTTAGGGAGTCCAACGACTGCGTAAGTGACACTGTTATCGACCACCTGTACACAAATCGTTATTAAATGCCTTATATATATTACAAAAAAAAAATTATAATTAGAAATACCAGTTTTTCGAATTCCTTGACAATTGCAGTGCGGGTTTTGAGCTTTTCATGCCCTTCAACTTTCTGTAATCGAAATTCATTACTGGATGGTATCTTCTTCCCTTTGACCTCCATCTTCATGAGGCTAAAGAAACAAACATGTTGGTTAGTTGGAATTATATTTTTCATTTCAAGCTTTCTTTAAGCTAATTAATAATATACTTATTCTTGTTTGGAAGTCTTAACATTCCTTGATTAATGATAGCTATGATAGGTTACAAAAAAATTTCTCCTGAATATTTTTTATACCTGTGCGTGTGTCGTTCAGATGACCATACGTCATAGAACACAACACCCGTCAACTTCAAGCCGATATCAATGCCCATTATAAAGCCACCCTTTTTGATAAAATCGCGCAAGAGAAATAAACGATGCTTATACGTCATCGTCGTACCTATGTGAAGAAAGAAAGAAAAAACACATAAAGAGCTCAAATCCTTGGGAAGAAAAGGTTTATTGAGCTGGTAAACAACGAATAAAAACGAAGCAAATAAACAACGATTCTAAAATTGCAAACGGTGTCAATACCTAAACTTGGAAGAAGGAGACGGCAGAGAAACTTAGGGTTCACTGATGATCCAGAGTAAATAGTGTGAGATATTTTGTGGGTCCGGTTTATATTTATAATGATTTTTTTAAAATATTTAAATATAATTTTAATTCAAATTAAATTAAATAGTGAATTTTAAAAATTTGATCCAACATGAATTTAAGCTAACGACCGTTTGATCTGGTTTTCTTTCTTCAACTTCTCTATATTTTTAAGAAGAAGTTAGGCCAAACAGAATACCAATAAAATACCTTCTAAATTTTTAGAATGCGTAAAATCGAATGGAATGAGCTTTGACCAAAAGTTGTTGAATGTTACTTCAAAAAACTACTTCTCGACAATTTATTTCACAAGCACCTTTCTTCAACTCACGCCGGCAACTTTTTCTTTTATTTTTTAATATTATATTTCAATTTGCTTTTTTCTTCCATTTTATTTTATTTTATTTTTTTAACCGGTTCATTTAATTTTTTTTTAGGAGGGTCCATTTAATTTTATTATCTTTTTTTTAAGGAATTTTATTATCTTTTTATCACTTATATATTTAATTTCAATATCGTTTAAGACGGCTTCTTCCATGGATCAATATGTCAATATGTTCCACCATGGATCAGTTTTTATTGACCTGAAAATCCGGTTGCCACTTAATGTTTACCTGCTACTTAGGTTTATTCCAATTATTTCTATTTTTAACAAATCGATTTTCAATAACTAAAAACCAAGTTTATGACGTCATCAATTAACAATAACTTTACCAAAATCAAAATCCAAGATTTTACCAAAATCAAAATCCCTTAATCCGATCCAAGATTTTACCAAAATCAAATTCCCTTAATCTGAAAAAGAAAAATCCTAATCGTTGCTTCTTGTTTCCTCATTCGTGCAAATCCAAATCATAATCAAAGTTTCAAATCAAAGTAACAAATCAAAATCCAAATCATTGCTTCCTGTTTCCTCGTTCGTGCAAATCGTTGCGAATCTGGTGTAGTAAACAGTGTTTTGAGTAAGTATATTTTCTTCGACTATCTTTGCAATAAACGATGTTAGTTGTGTTAGATCCAAAGGGGTTTTTAGATCTTTACTTATATCAGCTTTTTCAAAGTGGTGTTAGATCCTAAAGTTAGCCGTGTTATTATTAATCTGGAGTCTAATTGTTTATGAATATGAAATAATTAGATCAAATCTTAAAGGAATACATAGATGGTGCTCAGATTACATTTGCAACACTGTTGAAAGTAATTTCTGATTCAAAAGAACTAATGACCGGTGATGATCTTGCAAATTTGAGTTAAATCGACGGTGTTGGTTGATTTGAAATGTTGTCACGCCTTACTAACAAAATGCAAATTTTTGTTAAATGGTGGATTCACTAGTACAAAAAACACTTATTAAATCAAGGATTTTAAGTGGGTAGCTATCCACATGACTTAAAAATGCTGGGTGTAAGGAAAGTTTTGAACTTCAAATGATATTAAATTGTTTGACCCCATTTAAAAACTATTTATCAAAATTCAAAGTGTCAAACCAAGTGTAAAGTGCCCCTCCAAAAAAATTTCACTTTCCATTCTCTCTCCTCAGTGAAACTCAATCGTGAAACTCATTCCACTTTCCCTTTTCCCCCTTCATCTTCGCGTGAATCCCTTTCCTCCATTCTCAATCGTGAAACTCAATCGTTCTCTGTTCTCCGTTCTCAATCGTTCACAGT
>Ga0315913_1008374_pt1 | contig 12277 bp, 6 predicted proteins | sample MpolsnodulesMG_FD_207736 | JGI IMG/M metagenome (GOLD analysis project Ga0315913, IMG submission 207736) | Medicago polymorpha root nodule microbial communities from Los Angeles, California, United States - small nodules | ecosystem: Host-associated > Plants > Roots > Nodule | place: USA... | reverse complement strand
GGAAGAGAGAGTGAGAGAGAGAGAAGGGAGGAGAGATAGTAAAATTTTAACAAGAAAAACAATCCTAAGAAATCTCATGTTTTCATGAAAGACTTTTTCATGGTAAAATTGCACTAGAAAATCCCACAAAATCCAATTTATTAAAAAATCCTTACCACAAGACTTTTTTTAAATGACAAAGAATCTTGATTCAATACCACAAGACTTTTTTTAAGTTGCAAAGAGTCTTGATTGAATACCACAAAACTTTTTCAAAATAAAAAAGTCTTTTAAAATCTCTTAAAATCTTAATCCAATACACCCCCTTAATGTCTAATAAAAAGTTTAGAAAAAAAAACTCGTAAAAAGTAAAATATGAATCCTCATATAATTGTACACTAAGAGTGAAAAACAAAGAAATAAATTCAACATTTTTTAAGAAGCTGACGAAAAATATTTTTTAAGAGAGCTGACGAAAAACACATCAACTCATCATTGGAGTTTTAATATGTATTTTATTAATAAATTAGTAAATTATCCTAAAAACAATTTATTTTTTGACAGAAAAACAGTTTCTTTTTAGGACCCACTTTATAAACAACTTTTGCAGACCACAAAAAGTATACATGGTACCAACCTTTTATTGAAGAAGCGAAAATGAAACTTATTAAACTCGCAATGGATCCTAACTAGCACAAAGAGTGTTAGGTTAGGAGTCTTAAGTAGTAACATACAAAGGATAGATGAGGAGTCTTCAATGGAAAACTCATATACACCCGTGCATCAAAGACAAATTCAAAAAACCTATAGGAAACACCTCCTAACAACGAGCTATCTCCGAAATCAATAAAAGGAAACACAAAAAACAAAGCTAACACCATAATCAAAGGCAAACCTCTGCACAAGAACATAAACTAAAGTTGTATCAGAATCCTCAAACATCGTCACAACTGCCACAAAAACAACTTCAACCACCTACATCCCGCTGGTCGCACACAACCCCCGAACAACAAAGTAAAAACCTACACAACAACCAACAACCTTTGAACAACAATCGGGATTAAAACCCCAAACAACACCATTAGCTCTTCCAAGCAACTTCATCCAAAAACACACATCTCAAAGAACTGCAAAAATCGACCAAAAACCATTATATCATCATACAACAAGAAAAAAACATAACCACCACCAAAAACCACAACTAGCCACCAAAAGCAACACCACAAAAACTAGCACCATTACACCACTGCCACCAAAACTACCATTAACCACCACAAAAACCACCATTAACCCTCACCAAAAAATAACACTAGCCACCATGCGCAGCACCGCCAAAAACCACCACGAGCACCACCACAAAAGACCCAAAATTAGCACCACCATGAAAACCGCCATGAAGCACCACAAGCCAACACAACCAAAGATCCATTGAAACCGTAACAGATCATAAGCGAACCCAGATATGATCCATCACCACCTTCGTGACTGATCCATCACCACCTATGTTGTGAGCAAACATAACCTCCATCCACCACCAGGAAAGAAAACGAATTTGATATCAATCACCACACAACAAAAGACGAAAAACTCAGGACATCAGAGTTGAATGGCCAGAGAAACAAAGCTGCAACACAATTCACGAACCCACAAGAGGTCGACCGTCAGAACCACCGTGCAGGACCATCGCCAAATCTGGAGGGAGGTGATGTGGAGGGCACAAGCCGCCCGTCGCACCACCATAAACCGTGTCTACATCTTAAGGAGATGGATTTGAGTTTTTGGTGGCGGCGGCAAGTTGTGTAGAGAGCAGTACGTAAAGTTACATGGTACCAACCTTAAATCTAAGTCATTCCATTCTTAAATCACGAATCAAAGGTTAGAAGTGTGTTTGAGTATGGGTACACAAATTTTACAATTTGTGCACCTTAAAAGTCACCGAAGAATCAATATATTGGAATACGAATCTTTAGCTCTGATCTTAGTCACATGATGGTATTTTCTATGGATTCGAGTTCTTACACTTTATGCAAAATCTTTTCATATGTTAATTTAAATATTTAGTTTGTGATCTATTCAGTCAGAGACTAATCTTGTTAACCATGCTTTTCACAAACCAACAAATATTAGTATTTGTCCTCCTTTATTAACTAACTAGTGTGTTAACCCGTGCATTGCACGGGTGATAGGATATTAACTTTCAATCGAAAAAATATATTATTTTTTATTTATCAATGGAATTTATTTATCTCGTGTTTTTTTCAAATATATCCGTGTTTTCTTTTTGCCGCAATGACAAATATGTGTCCCGTATTTTTTAAGTTTATTAGTGATAGATATATGTCTTGTGCTTTTATGCATAGTGAAAATATATTTCTATTATTTTTTATATATATTAAACGAAAAACATTGATATTTTTTTATGTATCAATCACAAATATTTGTCACTTGTTTTTTCTTTAGATTTACCAATGACAAATATTTCTCGCATATTTTATTTATTTATTGATGACTAATATTTTAACAATGTTTTTTATTTTATTTTTATCAACGAAAAATATTTGAGCCATAATTTTTTATGCATCGATAATAAGTCTTTGTCCTATGTTTTATTTTATATTTATAATGAAAAATATATGTTAAGTGTTTATTATTGAGAAATAATTGTTCCATTTTTTTATATATTTATCAATGATAAAAACTTCACATAAATAAATTGTGATAAGTACCTGTCTCGTACTTTTTTTATGCACCAAGTACAAATATTTTTCTCCTTTTTCTTAAATGTATTATTGATAAATATTTGTCGGATGTTTTCTTGATATTTATCGATGAATAATATTTGTCCCGTGATTATTTTTGTAAAAAAATCATTTGTCCCGTGATTTTTTTTTTGCATGAGTGATTAATAATTGTCCCATTTTTTAATATTTATCAATGACAATATTGGTCTCATGTTTTTTATGCATCAATGACAAATACGTGTCTCCTATGTTTATGTATCATTGATAAATATGTGTCCCTTGATTTTTCTTAATTTATTAGTGACAAATATTTGTCATATTTTTTTATATAAATCAATGAAAAATATTTGTATTTTGTTTTTCATACTCTTCACTGATAAATATTTGTTACGAATTTTATTTAAGTATCCCTGGTTTATGCGTATTTGTTATATTTATTGACGACAAATGTTTGTCGATTGTTTATAATTGATTATTAAGCGGATTAACTTATCTTATAGTTATTTGTGGATTCAACGTATCCTAACTTATTTTTATTTTAAATAAGTGGAGTAAGAAATTGATGTTGAACATTTTATATTATTTATTTTTGAATGAAATCATTATAATTATTTTGTTAAAGGATACCGAAGTCAATGTGAATTGATGAAATAGAAATATTGTAATGCAATATTTACTTATTTGTTAATTTTAATATATGAAATACCCCTCAAAAGAATATATGAAATGCAATTAATTTTGTATTATTTTTCCTTTTTCGCTCAACTCTTTTGAATAACATGACACTTTTTCCTTAAAAAAAATAACATATCATTTTTGTTTTATAACACGACCATTTCATTGTTTCTACTTTTTGAATGTTTTGTTTTTAAGACCATTTCAATTTTAGTTTTTAATTTTCACAAAAAAATATTGAGGGACAAAAAAAAAGTTTATATGCAAGAAGCAATGTAATCAATTGAGATTATGATTCTTCGATCAATGCAAAATTTGTCCTATAAATAAATAGATATTATATAATTTGAAAAGATTTTCTTTTTTGCAAATTTAATAAATTCTAGTTCTAAGTTTTTATTTTGAAATTATGTCATTTTATATAACTTGAATAACTATCAAAACTATTGAGTTAAACTTTTCATTTTATCATAAATGGTGTCATTAAAAAAAAGTTTGTCATAAATAATGATTTGATTATGATTGTTAATCAACTTTGCATTGTCATTTGCCACATGTAATTTTTCCTTTGAATTTGATATTGATATGACATGTGGATTGTTTCATTTTGTTTATTCAAAAATGTATGTATAGAGGATTCTATTATTATACCAATCATTATATATCTCAAGCTCCTGTTTCATTTTGTTTATTCAAAAATGTATGTATAGAGGATTCTATTATTATACCAATCATTATATATCTCAAGCTCCATATATATTAATACATGGAGAATGTTAAACATTGCCCTCAAGACAATGGTTAAAGTACTAAAATAAGTAACTTTTTATCAAAAGTAGTGTAATTATTACTTAATTAAAAGTCAAGACTTATATTTTCAAGAAAAACTTTCTATTTTTAAATTCCTTAAACATTGCTCTGAGAGCAACGGTTAGCAAGACCATATATATATTTACAAAAATAGGTCGGAAGTAATGGAGGCATGTCTTTCTCCATCGTCAGTATCTTTATTTTTTATATTAAAACAGAATGATTAGTTTCAGTTGTAACTTGTAAGTCAACACTATCACTCTTAACTTTATGGTTATATTGATAGAATAGGGAGATACCATAGCCCTTTAGTGTGATTAAGAACCCTAGCTTGATATCTGCTTCTATGCACATGTCAATTATAACCCCTAAAGTCAAATTCCACTTAGCATTGCACTTGTTAAATTTTCTTCATAAACTCAAATGGCTGCTCAACTCTCAAAGTCTTCCAATACAGAATGTTCAAAGTCTTCCATAGTCTTGCGCCAGCACGCCATTCACTGCTTTTCAAGTATTCCTACAAAGAAGTGTTCAATTTTACATGGTATAACTGAAAACAAGATTTTGAATTATGGTTACGGTTGTCTGGTTGCAATCAGATCCTTGACATTGAGAAAAGTTGTGGACAAATGTGGTTGAAATAAATAATTAATGGTAGTGATATTTGAATAACTATTTAAGACAACTTATGTGAAAACTTCTTTTTACTCTCTTTTCATTTGTCAAAAAGAAAGAGAAAGAATAAGAACGTAATATAGGTATGAAAGACAAAATTGTTAAATAATTGTTATAAAGTGGCTGTACGAATATCATTTCTCATAAAATTACCCGTATCAATATCCTTGGTTAGTTAGTTGGGTTACCACTTCTGGTTACTTATTTACCCGGTACAGATTCATGAATGTCTCCACCCTGTGGACATAGACAGTGATTTTGATAGCTTCATCTTTTTTAATCAAGCTCATTCTATATTGCAAAATATTATGAGCCACTTTAGGTGCTCTTTGGGATTTTTCACCATACTCTGAACTTTTAACTTGAATGCCACTAAGGTTGACTGATGGAGACTGGTCACTTGATTTTCTCTCATGTACATACTGCTTATTATACATGAAGTCAACAACAAGTATATACTATTTATTTCATCTAGTGTGTTACTACAATTTCATATTTCACTATTCTAATAGCGGCTCAAAATTTAGGGAATCATTTTCAATTTTTTATTTCGTAAAATTTATGTGGTTTTACACTCTCTCTCTGATGAGATTGGTATGTAGTTTTACTTGTTAATAAGGAGAAATTAAACTATTAAAGTGAACAATTGTCTTATACTAATTAGAACCGGTAAAATCAAGAGAGCGCTATAAGTCAATAAGACAATAACATACAAAATTAGTGAGCTGCTTTCTCATATATTCATAGTTTCATTGCAATTATACTGAGAACCAATCAATAACTTGTGCTTGATCCATATCAAGTATATGCGAATAGTTAATAACTTGTTGGCTTTGAAGAAAATAAAGTCTTTATGTACTAAAACCTCTCTTTTTGAAACACCCAGTGCTAGTGGAATTGAAGTGGTAATATTCTCTGTCCTTGTACGGTATCATGGTACACTGCACTAGCCAATTAGTAAAGCAAAATCAATCAATTAAAACAAAATAACAAATATTAAAAAAAAAAAATACTAAGTCATGCATTGCATGGGTCCATTGCATTGCAGCAGCATTGTTAAGCTACATTTGGAAAGTGGTGATTCATAAGCTAAATTATAGTACCTAGAGTGAGATGTAGGCCACAATTAGGTACCAATAATTTGGATCCGAATCCGGATTATCGACATTAAAAGAATGAAAATGCCAATGAGTGCAGTTAATTAAAAAAAAACATGTAGTTGGACGCATTAATTGATCTTGATCGACTTAAATCACACTTTTACTAAATCCTATATAAATAATTTTCACCTTTAATATGAGACTGGATAACCAAAATCAATAGATGCAATGCAACACACATTAAGTGTAAGGAATCTAAATCCCAATAATTCATATTTGATGCATGCAATGGAGGGCCCCTTTACCTTGCTGCTGGTTGCAATGGATGTTGGATTGGAATTGGAATTCATTACAACTACAAGGTGCTTGCTTTTTGAAATATCCCACAAATTATAGTGCTAGATGACAAGATTGAATGACCTTATAGAACTCTCTCACAAGACTCTCCTATAGTAAAATTATGAATGGGAATTCCATTGAGCACAAGACTTGGATAGTGGTATGCTTAATATATCCATATAAAAATGCTTTTATTTTGGTAATCCGTTCATGTGCATTCAGATTCTATTCATTTGACTAGATTTTTCTCATTTTTTGTATATCACATTCTCTTAATCGTAGCCTATACTAACATGTTACTGACAATATATGTAAGGATGTGATTTCTGATTGACAGTGGAAATTAGATGGTTCATTTCACCAACCTTTTAATCTTAAAAGCTAGATTATAATTACATTTTTCCCACCGATGGTTGTAAATTACATAATCTATCAATTTTGATTATGTTGACGTGAATTTTTATAATACGCATTAACTTTTTCGAAACAGATTCCCTCAAGGAAATGTGTTGGGCAATTGACTGTTCGATCTAAATCGATGGTTGAGATAGTTTAATATTGATTTAGTGAATGTGATTTGTAATCATGCGTGGTGAATCTATGTCCAAAAAAAATTCCCATGTTTCAGTAAGTAGGAGTCTTGGTTTCTATGCTTTAGAGTGTGGTTGGATGATGAATTATTTTGAGTTTATATAACTTTAGATGATAATTCAATTTTTTTTATGTAAATTCTATTGTTTGATATATGATAAATTTAAAGAATTTTTAAAATTATATACTTTACAAAGTATTTTGTCAAAACTAAATTTGGAGAATTTCAAACACCACCTAAAAGCTAAGAATTTAAAATTTCTTCTTTACTTTGTACATTGTAAATCTCATATTGGTTCTTATATATTTCAAAAATTTAATTATTCCCAAATTTTTATTTTACAAATTGGTCCTTACATTTTTCAAATTGATCCCTATCAATTTTTTTAAAAATTGAAAATTGGTCGTGCAAATTTTTTAAATGATCGAAAAAATGTAACTTGACCCCTATAAATTTCCAAATTGATCTCTAAATTTTTAAGAATGAATCATTTGATTACTCTGCCCGAACAAAAAAATGAAGGCGTATTCAATTGAATTCCCTAGAATTTCCAGTTATCCAATTTAAAGAGTCTATTGTATACATGGAGTGAGAAAATTGTGCGATTATTGATAGAGGTCTATTAGGACTAGGGCTATGAGGACTAAATCAATGACCTAAAAAATCCGAAGATCAAATTTTAACTAATTAAATTGATTCAGTTTTTGTTCATGTTTTGATCCAAACTAAACCACTCAAATTATCTCTATTGATTCAGAGATCGGTTCCACGACGTTCAAAACTCGATCATTAATTATTTTATCTCACACTATATTAGTAGTGTTATATAAAAAATGTATTTTGTATTCATGTAACTTTTAATCATTATATATTATTTTCTAATCGGAGCATAAGTGTACTTGCATTATAATGGTATAAAAAAATCTATAGGACTTGAGAAAAAAAGGTAGAGTTTTCTTAGATTTTTTAAAATAAGTATATTAAATTTTTAAAAATTTCAATCCAATTTAACTACACGAAACCAACTCGTTCTTCGTCAATTTATTTTGAATTTCAAGAAAAAATATTGTAAAAATGAAACCAAACCAACTATGTTTTATTCGTTCTAATATCTTTCTTTAAATAAAACTGAATTAAATCAAAAAAATTCACCCCCATTTAGGACTGTAAAATTGAAAAGGTACGTTGGTATTCCACTTGATGTTTAATCAAATCCATGATGGGGTCAAGAGAATTGTTTTTGAAGATTCATGCTGTCTTCTACCTTTTACAACCAAAGTCTTTGGTCTGATTAAGACAACCATTTCACACGTTAGTGTTGGGCTTTATTGAAGTACCTGTGTGAAAGCTGTAATTCTTCTTTTCACTTTTTATTTTGTGCTGTCCTTTTTCGTATGTTTTTGGCTTTTTACTAACAAAAACAAAACACAAAACCTGGAACACTGTAGAGTATGCATGATCCAGCTGCATTACATGTGATAGGTAAAAGGATGATCAACACAGTCAAAATAATGATTATTACTTTGTTTCATCATTTCCTCTTGTCTCAAAAAAGATTGAATGTGTTGAGGTTGTTATCTTATTTTATTTTATATATACGAGAGGGTTAATTATATTTTTTGTTGTATTAAATCAAAGAAAAGTATTAAAGAAGAGTTTTAGCATATTGATTAGAGTTAGTACCCAAGTTAGTACTAAAGAATTAAAATGCATGAATTAAATAGAATACATATGCATGAAATTCATAGATAAAAAGAATAGATCGCAATAAAATGCATGAAATTAAACACATATTAGTATTTAATACCGTGCTGGTTGCACTTGCATGAGATTTCACCATTGGCACCGTAAAATAAAGCTACAATGATGATTGATAAGGATTATTACTAGTTATGGTCCATAATTTGATGCCAAAATTGGGATGCGATGCTTTGAGTATTGATGAAAAAAGGTTAAGATCCTAATAAGTGCGTTTTTGAAAGCTGAGACTTATCTTATTATCTTGTTATAGCATGGTGGCATGATGGTAGGCAAAGTGCATGGCAAATTGGACCCCACCCCACATATTGCCACAACCATCAAACATAGGATTGGAAAGATTAGGATATAGTTGAGCTTGGCCTAACAAATTTACAACCATTAAAAGCCTATTCTTACAAAACATTATTGAATGTGTAAATGATAGTGGAGTGTAATCATGATTTGTTTGAGGAGAGGGGAAAATCTAAAGAAGCTAAAGCACTTAGCAATTAACAATTCTGCTGGAAGTGCTTTTCTTATGGGCCATCAACTCGGAGTAAGAATTTTCATAATGGAACCCACTTGAGTGATGTCGGTCCCTTCTTAGAATTCTATTGTTGATTGTTTTGTGGATGATCATTTTCCTCCTATTTGGATGGTGTTACTATATTGTTCATCTAATCTTTGATTGAATAATATAAATTGTGTGACTACATTAAATATGTGATTGTCTGCTTGTCTCGTATTTTGATACATTTTTTACTTTAGTTAATATATTTATGTAATTTGCAAAATTATTTTCATCAAATAATTTTTATCTAGTGATGCATGCATCTTTTACTGATTGTTTTTATGATCCTATCTTACCACACATAACTCTTTACTTATACAGTTTGATAGATTAATTTAGAGTTCAATCATCGTGAGAATGAATTCTCTCTATTTAAATTTTTTAATTGCAAAAACTCAACCATCAAATATGAAAGGAAGAAAAAGATGAGACATTAAACTTTTTTTTGAAGGTGTCAAAATGAAATTATATTAACATAAACTAGAAGTTCTATGCACAAGATGCGCTATAATAGAGTTCAAATAAAGCATTCACATAGTGCAAAAGAAAAAGCACAAGAGGCAAAACAAACAACCAAACTAAATGACTACTCACAATGGATTAAGCCATCAAAAATGAAAATCAAAGTCGAAAGAAGGATTTTTCGTCTTCAACCACTAATAAGAGAGCAACTTTACTTTGTCAACGTGAAAGTTCATAGATTATTCTTTCTATTGATAGATGCAAGAATTGATTTTCTTCAAAATCATCCAAACACAAGATAACCAAATAAGAAACAACGACGTTCAGACACATTTAGAAAAATGACCTAAGCTATAAATGATCCCAACTTGACCATTTTCTCGATTTTACACCTTATAAGTGTATTTTCAAACATAGGATACTATTTTTTTATATCATTAAGTGGATAAGCAAAGTAGAAAAATAAAAAATCATTCCATGTAGCAACAGTTTGCCACACTTTTAGAGATGGTAATCAATTCGCGGATTTTATGTCCAAAATTGGAGAAGGTTCGGATGTTGAGTTGCTTTACCATGTCTCTCCTCTAGTTGATCTCTTGAACCTCCTTAGAATGGACGCAGTTGGAACTCTATTCTAGAGAGTAGCTCCTTCGTTTTTCTTTCTTGTTTTTCTTGCTTCTTGTCAATTTGATATGGTTTCCAAATTTTGTTTAACATACGTGAAAGGACTGGGGATTTGCTAATTAGTGGATGCAAGTAGTAAATCATATAGGAGCTCGCTAATTTACAAACTTAAGAATGGATATAAATTAGTAAACTCCACAAATAAATATATATTATTTTGATTATATATATCAAAATTTCCACTCAAAAAACTATCTATATCATAATTTATTTAAAAGAAATAAATTTCTATTGAGTATTGACTATAATTTTTTTATGCATACATCGTCGTCGTGTCATTTTTATAGATTAATGAGTAAAAAAGTTTTAAACTATAGGCGTGTACAAATTAAATCCAATTTAGAAGCTATATAAAGTATAAACTATCCCTAAGAAAAGCTATATAAACTAAAAAATTGATTAACTCGTGATTATCATTTGTAAATATAAATAAGATGATACACTTTCTATTATCTTGATAAAGAAAATACTATTTCTATTTTAGGATCAAGGCAACATCACATCAAATCAAACCATCAACTATAATTTTGTAAAAAACAAAACCAACTATAATTTAAAAGTCATAATTAAATCAACCAAATAAACTAACCCTCTTGATCATCTTTCCATGTGGCCCGTGGATATCGATTTAAGCATGTTAGTATTTATAGAAATATAGAAAGAAGGAAATTGTACAATGTGATTGATAATTACAAATTTTGAATAGTAGAAGTAATGCTTAGCTATATAGCAAAACTCACTAACACATAAGACTTTTATTTATATGACCAAACCTTTGCATATTTTTTCAGGATAAAACTTAGGTACAATTTTTTCGTATGATTCTTAACTAAAAATACAATTTTTTTTTGGAGATAATAAACTTTGAGAGAATTATGGATTTAAGAAAATCATGCTGAATTTAGTTAAGAACCATACGAAAAGCACCTAAGGAATTGTACATAAATTTTTTCCATTTCTTCATATTACCCGATGTGGGACATTATTCTAATTATTATTATTGATAGTATTTGATAACGATTATTAGTAGTAACCACAGAAAATAAAGATGCCGTTCACTTCTCAAAGTAACGGCGTTTTGTCTCCCACCACACTACTCCATTGATCAAAAGACTACATTTTGCAAGAACAAAGCCAAACAAAAAATAACATCCACTGCACAATAATAATACTTTTAAAAAGAAAGTTTCATTTAAAGTTTCCTTTGCCATCTCAAAACAATACTTTAGATATACGAGAGTATATATAATAATGTCACTTTTTTTAATTAAATGTGTGAATTTATTTGTTAAAAAAGAAAATAAAAGATTAAAGGACATAAATCTAACACAAAGAATAAAAAAGACAAGACAATTAAAAAAAATCCTCACTCTTCGTATATTCTTGAATATAGTCATTCTCTATGACTACACTCCAAACATCAATAATATGTAATATCAGATGATGTGTTACTTCATTGATCATCTATTTATTTTTAGGTTTGATTCCCCGTCAAATTTGTAGCGTGTAGTTGTACTGGAGTGTGTACAGAAACTTGTTCCTTAGTGATACATAGTAATGGCTTTGACCGAGACAAAATTTTAATTAGACTAATGACAATGAGGTTACTTTTTTCTCCATGTCTATCATCTTTTTTTTATATGTCTTAAATCAGACTCAGAGAGAAGATTTATACCTCCTAATTTATTATGAACTCTAGTTTGAAAGTTAAGGCACAACACAAAGGCTTGCCAACTATCATTATCTTTATTCTTTAAACCCACCAAAACTTTGATGCAATACCTTAATCATCATTCCTAGAATATTTATCTATAATGACCTCATCAATATTAATAAATTTACTTGCATTTACCTCATACTTTTTTTCCTTTCGTATCTTCACTATTTTTTACTCCTAAAATTTTGATTG
>Ga0315913_1008372_pt1 | contig 12279 bp, 5 predicted proteins | sample MpolsnodulesMG_FD_207736 | JGI IMG/M metagenome (GOLD analysis project Ga0315913, IMG submission 207736) | Medicago polymorpha root nodule microbial communities from Los Angeles, California, United States - small nodules | ecosystem: Host-associated > Plants > Roots > Nodule | place: USA... | reverse complement strand
TTATGTACCCCCATGATCTTCACGGTTCTTTTGACATCTATCTATGGAATCCCTCTACTGGATTTCATAAACAATTACCTTTGTCTCGTAATTGTTCCTCGTATCGAAATTATTTCTATGGTTTTGGGTATGAGGAGTCAACAGATGATTACTTCTTGGTGTCAATTTCTCATGACCCCAAATTAGCTAATACTAAGCATTTGGAGATTTTCTCATTTGGAAAGAAATTGAGGTTACTCACTGCCCTTATACCAATTCCTCTACTGATTACCCCAAAATAACAGGCTCTCTTTTTAATGGGGCTGAAAACTTATAAAATGGAATAGGTTTATATTATCAACACCCATCAGTATTTTCCTTGTTTGCATGACTCTTTACAATAGAAAGATAAGATCATCATGTAAAGTTTCAAGAAATTGGGGGTAAGACATACATGTTTTAAACTTAAATTTAAGTGACACACCCATGTTATTTGACTCACAATTTCTGATGATTATACTATACACAACAAAAACCAAGCCTTATCCCACTAAGCAGGGTCGGTTACATGAAGCAAACAACACCATAGTTAATGAGAACCTTTTATTCCTTCATCAATAGTGTTCTATCAAAAACAATGCAGCGGCCCTTGCTCATTTGACACTGCACTCGAGCTATACAACGTGCTGCTTCTAAACAACGACCTAGCCTTAACACTATTGCGTATTTGATTCATATCAAAGAGATTGGACAAAGTTTTATGTTTGTTTCCCAAGCTTAACACAACCCTCTCCTTTTACCCGGGCTTGGGACCGGCAATGAATAGCAGAGCTAAACATAGGCAGGATTAAAATCGCTAGAAGGAGGGGTTGAACCTCAAACCTTGTGGTTAACAACCACACACTTTAACCAACTGCTACTCCAGTTTGTTTATGACTATTATACTATATGGTTCCTAATGCTATAATTTATATTTTTTTGAACAACAAATTTTATTAAACAACCAGATCTCTGCTCAAGACGAACAGAGACTGGTGAAAGTGAGAATACAAACAAAAGGCGCCGTATGGTTTCTAATGCTATAATCCCTTTAATATATTTCTTTGTTTGTGCACTATCTTCTATTTTCCACCTTGTCTTAAACTGGATGCCATGAGGAAAGAGGGTAAATTATTATGTTTGGAGTCTTGTGTCCCGACAAGAGTTAGGAACTAATCAAGTTGTAATTAGAAATAGTCATTGCTTCTATTTGATTTTTTAGTGTGCTGTAGATGAGAAGTGCTTTATGTGATCAGCTTGTATTCTTCTTATGGAATGATGTGTGTGGTTCTTTAATTTTGTATTAAATAAAGATTTGATATTGTTCTATGATCACGAACCTTGTTTTGTTATTTTGGGGGGCTAGATGGAACGTAAGTTTGATTATGAGATGAGTTAGAAAAACATAATTGTTTGTTGGTATATTTAAATTTGATTGTTGGGTTCAATAAAGAGATATAAGTGTTAGCATCCCTAATGAGTTAGTTTATAAAGTGGTAATGCTGAGCTTAAGCCATACTGAAATAATAGTGTGGTAAAGGTCTAAAATCAATGAGTTTTGTAAGGCAAGTTGAAATTCAAAGAACTATACCTTTTGTGTCTCGGGTATGGGTAGGTTTTCTACAAATTATGTTTGAACATTGATAATAGGAATCATGAGTACATGTGATGGGCTGGAGATGGAAAAGAAGCATGATGGCTGGACTAGACATTCAAGTGCTTGGGAGTTGTATTAAGGAACCAAATGTAGTTTGTTATTAAGGCTTACATATGACATTTCAGGTGCTTAGTTGCTGCATGATTATGCAGAAAAATATAGTTGAACAAGTTTCCTATCAGTTTAGAGTCATGTAGGCTCAAACTTGGTAAAGAAGATTAGGAAGCCTAAGTGTTGATTTAGACAAATCTAAGATAAGATTTCCTTTCTCACAATCTTACCAAATTTCTCAAGCTTAAAATCTCTAATATGGTTTAGACACTAAACATGAGGGCTATAACCAACTTGAAGGTATTTTGGGGTTCAATAGAGTACTGATAATGTGTGTTCTAACAGTTGTTTATGTTAATTTGTTTGCTGTTGTTGAATGTTGATATTCAAATCTACATTTGCTTATTTGTATTGCTCTAATCTATCTTGCAGTGTATGAGCTCAATTCAAAGTAGACAAAGGGTGAATTTGAAAACCATTGGTGCATACGACAATTGATGCTTTCGTTTGTTATATTTTGTGAAGGAACTTCAGCTTGGATTAGGAAGCAAAATGGTGCTGTGCCAAAGTTTTCCTTGCTTCCACCCTAGAGACTCTTCACAAGCAGCCAAATGTATTCATAGTTTTTGGAAATTTTAGAAGACCCTCCAAAATTGAATGAGTGGAATGTAATAAGCCATAATTTGAAGTCATTTAGCAATTTTTGTGGGAAAAAAGTAAGCTTCAGGGCTTGTAAATCAAGTGATATAAGGATGAAAAATTGAGAAATGTGAAAGTAGACTTTTTAATCATTTTATCAATATTTTTTAAATTTTAACTTGCTACATTTTACAGAAACAAAATGCATTTTGGAATTTGGACTAAAACAGTATAACATATACACAGGACTTGGAATTTGGAATAGAAATAATTGTCACATCAAATATTGCAATGTGCTCAAGAGAAAGAAGATTGAAATGAAAGCAATAGTTTTGAACTTGAACTGATTGGATTCAGAGTATGTATATCAAGAACAAATACATAAAAACAAGCACAACAAGCAATTTTTTTTGTACAGCAACAAGAATCTAACTATGTGAGAGTAAACTACTTGCTCCTTGCAAATCTTATGAAAAATATACCTGAAAGTGACAAAATCATAAGTTATCTTCTTGTATACAAGTCACTTCCTTGAATCTCTATACATTCTCTAGTATATAAAGATTAGGATAGAAAATGGGGACAAGCTGCGAAGAATTTGTTTTTTGAGAGAAAAGTGAGAGAAAGAGAAATAAGATGAAAGAGAGTGTTGTAGGAGATAGGGTGTGGTTTACGCCATAGAGAACTCCCTATAAGGAGAGGATCACGGCAACTCACAATCCTAATGTGGACGGTGCATGCAATAGAGTTGAAGGGTATCTATCAACTACAAGAACATGGGACATACATACATATACAACTAGAAAAAAAATAGTATAACTTTTATTATTCACGAAATGATGCACATGAGTCGTTACAAACACACTTTAAGGCATCAAATTGATAGCAGAATCTCAAACGGAAGAAGTTACAAAGATGAAACCAAGTGAATTAAAAAGACTGCTACACTTTGATCATAGCTCAAGAATTTGTCACCTCCCAACTCTTTTTCATGTATGGGGGCAAATCCGCTTCCAACTCAAGTGATTCAACTACCGAAAGGTCATAACTTGAATCTGATACTGATTGCACATTTTGCAGTGCTTGAGATATATTGGGCAAGACTATTTGCTTGCAATGAAGATGTAATCGAGGATGTTTGTCAGAGATGCTCCCCTTGTTCAAATTAAGGCCAAAAGGGAGTGCCTCTTCCTTGAGATGTTCTTCAGTTGAGTCCTCCAGATTGGACAAATCAAACTGTCCCCACTTCTTATGAGCTTGCCGTCCATACTTGTAGTCCCCAACTATCGGTGTACCTAACACTTCAGCACAGTGGACACGGAGCTGCAGAACCAGCACAAACAATCAGAATAGAAATTATGGGGATGCAGCATACGCATTGATTAAACAAGTTGTAGTACCAAGATCAGCTGGTTTTGATTTTTCCCTTTTTTCTATTACCTGGTGTTTTCTACCGGTTAAGGGGGAAAGCTCCAACCATGTAAAACCTGCATCATTACCGGTGACATGAGTAGGGGTTGGCAACTAAGAAGATCAGAAGAGACACATTTTGAAGGAAAACTCATCATAACAAAGGGGGGAGGGGGAAGGATGCATCACAAATTTTCAATATAACTTAGGCTCGAACATTTGCAATTAGGTCTGCTGTGATAAAAATCATGTAGGACATCATCTATTGGTTTAATTACTTGTGCCCGGACTATATTGATTTCCCAAACATGAAATTAAATTGAAATCCTGCTTTTTATGCAGCTATCAGTTCGCTTTTGTGTCTGCTTTTTCGAATAACATGTGATGATATGATATGTAATAAATCATTTTGTAAATTCGACTGGTTTGGAAGCATGCATTTTTTGCATTTCAGTAATTCCACAAGGAGGGATGTTAATTATTGCTTCTTATATCACTAATGACATTTTTATAATAACTCATCAGTCATTAGCAATAAGGATAACTTGAGAGGACGAAACTAAAGATAAGTTTAAAATGTCAAAGACACAGCAAAAGGGAAAAAAGAACCTGAACCCAGAATCATGCTGTGCGATAAAACAAAAGTTGACCCACACTTACTAGGACAATTACAAATGTCAATCTCTAAAGTTAAGGTGACTTAAAACTTAGAATTTAACTTAAACTTCAATACCAACCATGAGACGATGATGAAATCACTCGGTACTCTGTAACTGCATGTTGCGATGACAGTAATGCAGAATTATCAACGATAGTTATTCGATCAGATTTTCCATTGTCAACCACAACCTGAAACCAAATGAAGGGTTGCAACATTATTCACAATATGAGGAGCTTTTATAGCTCATTAAATCAATTATCAATTACTTAAGTACAAGAAGCTACTAAAGATTAAGCCTTTAAGGACTATTGCATATTGCAGATGTAAGGACCAAGCATTCATGTGATAACAGAGAGTTGTAGGCAATCATTGTGTATAAGTATCATGGAAACTAAAATTCTGTTTTAAATTTAACTCGGTGGTCCACAAGTAATGTAAAGCAGTAAAGAAAACATAGGGTAAAATAGGATTCACCAAGATTGAGAATATGGATACAACCTTACCGAGTGGAGCATTAACGACCCCGCCTGAACGTCTAGGACATCCAAGAACCAATGCCAAATAGCGTCTTTGTAGGATTCTATTATGAGAGTCATTATTATCATTTGAAGCTCTGGAAGTTTTTTCACGGAAGATGGAATGCAAAAGTGCGGTGCTTGTCTTTGTTCTTCCCATGAAAAGAATTCCAGAACAGTCTCTGTCAAGTCTATGGACCAAACGAGGAGGTTGAGAGTAATCATAATTTAAACAATGAGCAGCAACAGAATCTAAACTAAGTTTGATATTAGTGCCACCCTGAACTGGCAGTCCAGGAGGTTTGTTTAGAACAAGAATGTGAGGATCTTTAAAGATAACAAGAGAACGGATGAAGTTTATTTGTTTAGAAGTGAGAGTGAGAGTGAGGGGAGATTGATCATGTTTGGGAGGAATTTGTTGTTTAACAGAATTGGGAAGAAATATACGATCTCCTGAGTTCAAAGTATCCTTAGGTGTTACCCTTTTGAATTTGTTATGCTCATCTTGTTGTTGTTGTTGTGGGAGCATTCGAACCTGTTTTAAACGAAAGAGTTTATGGATAAGGGGTTTTGGTAATTGAGGGCAACATCGAATAACCCATTTCAGGGCACAACTGTTTACAGTAGTACTCACAGTCACAGGTGGCAGTGTAAGCCATTTTCCATCTTCCGCCACCGCCGAAGATGACAACTCACGACGACTCCATGATCTCACGCCGGCTCCGACTCTCACATACATTTTTGTTAGTGCTCAATCAAAAATCATGGCCGCCGCCCGAACCAGGTAGAACGACTGTCAAGATGGGTGGGCCCAAACCTATATGCTATGCTCTTCAAAACATATACTATATTCTAATAACACACCTTATTTTCCTCTTCACACCTACATTCTACTAAGTTCTAATAAATATCTAGAATTTTGTTTTTAAAACCTACAAAATCAAAATCAAAATTTTTACTCCTTTAAAATTTTCCGTCAACATTTTTAGACTTAGTCCCAAAAAAAAAAAATTCATAAGGATTTTTAGTCTATTTAATTTACCGTCAACATTTTTTATCCATAAAAATGTCAAAAGAAAACGTTACACGGACTAAAAAGAGCAACTTTTTTTGCAGGGACTAAAAATAAAATTTTGAATATTTATAAGGGATCATTTAATTATCTAGCCCACATATCAAATTTACTTTTATTAGGTTTCATTCATTCAGACCATAATTGTTTGGTTCGATTAATTCCGTACATTGTAATGACACATTTATCCATTGGAATTTTTTTTATACAACTCTAAACGTAGTTCCCTTGTTTTACAAAAATTAGGATTAACCCTAATCCTGCCCTTTTTTTATTAGCTTAAAAAAGCTTTATGAAAAAAATTCCTTGGTGGGAGTTGAACTAGATTACAGATAGTAATCTTTCATTATCTTTGCCATTAAGCCACACAAGTATTTTTAAAATTATTTCGCTTTCAAATTCTAAAACTGTCTTCCATTTCTTATCCCACCTTTTCCACTTGCCATAAACTGTTATTTTCTCTTCTATCACGCGAATCATTTTTTATTCTCAAATTGTTATTTTGGTGTGTTAATTGTTGTTAGAACTTTGGATGCACCCCCCATTTCTTTTCCCACCTTTTCCATTTCTTTTCCCACCTTTTCCACTTCTTCTCCCACCTTTTCTAATTCTCATAAACTCTCACTTTCTTTCCCTTCAGTTACGCGTATCGTGTTTGGTTCTTAAATATTTGTTCAATCAATTATTTTGATGAATTGAAATTAAATAGTTATTTTGGTGTATTAATTGTTGTTAGAACTTTGGTTGCACGGGTTGAACGACTTATATTGAAATACATAATTTGAAGTGATTAGAAGATTCGTCATGAGTTTTAGATTCTTTTTATACTCTCTAAATTTTGTGAATTGATTTTTTTTTTCTCTTTTTCTTTTATTGTTTCTTTCCATGCATGTAAATTGTTCACAATAATAGTGATAATAGTTAAATATATTACTGAATATTAAATGCATATGAATTAACAAAAAAACCCGTACATCGTACGGATTAGTGTCTAGTTTACTTTAAAACCTATCATTGAAGGGTTATTGTTGAAACTGTAAAATTAGTGTTTATGATTATCGTTATTACAAGCTTATATCAATCAAGTTCAAATATAAAAAAGACAACACTTGTTTCTGGATGTGAAAAAGGTGGTAAATATTATATAATGGGAAAAAAAAAAGGTGTTATAGCAAGGGATTTAGGAGAAATGGGTATATAGTCTGGATGTGAAAAAGGTAGTATATATATTTTGAAATGTACAAATTATGTTATACAAAAACAAAATAAAAATAGATAGAATACATCAAACACAACCACGTGTTTAATATCGCTAAAATCGTAAAGGATAAGTTTGTGAACAAACTTACGACAATCCAATAAATAGCATATAACGTTAAAATGTCTACAAATAATACGATAACATTAAAGTGACCGGAATGTCATCGTACCTTCAACGTTGACGTTCAAATTATTGATTAAATATGTAATTGGCTGAAGCTAATCTTTCAGTCGGAACCAAACGAACACCGTAACAAAACTTGAAAACAAACAACACCGCATAAGACGACGAATAACACAACGTTGCACTCAACAAGGAAATCACGAGGAAAAAAAACTTAAATTTATGTGAAAATCACTTAATAGAAAGAAAATGACGACGAACATACATCACCACTTGATCACGATAATTTAATAACAGTAATATTTTCTCTCTTACATTTTTACACCTTTGTTAATCCATGTAAAATATTTATGAGTCGTTTAAAATGGAACACATAGAGTTATTTATCTTTGTTCATGTTAAGTCAGTACTTTATAATTTACATCGTTTACACCGTTGAACCTAATTTTATTTTCCATTAATTTTTCTTGTGGTTGAATGATATACATGTTTCAATGTTCAATTGAGTGTTGGTGGAATTTTTATTTTAAAATTCTAGGTACATGATGAATCAGGTAAACAATCATTTCTTCTTAAGGTAGAAGTATCACTATAATTATCAACGACATAAATCCTGAAATCGAACCATAGAACTTATGATGTTTGATATATACCTACTCAATTGCTTCCAAGTTTCATCAACCCCTGAAATTTTGAATAAGGAAACCATTGTTTGACTTTCAACGGTTAAACCATTGATAAGTCAACGACTAAGAAAAAAGTATGAAACATAACAGTTTACTCACAATTTTAATTATTGATACTCCTCAATAGGGATTTCATACCTACAAACACTTTAACGTTCAAGTCAATTGAGGTAAATGAGAGGTTTAACATAATAATGAAATGTGTACATTTGTCATAATGAAGATGTTTAGAGCAAAGGATTTACAAGAAATGGGTGAAAATTTGTAAGACCTAGCTAGGTTGTCTTTGAAATCAATTAAAACCAATCACATGTACTCCATCATAGTTAGTGGAAACACGTGGTTAGTAATCGGTTGTGGGTAGCTTATCCACAGTTTTCTTTAATGTGGTGATTGATTGTTAAGTAATACACTATGTAGTGATGCAATGTCTCTTACTTGTACCATTGTCGATGTGTAGATAGTCAAATAAATGATCAAAAATTAGAAATGATATTTGTACAACCACTTTTAGACAACTTTTGGAACAATTCCTCTCTCATATTCACATGTGCTTTTATTCTCTCTCTTATTATTTCTCTCTCTCTCTCTCTATATATATATATATTGTTTTTATCCAATAAGAAGAGAGGAAAAGTGGTTGTCACAAAAGTTATCTAAAATTGATTGTACAAATATCATTCCTCAAAAGAAAAAAACAATCAAAGGGTAGTAAGAACGTTAGAACTGATCAATGCTAAAAGAATTGAATATTTCTATCTCAAAAACCTTTTTTTAGCTAAGAGGTAACAAACACGGCTATAATATAAGAAGCAGGGCGAAAGAGAGAGATATGTGGATGAGATACCCGAAATGAAAACATAGCATGTAAGAGGAATGTAAACCGTGGGGGTGTCGCAAACACTAGGCAACATAACATTTTACATATTAGAGCATTCAGAGTGATACTTAAATGAGTTCTACGTGTACACATCATTCATTTATGATTTTTTAACAGTAGTACCTAATAAGCACTCAATCCCTCTAATTCAACATCTCACATATATTTTTTAAACAAGACTCACTAATCAACTATCAATTATTTTAAGGCACTTGTTAAGGATTCAAAAATGGAAACAATTGATGAATTTTATGATGAAAAAGTTACTTTTTAATGTTTCAATGTGTTGAATACACAACTTCCAAGATAAATTACCACTTTAAACTTCTTATCAAGTGCTCGTAGGGGCACTTGTTAACATTTCTCATTATTTTATATCATTACTTATCATTTTTTAATATTTAAAAAGTGTAGGTTCCACTTAAGAATGAGGTCTTAAGTGAGACATTGGATTATATAAGACTCCCAATTTTTGTCTCCCCAATAAAGGTATCTAACAAATACAGAGTCTTAAAAGGTTAAGACCCTACCATTAAGGATGGTATTGTTCTTACACGCGTTTAGCCGAGTAGTGATGGTAGGAACTTAGTCCTTGTAGACCACATTCATGACTAATAGGACTGTAGTCTCGGAGCACTTTTATCCGTAGAAACGTAATCATTGTTGTGAAATATTAGCGAAATCGTTATCTTGCTTAATTTCAAGTTCGCTAACACAGTCTTTAGTTTCTTTTTATCGCTCCCTGATAATACGAGTGAATCATTATTAGAGGGATGTAATGTTGTCAATGATATTCAATTCTATTATTTTAAATTTCTAAGTGGACAAATTCAGTAGCAAGTTTTAGTATTCATTAGAACTTTCAATAATATAAGGCAAATAATTGAGATTTTTTTATGTGTGTGGGTGACTTTACACCAAATTTATAACCAGCATATCATACTTTTTTTGACAGAACCAACATATCATACTTATAACTGCACAAATAAGGTATTACCCTGACTTAAGAGAGATACATATACATCTAACCTGACTATAAATAGAAGAATATTGTTGCAAGGAAAATATATATGATGGCATGATGCCAAATATTTTGAGTGGATATTGATAAAAGTTTTAGTTTTAGCCGTGGATCATTAGATACAAGTTATAACATATTATCAATAATAGAATGAATAAAGAAATTGTGTACCTTTGAATTAGGTTGATGAAAGATAACCGCCGACAACACTGACAACTATGAGAGGGAAAAACTACCCTCATTCCGTCTAACTTTAGGTTTTCACAGTGTTGTTCAGAATGCTTAACCGTCTGATGAGACAACGTTTAAATAGCTAAACGGCCGAGGGCAGAGACCTCTCATTGGGCTTAACTAAATGGTCCAACCCATCACGGTCCATTTAAAAAGAATAGTCCAATCGCACATATTCATCAACTAATTAGTGCTTAACACAATAGACCATAATTTATAATATAATATTAACTTATAGTAATTGATTATTGTCAATCCATAGTTGATTAATTAAATAATTAATCTAACAATCTCCCACTTGGATGACAATACTCAATTACTAAAAGAATATAAAATTTAACTTGTCATAAAGAATTTTAATTTTAAAATTATATGTATGGTCAAAGCACTAATCATTCAAAAGAGAAGTAAGCTTTAATGCTGCAGAAATTGAATCCGATAGGAAAAACAAATCATACTGATCAAAGACTCACTTTTCTAACAAATGATAAATTTATAGTGACACATTTGAATTAAAAAGGATGTGTCATTAAAGAATGACCCAAGCATTTTAATTACTTATAAAATGTTCTACGACATTCAATTAATCCAAGTTTTAAAAAGGATCCGCCAATGAGATTTTCAATTATAAAAGTCATATATCCACGTAGAGAATAATAATTACTTATAGAGATAACCTATTAAGAGTGTAATTATATTTAGTCAAAATCAATAAATGTTCTACGACATTTAATTAATCCAAGTTTTAGCAAAAAAATGTGACTATGAAAATCCATAACCAAATAGGAAATTCAAGAATCTCCAAATTGGATCAACATAGAAACTTAGTTTAAAGAAAATAAAATGCGGATTAATGTGGCCACTAGAATGTCAATAATGAACGAACATTTATGATTATCTCAGTTTATAAGTACTTCAAGAACACAATATCATACTCGATAGGAGTATTGATATTATACATTGTACTTATTATCTACGACCTCATAAAATGTGGAATGTTGGCAAGAGAGGAGCACAATATATATATGCATGCTAAGAGGTTTTTGTACATATTCCATCAAAATTGACTTAAACATCCAATTATGATGCTTATTGAGATTAAAAGAATTTTAATATATACCTCAATATAATAGAATGAGACTATGTTTAAAGTCTCTTAAGCTATGCCATTATTTATAGTGTGCACAATAATATATGACAATGATGAGAATTTTAAATTGTATTTATATAATATTGTGTACACATTTCTCTTGATCTCACATATATATAAACAAGAGTGAGATTTCTCATTTGAGCTCAAAGTATATAGTGTTGTGTACACACACTCCCATTGATCCCACATATATATAAACAAGAATGAGTGAGATTCTCATAAGTGATCACTGATATATATATATATTTTAATAATGTAATATTCAACAGTGGGATACTTAATTATCAGTGCAACTTATCAACATAAGTGGTTATATAATTTTAACTAATAGAGTTTCATGAACTCAACCACATATTTTGCACAAGAGTATAGCAGAATTATTAAGACAAGTGATAACTCAATGATAATATGAAACCCTGTGTATATATAATTTATTAATGGCAGATATTATTCAGAATTGAGTTTCGTAGTTAACCATATATTCTGCATTTAGAATTAAGGAGAATGTAAATTTTCATTCAAGAATTTTATAACACAAAGATCTCCTTTTCACAATTAAAATTTCAAAAAATGTAATAAATACAGTAATCTTTATATGACAAAGTATGATGATTATATAAAAGGTTTATCATCATATGAGTGAGATAAGTCTCTAGTATTATAAAATAAGATGTGAGACTCTATTCACAATTTTAGTAACTCACTCAAAACTCAAATGCTTCAATTATATTTACACACATTTGAGAAAAGATTAGGTAACACGCAGTGGAAATACATAAGACTTATATTAATGAGGATATAAGAGAAAAGGGTCATAAGCTTCCATAAGTATTAAAGAATAGCAATAACATAAAATATGTCAAAATTTAGTGAAAATGGTGAAATTAAATATCTCAAATAT
>Ga0315913_1008370_pt1 | contig 12280 bp, 8 predicted proteins | sample MpolsnodulesMG_FD_207736 | JGI IMG/M metagenome (GOLD analysis project Ga0315913, IMG submission 207736) | Medicago polymorpha root nodule microbial communities from Los Angeles, California, United States - small nodules | ecosystem: Host-associated > Plants > Roots > Nodule | place: USA... | reverse complement strand
TGGCTAGATGTGGGAACAAGTCTTCTCTTCCATCTGGCATATCATTGATACCCGTCTTCCAAGGTTGGGCGTTAGCTATGCATTCTTTGTCCTCTCCATTATAGCCTAGCCGTTTAATAACGGGGTTGACTTAGGAGGTTTGATTTCTTTGACCACTCCATTATAGCCTAATTATTTGAGAACAGGGTCGACTTAGGAAGTTTGATTTCTTTAATCACTCCATTATAGCCTAGCCGTTTAAGAACGGGGATAACTTAGAAACTTTTATTTCTTTGGCCGCCCCATTATAGCCTTGGCCGTTTAAAAACGATGTCAACTTTGAAACGGGTCTTTTTTGGCCGCCCTGTTATAGCCTAGCCATATGGGAACGAGATGGACTTAGAAGCAAGTCTCTTTTCTTCCATTTGAGCTCAGGCTAGGAGTTCGCCGTCATACGAAGAAGAAACTTATCTAACTTATTTGTGAGACAAAACTTATTTTATACATATTCGCAATATGTTATGTATAATGCATTTGAAAAAGATAAGATGTTGTTTCCTCTCTTAAAAAGATACAACTTTTTGAAAAAACTTTTTTAAAACTTAGCCTCCTCTCTGGGACTTTTCACTGGTTACTAGGACTTTGCCTCGTCTATGGGGCTTGTTGTTGGTCTATATGGTTAGATGGTTACCAAGCTGGGGGGGGGGTGAATAGCACTTTTGAAAAACTTTTTGGAGAATTAGTGAAAAGAGATTTTAACAAAAATGACTATTTGAAATTGGCTTGAACAATCACAAACAATGAATTAACAAATATCAAATATATTTGGAATAAGATTTTATCTTAGAATTGAGAGATCCACGATACAAATCTTTTTTAACACAATCAATTATTAACAAGCCTTGAACAAGATACAAAACAATATACAATTTCAAACCAAACCTATATGACAATAAACCTAATTATCAATTAAAAACACAAAACACATGAATTTGAATAATTGAATTGGTATTGCAATTAATTGATCCAAGGGAAATTGTTTTAATACATGAATTTGAATAATTCAAATTTCCAAAGAGACATTTGATCATCAGGCCCGACCCTAGGGGAGTGCAAACAGCTCTACCAAGTCAGGCCTCCAAAAGGTATGGGCACTAAAAAACAATAGCCTAATACCCATGCCCCCCACTGAAATAAAAAAAAAACACATATATGTTCCTTCTTTTTCATTCTTCAGTACGCGTTTGAGTTTCTTCATCTCACTCAACACCTCTTTTTTGCTTAATTTTTTTAATTCGTTTCATGTTTAGAAGTTAATCTAATTCTGATTTTTTAATGAAGCTTATCTACACAAATTTTGTTATATGTTGCTTAATGCTTATTAATAATTACTTTTTAAAATTTCAATGTATAATTTCTAATTTTGTTGAATGTTGCAATTATATGGTTCTAATATATGTTGAATGTCAAAAAATTTGTTATATGTTCAACGTTGAAAAATATAATTTCTAATTTTGTTATATGTTGGACGTTGTGTGTTTACAAATTTTGGTATATGTTGCTAATATATGTGTCCTAAATTTCAGGTTCTACATTTTTTTTTCCAGTCTTCCTCCATGCCTCCTAAATTGTCTCACATGATTAGAAAGTTTTAAAAAAATTTGCATTTTTATTTGACGAGGGCCTATTTTACTATGAGAGACGAGACTCTGTTATATAGGAACGACCCTTTTGATCATATAGTAGTCTATAGAAGATAAACAGGCAAGAATAAATATCTAAAAAATATATACTTGTACAATCATTTTGTGACAATAATTCTATCTTATACTTACATTGTGGTCTTCCTTTTTCTCTGTTTATTGTGTTTGATCAATAAAAAATAAAAAAATACATTGCCCCAAAAATTGTCACAAAATGATTGTATAAATTCCAAAACTCTATCCAAAAACTACATAAGGTTGTATATGAAAAACTCTATACAGAGAGCTTGGGGGAAATTAACAAACAAACTTCCTAATTATTAACTAACTAGCTACTATATTCTAATAGTTATTTTGCACAATTAGGAACCTACCAACATTTATTTTATTTTTTTGGAGGGGAGAACTTACTAATAGTATGAACATCAATATCTTTTATTAAACAAATTAACAACACATTTAAGAAACTTTGCCTAAGAAATATGTGACTGTCAGTTGAAGACAAGTATAGTAGTTTGTTATCCAAGAGAGATGAAAAATGATTGCTATTAGTAGGCACAAAACAAAAACCGAACAATTAAAAAAGGAAAGAGACATATTTAGACAATTGTTTGCTCACCTTAGCTTGTTAATGGTGTTGAAGCTTCACCCTTAAGTATAAATAACGTTCCTCCCTTACATTGAAACCACATTCATTCAAGAGAACATTATAACAAAATAGTAACAATAATAATCAAAGTAGATATGAAGTTCAGCACTGCCATTATTGTTTCATTCCTATTCCTTGCTGACTTTTGTGCAGTTCAATCTACGGTCCTTGACATATCAAAATTTGGTGGAGCACCAAATTCAGATATAACCCAGGTATTAATTATTCCTAATGAATTCACATTGAGAAAACAATTATTTCACCTTTACAAAACTAAATTGTTAATATATCTAATGGGTATGCACGAGATAGATTCCATGTTGTAAATACATGACATATTTATCGATTTTTATCATCCGATCTCAAATCAACAATGAAAACTATTTAAATATCATCTGGTGAATTTGTAATATGAGCTAATGAATCACAAATATGATGACCGAGAACAATGAATGTGCGTAATTGTGTTGTTTGTAAAATATAGAGAATCATAGTGTCAAGTATTGGATAATACACATAATAAAGATATAACTTGCGCCTCAAGTAATTGAACTTAGAGTGTTTTAGTTACACTATAGTACACATTACTTCAGTAGCTTATCATGTACACACATATTTGTATATAAACCAGTTGTACCTTCAGTTACAAGTAATGAGAATAAACACTTTTCATTCATACTATTTCGCTCTTAATATGGTATCAGTTTCTTCTCCTTCAATGGAGGAGTTTGTTACGATCCATAACCTCCTTTTCTAACAAACTTCCGTTGCATTTTTCATCTCTTCTTCACTGAATTTCCATGATTCTGTGCTTGATTCTTCGTTTTTGTGTTTGATTTCTTCATATTCAAGCTTTGTTTCTTTGATTCCTTTACTTTTTCGTCGCTACGTGCTTCAATTTTCTTCTTCTTCTACCTTCTGATTTTCAGAGGTTTTTCATACTTTGTTTCTTCTTGCATTTCTTCATTGATTTTCCTTGGTCATGGCTCCTCGTAATCAAGGTCCTGATCAAGAATCTCCCTTTTATGTTCATCCAAGTGAAGGTCCTTCTTCTCTAACCGTTTTGCCAAAGCTTGATGGTTCCAATTATCTGGCTTGGAATCGTTCCATGAAGCGTTCTTTGGGCTCGAAAAACAAGCTTGGTTTCATTGATGGTTCTATAGAACATCCTGATATTGATGATCTCAATCTAAATGCATGGGGACGTTGTAATCATTTGGTGCAATCTTGGATCATCAATTCAGTTTCTGATTCAATTGCTCAAACTGTTGTCTTTTATGACACTGCTTATGACGTATGGCAAGATCTTCATGAACGTTTTTCCAAAGTTGATCGCATACGTATTGCAAATTTGCGTTCTTCCATCAATAATTTGAAACAAGGTACTAAGTCTGTTCTTGCGTACTTCACTGAGATGAAGGCGTTATGGGAGGAACTTTCATCACACAGACCCATTCCCTCTTGTGTCTGTGTTCATTCTAGTCGTTGTGATGCTTCTAGGGTTGCTAAGATCTACAGAAATGAAGATCAGATCATGCAGTTTCTAACCGGTTTGAATGATAATTTTGGAGTTGTTAAAACTCAGGTTCTTCTTCTTGATCCTCTTCCTTCTCTCAACAAGGTGTATTCACTTGTGGTGCAAGAAGAAAGTAATAGCTCTTTTCCTTCTTCAGCATCCGTTTCTGATGATAGTACCATTCAATTGAATGCTTCTGAGGTTAAGAAATCACAAGGGCGTGGTAAAGGTTCTTTCTTCAACTCTCAGAAACCTACAAGATATTGAACTTTTTGTCACAAAACCAATCACACGATTGACTTTTGCTATCAAAAGCATGGTCACCCTAGTTTCCCTAAGCAGCAATCCAGAGTAAATGATGCTTCTCATGATGTTACTGATGATAATAGCTCAATGGATCATGGTTTAGAGGTTTCCACTGGTTCTGGTAATGGTTTGTCTCCAGAGCAATATACTCAGCTTGTATCCTTGCTGCAACAGGCAAATTTGGTTCCTTCAGCATCTATTCCCTCTACTTCAAATGCTACCACAAACCATATCAAAGCTACTCCTCTTATTTCTACCAGTTTTTCTGCTTCTTCTCTAGTTAATGCAGGTATACCTTCTATTCCAAATTATTGGCTTCTGGATTCAGGAGCAAATGAACATATATGTGGCAATATTTCCTATTTTACTTCTTTTCATAGAATTAAACCTGTTTGTGTTAACCTTCCAAATAAAACCACTATACTTGTCCATTATGCTGGTAATGTTGTTTTTACTCCTCAATTTTATCTCACAAATGTGTTATATTCACCTTTATGTCAGTTGAATCTCATGTCTGTTGCTAAACTTTGTGAGTCCTTATCATGTGTTTTGAATTTCTCTAATGGCAAGTGCCTGATACAGGACCAAACTTCATTGAAGATGATTGGTTTGGCTAATCAAGTGGATGGTCTTTACAGATACACTCCTGCTTCTGATGCTTGTTCAAACAATTTTATGCTTTCCACAAATAAATCTTGTAATTCTTCATTTTCTGTTAGTTGTAATTCAAGCAATTGTATTCCTGTTGCTGCCTTATGGCATTTCAGACTTGGTCATCTCTCTAATCAAAGAATGACCAAGATGTCTCATTTGTATCCCTCTATTGTTCATAATAATAAAGATATTTGTGACATTTGTCATTTTTCCAAGCAAAAGCATTTACCTTTTTCTTCTAGTTTGTCTCATGCTTCTGCTAATTTTGAGTTGCTTCATTTTGACATATGGGGCCCCATTTCCATTTCACCTGTTCATGATCACAAATATTTTCTCACCATATTGGATGATCATAACAGATTTCTTTGGATAATTCTTTTAAAATCAAAGTCAGAAGTTTCTAATCATGTGAAAAATTTCATTCTCATGATCAAAACTCATTTTCACATCACACTTAAATTTGTTAGATCAGATAATGGGCCTGAGTTCCTTCTTCATGATTTCTATGCTTCTCATGGTATTGTTCATCAAAAGTCATGTGTTGAGACTCCTCAACAAAATGGTCGTGTTGAAAGGAAACATCAACATATTCTTAACGTTGGTAAAGCCCTCTTGTTTCACTCCAAACTTCCTCCTTCTTTTTGGTCTTATGCTGTTCTCCATGCTGTTTTTTTTATTAATAGAGTCCCTACTCCAGTTTTAAACAATATGTCTCCTTATCATGTCATGTTTCATCAACTTCCTGATATACAACTTTTCAAAGTGTTTGGTTGTCTGTGTTTTGCTTCCACCCTACAATCTCATAGGTCCAAACTTCAACCTCGTGCTAGAAAGTCTTTGTTTTTAGGATATAAACCTGGATATAAGGGTTACCATCTTCTTGATCTCAACACTAGAGAAATTTTTGTATCCAGGCATGTTACTTTCCATGAAAACATTCTTCCTTATAAATTTACTCCCTCATCAACTACTCCTGGCTGGTAATATTTTTCTTCTTCCACTACAACCACTTTGACTCCTATTCATGATGCTACTTCAACCCCTCCTGCTCCTCTTTTCCTTGATGACCCTATCCCTCTTTCATCTTCTTCATCTGTCCCTCCTTTACCTAGAAATTCTACCAGAAATAAAACCACACCTTCATATTTGCAAGACTATGTATGCAATAGTTTTCAATCCACCACTTATCATATTTCTTCTTATCTCAATCATAATAAATTGTCTACTAATCACTCTTCTTTTGTTTTCTCCTTACATACACACAATGAGCCCAAAACTTATGCTGAAGCTAATAAACTTGACTGTTGGAAGAAAGTGATGCAAGTTGAGTTGATGGCTCTTGAACAAACTGGCACTTGGAGTCTTGTGGATTTACCTCCAAATGTAAAACCCATAGGATGCATATGGGTTTTCAAAATCAAGCGTAATACTGATGGAAGCATTGAGAGATACAAGGCGTGTTTAGTTGCAAAAGTGTACACACAAATTGAAGGCCTTGATTATTTTGATACATTCTCCCCAGTTGCAAAGCTCACTACTGTCAGAATGGTCATTGCCTTAGCCTCCATTAAGCACTGGCATCTTCATCAGCTTGATGTTAATAACGCTTTTCTTCATGGAGATTTACAGGAAGATGTTTACATGTCTTTACCTCCTGGCATTTTAGTTAAGAACCCTAACACAGTCTGTAAACTCAACAAATCTCTCTATGGCCTCAAACAAGCCAGTAGGAAGTGGTATGATAAACTAACTTCTGTCCTCATTCAACATCACTATACTCAAGCTAATTCTGATCATTCTCTTTTTATCAAGCAAACTGGTACTTCATACACTATTTTGCTAGTATATGTCTCTTTAGAAGAATTTACATCCATTAAATCTATTTTGGACACTTTGTTCAAAATTAAAGATTTGGGACAGTTAAAATTCTTCCTTGGACTTGAAGTGGCTCATTCTCATCTTGGCATCTCTATTTGTCTGAAGAAATACTGCTTAGATTTACTTGCAAATTTAGGAATTATAGAATCTAAGCCTGCATCCACTCCTTCTGACCCTTCTCTCAAGTTACACAATGATGGTGCATTACCTTATGCAGATATCTCCTCATACAGAAGGCTAGTTAGTAGACTACTTTATCTAAACACCATTAGACCCAATATTACTTATACCACACAACAATTAAGTCAATTTCTTTCTGCCCCAACACATACTCATCATGCTGCTGCATTAAGAGTTTTGAGATATTTGAAGAATTGTCCAGGCAGAGGTTTATTCTTTCCCAGAGATTCCCCTCTTCACTTGCAAGGATATTCAGATGCAGATTGGGCAGGTTGTGTTGATACTAGGAGACCCATCAGTGGTCAGTGTTTCTTCTTAGGGAATTCATTAATTTCATGGAGAACAAAGAAACAAATAACTGTTTCTAGATCGTTTTCTGAGGCTGAGTATCGTGCTCTAGCTTCAGCCACTTGTGATCTTCAATGGTTGATTTATCTCCTTCAAGATCTCCATGTTCCATGCACCAAACCTCCTGTACTTTTCTGTGACAACCAGAGTGCTTTGCATATAGCCACTGACCCTATATTTCATGAACGCACCAAACACTTGGAGATTGATTGCCACATAGTGCGAGAAAAGCTACAGTCTGGCATCCTCAAACTTCTTCCAGTTTCCTCTCAAGAGCAAATTGCTGATTTCTTCACCAAGGCTCTTCATCCTCGACCTTTCAACCTTCTTTTATCCAAGCTGGGCTTGTTGGACATCTATCAACCTCCAGCTTGTGGGGGGCTATTGGATAATACACATAATAAAGATATAACTTGCGCCTCAAGCAATTGAACTTAGTGTTTTAGTTACACTATAGTACAACATTACTTCAGTAGCTTATCATGTACACACATATTTGTATATAAACCAGTTGTACCTTCAGTTACAAGAAATGAGAATAAACACTTCCCATTCATACTATTTCTTTCTTAATACTTTTTTAAGCAAGTAATTAATTTAGCACAAGATAAATAAAAACAAGATGTTCATATAGAGTACTATAGACATTTAAGGTGCTAATACATTCCCTTTGCGTAACCAACCCCTGAACCTTTAATCTCTTTAAAATTAGGGTTTATTCGAACTTTTCCCTTTTCCTTAAAAAAAATAAAAGCTCGGTGGTGAACTTTAAATTTGTGAGTCTACGCTAAACCAATAGCTTGATATCTAAAAATTACCGCGACACCTGCGTATTATCTTCAACTTAATTTCAACATTTTTTGTTGTTGTGGCCGGCCTACTACACATGTACACTTTCATGAATATCACATTTTAGAAAAGTCAATAATAACCTATATAGCCTTTACATTCATCTTTTTATTTATTTTTAAATCTCTAAAATCAACATCAACAGTAACTCACACATTCATACAAGTAATGAGAAATGAGAATCTACTAAACTATGAGAACCTATTAATGGATGAGTTATAAGATTCTCGATATTTACGACTTCATTTTTTGACATGAAATTGTGAATTCATTTTCAACTGTGTAATGCATTATCTCGCTTCCCTATATATATAGCATCATACTCAATGAAAAAAGTTATTTTATGTTTTTTTTCTTCTTCCTTTTATCGTTGGAATTGAGCATAGCGGCATAGCTCAATATGACTACTTCATTGTGGCACAGCAGTGGCAACCTGCTTTATGCAGGAACAATAATGGAAAATGCGTGAAGCAGCCAATTAGGAGTTTTAGTCTCATGGAATTTGGCCTTCAAACTCTACAAACCCTCAGCCATGTCAATGCTCCAACCTTAGAAAAGCGACAGATTTAACCACTGCAATGGTGAGTTATTTATATTTAATTATAAAGATAGGTCTATCCAACATTGGTTCGATTAAACTTTTTTCACCACGATGGTCAAATTAAAATCAGAGTGGTAGATTAAAGAGTAGTGAAGTGAATTAGTAAATTGGTTTTGGTAAGTCCATGTGTGCACGCGTGCAAATCCAAAAACTTCAAAATTAGAGACTAAAAAACTTGATATTTTCCTTATATCCAGCAACTCTTTTCTATTCCTACATAAAAATAATATTTTCTTCCTCTAAAAAAATGCTTCAAAGTCTTCCCACGGACCTTCTTGTGGTCATAACCGCATTAGTTGCCGCAAACTCGTTAAAAGACCTATTCAGTCTGAAGGTCATAATGTAAGCAACTGAAGAATGCATCTGATCGAGGATAAAAAGGTGTTTCACGACTGTACCTTGAAAGAAATTTGTTTGCTCCAATGGAAACCATTTGATGATGAGCAATTGCGAGATTCATTTTTTGTTCGATTAGAATTGGTTTAATCAATCTTAGTCGACATATGTTCAATCTTGCAAATGCAAAATACTATCTGAACATTGCATCATCAGAAGGTTACAATGGAGCAAGATATGCATTAGGTACATTAAATGTTTTCTAGGGAATATTGAACTGCTATCTTTTCGTAGAGATTGCATTGCATTTAAAAAGAAAATGTGTATATTGAACTCAACTTGTTGGATCAACAAACAAAGTCATTGAGAATGAAACAACTTTTCTAAGACCTAGACTTCTTGTATGCCATGTGGAGAAAGATGGAGGATATATATGAACTCTGGCGAGTGTATCATGTGAAACACATTACGCCTCATATGCCTTAAAAAGATGTTCTTGTTCGTGAGAATTATATGCTTTTGAACTTGATGGTATTTTGAATTTTTTGTTTCTTTGTTTTTTCACATTATATTCAGTTTATTTTTTTAAGTTTTGCTTTCAATTTCAGCACTTCAAAGTGATTCATGAGAAGGTTTGTCTACTTACAACTTTACACCGTATTTATTTTAGATTCATTCAATAACTAATTGAGATTGGAGAGAGTAATTTTAAATTTTTTGGATACCCTATTTTTTGCTTTACGATGCGTTCGTCTCGACTCTCTATCATCTCCGTCTTGACTCAAACTTATTTACAAGTTTCTTTCCACTCTCATTCTCAACCCTAGTTTTGAAGCATAACATACAAAAGAAAGATCAAATGGACGAACAAGGATGGGAAGAGAACCAATTTGAGAATCTAGAAAAGCATCCTTCTGGAATTGAGTCCTAAAAGGACCCCAAACACACATACACATACATACGTACATGCATGCACGCACACACGCTCGCATGCATGCATACATCTTAAACTTAATTTCAACATTTTATGTTGTTGTGACCGGCCTACACATGTGTACTTTCATGAATATCACATTTTAGAAAAGTTGATAATAACCTATATAGCCTTCACATTCATCTTTTTATTTATTTTTAAATCTCTAGATTCAACCTCAACAATAACTCACACATTCATACAAGTAATGAGAAATGAGAATCTACTAAACTATGAGAACCAATTAATGGATGAGTTATAAGATTCTCGATATTTACATTTACTTTAACTTGGTCAACCAGGATTTCTCGCATCGTATTGCCGCTCGGATTTGGGTGGGAGAAGTAAGTAATTCTATACTTGTAAAAGTTTTGTTTTAATAGAACATGCATAACATTGCGATGAAAAAAGTTATTTTAAGTTTTTTTCTACCTCTTATCGTTGGAATTGAGCATAACGACATAACTCAATATGACTACTTCATTGTGGCAATGCAGTGGCAACCTGCTTTATGCAGGAACAATAATGGAAAATGCGTGAAGCAGCCAATTAGCAGTTTTTTAGTCTCATGGAATTTGGCCTTCAAACTCTACAAACCCTCAGCTACGTCAATGCTCCAACCTTAGAAAAGTGACAGATTTAACCACTGCAATGGTTAGTTATTTATATTTAATTATAGAGATAGGTCTATTGTTATGGACAACTTTTGGTTGTTCATAAATGAGAGAGAAATTATGCTAAGAGACTAAAAGCTATAGTAACACTAATCTAACAAATTAAATTATTCATTCATTCATTTGATAATGATTACAATGACCAACCCATTATTTATAGCATAGACATTCCAAAGACCCATCACAAAGGATCTCTCTAGATCCTTCTAGAGAGCATGACTCATCACCTAATATAACTTGGACTTATACTATTCTAATGGGCCTATCTTAAATCATTACATCTATCCAGCATTGGTTCAATTAAACTTATTTCACCACGATGGTCAAGTTAAAATCATAGTGGTAGATTAAAGAGTAGTGAAGTGAATTAGTGAATTAGTTTTGGTAAGTCCATGTGTGCATGCATGCGCGACTTCTAAGTTGTAACAAATAATACGGCGCCAAGTTTTACTTTAATTATCTATATCAATATTATATATAGGCAAATTCTATGATACACCAAATATATTTGAGTGTATTGGTACACTCATTCTTTAAATTAATAACTAAATGAGTTGTTTTTTTGAAGAAAAATATATTTTTTTATCACTTATAATTATAATAACTAAATCTTATTCATCAAAGTTGTCAACTAAATAAAACTATTTTTTTTTTGAATTTTTATCACTCATAATTGAGAACATTGATTATTTTTTACGATAATATGTAAAATAAATTACAATAATTTTTATAAACAATGAAATGATGTTTTTTTTTTTTTATAAAATGATGTTCTATAAAATATAAATATCGACAAATAGCTATTTATTACACAAAAAATGATCGTTTATTTATAAAATTATGAAGGAAGAGTACCGGTACACCTCACTTTATGAGTGTACCGTAGAAGTTCCCATATATATATTTTAAGGTTTTCTTTCAAATATATTATCAAATAAAAGCATTCTTCCTAAAAGTCCAAACTTTAAGATAAGTTTGGCAATATTATCTCTGCATGTAGATCTCCATTACAACCATTTCCAAACTTTAAGATAAGTTTTGTTAGGAGACAAGTAAATTATGTTGCTCATAGCCTTAGCACGGGAGTCAAAATTGTATGCTCGTCGCCGCGTTTTTGATTTGATTCCATCTTGTATTTCTTCTATTTTGATGAATGAAATATAATACAAGTTATTGACGGTAAAAAAAAAAAAAAAACAAGGAGTGGGGCGTGCGATATCCCTGGTCAAGGCAATTTCAGATGGTAAGGTTTTACTTTTTTTTTTGGTACACATGTGTACTTTCATGAATATCACCTTTTTCAGTTGAGGAAGTTAAACAAGCTGTCTGGGATTGTGATAGTTTTAAAAGTCCTGGACCAGATGGTGTTAATATGGGTTTTGTTAAGGATTTTTGGCCGGAGCTCCAAGATGATATTATGCGCTTTTTATCTGATTTTCATAGGAATGGGAAGCTGTCAAAAGGCATCAACAATACTTTTATTGCTTTAATTCCTAAAATCGAGTGCCTGCAACGCTTGAATGATTTCAGACCAATCTCTATGGTTGGAAGTCTTTACAAAATTCTTTCCAAAGTTCTCTCCAATAGATTGCGAAGGGTTATGTCTAGTGTTATTTCAGAAACTCAATCAGCTT
>Ga0315913_1008368_pt1 | contig 12283 bp, 6 predicted proteins | sample MpolsnodulesMG_FD_207736 | JGI IMG/M metagenome (GOLD analysis project Ga0315913, IMG submission 207736) | Medicago polymorpha root nodule microbial communities from Los Angeles, California, United States - small nodules | ecosystem: Host-associated > Plants > Roots > Nodule | place: USA... | reverse complement strand
CTTTTACCTACGACCGTACCACAACCGTCACTAAAACTCTGGTATTTTTTTAGGAGAAAACTCTGGTATTATTATTATTATTATTAGGAAGAATGCTAACAACACACATTTTAACACACTCTCTTTAATTGGTTAAAATTCACATAGATTCCACCAAATTATGTGGGGCCATATAAATTTGGTCGGACCCATGTGAATTTTAACCAATCAAAGACAGTTTATTGAAAAATGTGTGTTGCTACCCTTTCTCTTAAGATTAGTAAATGAATCCAATAACATAAAATTATGCGTTCAAGAACGGTTTGTTTTAGTTCGCATGAATCACAGGTTCCTATAAAGGTATATTTACTTAAAGACTAAAATTATTTAGCTCATGAAGGCTTGATATTTTGTTCACTGTATCTCTCTGTAGTGGAAACTCATTTTACTTTGTTGTGTAAAATTCAAGTCTTTTTAATCTTAGAGGTAGACCATTGGGGAGAAAAAGAAGAAAAGTTTCTCTTAATAAAAAATCATTGCTACACGCACGTAGATATGTGCTTTTTAACAACAATATTGTGGATCCCTTTCAAAGAGAACATATTATTGAAAATCGTCGGCTCTTACCATATGAAATCAACACAAATAATTCATAGTTGAACATTTTCTGATTGGTTTCATGAACGAGTAAGTTTTAGAAAGCTTTTTCATTATTAATATTGTATTTTGTTTCATTTCTTAATCATTTAAAATAAAATTGTGTTAGGTCTCACGATTGGAAGAGCAAGCAAGTGTTATCATCGAAGTTCAAATTGATATGATGACCCGTCTATTTTTTTGCTTCTAAAGCCAAAAAAGAATTCTATGTAAATAACAAGAGACAAAATGATTGGTTTGTCGTTGTCGACTCTGAAGTTAGAGATGTATATGATTTGAGTGGTCTTCAATCCAATGATATAGATAAAGGAAATGAACAACTCTCGAAAGAAATAAATGATAATGACTTGATTAGACCAGAAGCTAATGATAATGATGATATCATCGAAGTTCAAATTAATATGGAGGATATTCCCCAAAGTAATATCCCTCAAAATGATGAGGATTGTGATACATGGGATGAGAGGAGGAAAACTACGTTTGTTTTCCTATTATTAATGATGCTTTTATTGATTTTGTTTAAGGTGTGTATGGATAATTTTAGATCATTTTGTTTCCATTGAAGAGGAGGTAATCATTATGTTTCTTTATATTGAGGTGTATGGTTAATTTTTTGACTTCTTTATTTATTGGTTATAGGAAATAAGTCAAATCAACAAAAGGAACCGTTCAAAATTTGAGGATTTACATTGTATGGGAACCATGAATCTTCCGAGGGTAATTCATGAGATGGTATGTTTCTTTGTATCACTTGTATTAGTATTTTCAACTAGTTTGCTAGAAAATCCATATATATATATATAAGATTTGCTAGGATATACCCACTAGTTTTTATGAAGATATGTTTTAGCATCATGCACCTTTGGATGTATTTAGCTACTTTTTAGTTATAAAATGCTAAAATATATACTCCTTCTAAAAAATAAGTCGGTGTATTTTAGCAAATGTTTGTGGGAGTTGTTAACTTACATCCACTTATTTTTTAGAAGGAGTGTTTTAGCAACATTCACCTTAAAGTGAATTTAATAACTTTTTAGTTATATCTATGCTAACAACACCTTAATAAAAACTAGAGGGTGTATCACAGCAAACTCATATATGTTAACAAATTTTGATATTAGATTTTATTTTTTATATTTATTTGTCACAAATCTTGGTCATTTTTTTTTTCTATATCTATCTGTCATAAGAGGTTTTGAAGAGATTGAGAATGAAGGGATTGATAAAAGGCGGTAGAAGGCAAGTTGATGGTCGGCGGGTTGACATGAAATTAGGAGAAGAAGGAACTTAAACGCAAACCCTGTTGTTTTGTTCTTTCTCTTTTACTCTTTTTTTTTGTTGAGAAAAATAAAGGGTTGACACATGGCGTAATCTGGTGTGTTCAATGGATTGGACGGGCGTGATTTGTTGAATGGCATGTGACTTTGGTGCCAATAAGGCTGCCTCTTCTTCCTCACACCCAAAACATATTCTCCATTAGTCTTTCATATCAAGTTACACGCCAAAACTAACCACCTTTATTTAAAATAAATCACATATTTGTCATCTTCTCATTCTCCTTTAAAGGAAGACCTTTTTTTGTTTTCATAAATCACATTCTTTAAAGGAGCTCGCTTGAAAAATGGGTTCTTCTTATCTTCTTCCTCATCCTCTTGACCATTGCCTCACAATCATCACTTTTGTATCATAAAATCTTGCACTACACTTTCTTTTGCCTCACAATCATCACTTTCTTTTGTATCACAATCATCACTGCCTCTTCATCGCTTGAAAAAGTAAATCGCTTGAATAATATGTTTTTTTTTGTAATATTGTTTGTTTGTCCATCCTTCTTCTTGACCCCCTTGCTCTCTCGTTGCGGTAATCATCTTCTTCCCTTTAACTTTGTGGAAATAAATAAGTGTTTGATGCAAATAGAACAAAACAAAAACAAAAAATTATCTAATATATATGTTTTAGTTTTGCTAGAAATATCTATTTTATTTCTCATTTTTTTTCCTTTTTGATGTTTGAAGAGAGAAGAAAAGACCCACCATGTTTATATTTTATTTAATATGCGTTTCTCATCATGATGTTTCCACGAAGTTCCTACCAAAGAATAAAAATAAATTAGCAACTAAATAGAAAGTAGAACATGATCATATAAGTTGTTATTATATGTCTATTTCCTTATACAACAGTCGTAAAATTGAGGCTGACATAATAAAATCTGAAAAAAAAAAATAAAGAATGAGATAAGAGAAGTAGACGAATGATAAAATTAAAGAGAAAATTAAGTTATAAAGAAAAACAATAAGAACTTAAATTTTGAATTAATGAGTTTTGCCTTCATTTTTTCATTATTCTTACAAGATTTCAACATACATTGGTAGTAGTGTTTTGTTTAACTTAAACCAAATTCCAAATAACATACTTTCTTTTCAATTGGTCCAAAATTGTATATAGCAATAATTTAATTTGGATAAAAAAGTATAATGTTTAATCAGTTGTGAATTGAGTGACTTTTTTGAAGAGCAAATTTAACTTTTTCGGTCATCAATACATATAACTATAGTTAAATGAAATCACTTAATCACAAAATGTAATATTTGGACTCAAAATAACCCTGATTTTGTGATGTGTCAATTTTTTAAATAAGGGTAGTGTTGTATTTTTCACATCTTTCTTTCTTATATTACTATAGATATAGATTTACTCATCTAAATTTTTCCATCATTCATTACTTCTACTTCTCTTTTGGGGTTTTTCCGTTATATATTACGAAAGGCTAAAATATAAATAAAAAATATAATAAAGTTTAGTAAACAAATATAAATGATCAACTAAGTGAGTTAAAGGGGCACGCACAACATATTGAGTAGAGCTATTTTATAAATGGCTTCTTGCAACTCATAAGTGCTAAGAACTATTTAACTAAAGCTAACAAAGGATGAAATATTTATTTACTTATAAAATGATCAAACAAGTCTATTTTTTACAAGCAAAGGAGGAAAAATATGGCTCAAATTCGTATGTTTGTTTATGCTTTAATCATCTTTCTATCTCAATTTCTTGTTGTGACAAGTACAAGTATGTCATTTTTCACATCATTTTCTATTTTTCAAATATATCTTATAACAATATTTTTTGTTCACATTTAAGTAATATCCATTTTTCTTATTTGTCCATGTAGCTACCTTTCCATGCGTTTCTAATGATGATTGTCCAGTGCCGTTGCCTCCTCTATTTGCAAAGTGTGTTGTTGGTATTTGTGAATTCTTTATAGGAGCTCAAGTTGAAAAATAATTATGTTTCAGAGAATAGTATAATTTTTTTATTACGTCATAATGTTTGTACTCTTGTTGTAAGACCTGAAATTTAGATATGATTAGATTTATGGATTTGTATTTTGTCTTGATGTTTACTTTGATGATAAATGATTTTATGTAATGTTGTGTCCATGAAAATCCCCCCAACTCCATCGAGGAGAAAATAATTTCCGTTCCTTTTGCCTTTAAATATTCAACCACATGTTGAAATCCTTGAATGAAAACAATTTATACAATAACCTAATTGTATCCTTCTACTATGAATCAAATCTCAAAGTGTTCTTTAGAAAGATTTTTCAAAGAGATTGTTTGACAGTGAGTGTAGAGAGAATGAAAGAATTTGTTTCCAATGAATGGAAAATATGTGGGAAGATATATTTATTGTTGAAGGGTTTTAGAACAAATAAAACCTGAAAAATGGTTAAAAACCTCAATGTGAATTGATTCACTCATTTCATTAAGAGCACTGATATGTATACAACCCTAGGTGGCAAACCACCATCTACACCTTCCATTTGGCATTTTTTTATTAATTGTATTAGGAGGGTAATTTTGTCAATTTACACTCTCTCTCACAGACATTTACTTCCACCACTAGTAAGCCTCTTCTTCCTTCTCTCACCGACCACCACCGTCACCGCCACCGTCGCCTCCGTTCACACCAACTACCATGTCTTCACTATTCTCTCATCTCTCGCCGCTTCTTCACACAACCTCTGCACCTCTCTCCTTCGACGTCTCTGCTTTCCTCCATCCTCAGTTCGCTGGCAGAACCCATCCACCACCGTCGTCGCCGCCCTCACCCTCAAATCTCACCGTTTCCGTCGTACCCCTCAGATTTGATACCTCTGTTAGCCACCATCGTCCTCGCCACAGACTTCCACCACCACCATCGCCTTTCTCGCCATCATTTTTCACCACCACGATTGTCATCACCCTCCTCACCACCACTCGTCGTCATCCTCTTCTTTGTCGAGATCTATGAGGGAGATGTAAATTGAGAAAGTTCTGTGAAAAAGATAGAGGGTTGCAGGTTGAGGACAGAGAGATTTGTGACTGAGATCCAAATACATATAGAGAGAAGTTTGAGGATAGAGAGAGAATGGTTGGGTCAGCAAAAAAAATTAATAAAATGCCACATGGCGGGGTGTACATGGGCGATACATGAGAAAGTGTGTCTACCAAATATAAACCTTTCATTAATAGATTCACAGGTTAAAAAATTAGATTATAGGTCGGTATGAATAATAATATGATTGGTTAATAGGCACTTACCTCCTGTAATATATGTCACTTTTAGTTTTCCACCGTGTAAATTTTTTTTGTCAGTTTCGATCCTTGTAAATTTATTTTTGATTTAGAAGACACTCGTAGGCTATTTAACTGTGCATTTTCGTTGATGTGGCATATTGAATCGCCTTTTTATGACGACGTGGCACGCTGACTATATAATTAATTTTATTTTTTAATTTTCTATAGGATACACGTGGCATTTGTGATTTTTTAAATATAAATAAATAAAATTCTAAAGAAAACGAAAAAAACATTTAAAAAATTAATAAAAACTAAAAAAATACTGGAAAAATTAATTAAAATTAAAAAATGATTGAAATTTTTTTAAAAAATGAAAACAATTCTTGAAAAATTAATAAAAATGAAAAAAAATCTGGAAAATTTTTAAAAATGAAAAAAATTAATATTTCCAGATTTTTTTTTTCCAATAACTGAAAAATTAAAAAATGCTGGAATTTTTTTTTTTTTTGGGAAAATGAAAAAAATACATTTTTTTTTCGGAAGTAAGAAGTTTTATTTTATAAAAAATATAAAATTCAGGAACTTAAAATATTTTGAAAATAATAAGAAAATATATTTTGATTTTTTTTAAAAAAAGATCAGATTTTTCTTTCGAAATTAAAATTTTGTTTTTTTATTTTTATAAAAAAATAAAAATATTGGAAAATATTTTCATAATTAATAAAACAAAACATTAGAGCATGAAGAATAGAATTAAGGGCTTGTTATTCAACAGTATAACATGACTTATATACCGGTGTCAATCAATATCAATATTCATTGTATCCTGTTATTCATCTAGATTATATTTTCGAATAAAATAAATTATGAAAATTAATTTTCAAAATCAGAATAATTAGATAATATTATATTTTCGAATTTTTTAATAATTTTAATTTATTTCTGTTTTTTTTTCGAAAATTTCAATATTCTTTTTTTCAAATTTTTCCAGATTTTTTTTTTCATTTTTATTAATTTTCTAGATTTTTTTCATTATTTTTAATTTTTTTTCATTTTAATTATTTTTATTTAAAAAAAAATCACAAATGCCTCGTGTACCCCATGAAAAAAAAAAATAAAAAATTAATTATACAGTCAGCGCGCCAAGTCATGAGGAGAAGGTGACTCAGTGTGCTATATCAACGAAAATGCACAGTCAGATGACCTAGGGGGGTATTCTAAAACAATTTTTGTTTACAAGGACTGAGTGTGACAATTTTTTTTTAAAGGGGAAACCAAAAGTGACATATATTACAGGGGTAAAAGTCTATTAACCCTAATATGATTGGGAGCAAGAATGAATTAATTCGTCTTCATCCTGATGAAGAATGTATTGATTCATAAAAGTTACAAATTGTTCGAGCTAAGAAATGCTATTTGTACAACCATTTTGTGACAACGTTTTGACAACTTTATCTCTCATATTCATATTATGTTCTTACTCTCCATCTCTCTCTCTCTCTCACTCTCTCTCTCTCACTCTCTCTCTCTCTCTCTCTCTCTCTCTCTCTCTCTCTCTCTCTCTCTCTCTCTCTCTCCTTCTCTCTATTGTTTTTGACCAATAAGACGAGAGAAAAAGAAAGTTGTCGCAAAAGTTATTACCAAATAATTGTACAAATATCATTACTCATTCAAGCCTTTGTTTTTCGGTGAATATATTCGTAATATGTGTATATGTGTGAATCAATTCACTACTTTGTTTTTCAAAATCTAGAGTGTAAGCAGATTCATTCACTATGTCATTTAACCAATTTGAATCAATTCATATAACCAAAAACTCTTTAAAAAAAATGTGAAAATTGTTTTCCAACTTAAGTTTGTTCTAAATTAAGTTTTCAACCAAAGTTTTATGAAATTATGCAAACGATAAATATGCAAAGAAATTTACTCCTAAATAGAGGGACACATAAAAATAAGCTACCCTAAGATTTAAGACATTACTCAAAACCTAAGACTAGTTCAAAGACAATGGAACTACAAATTAACACCTATGACACTGCTCTTACCAAAATTAACTCAAAAACTCAAGGCCAACTAAAAACATTGGAAAATTGTCTTAAGAATCCAAAGGTTATATACAACTTTTTCACCAAGGAAAAGAGTATCATCTTTACACTAAATATGAAAAATTATCAGGCTATTGTTTCCCTATCTTTAACCCTGATTACCAATGGAGCTCCTTCGCCCACCGGATTGAAGGACTCAACCTCTCTACCGCCAAGAGAAAAAGGAAGGGTGTCAGGTGATCACCCATTTTGATCCCTCTTTGGATATTTGTTTCATGAGTAGGGCACCCATTTACCATAACAACAGAAAGATTCCCTGAGAACACACACTCGTAACAAAAATCAATTTAACAGAATGCATTTTCTACGGTGTAATATTACAATTTAATTAATGATATATATTGGTTCGACCAGTCATCCACTGACTTGATGTTATAACTAAGTCGATGACCTATCCAAGTTAATAATATTGTCAGTAAGCACGTAAAAGAGTTAGGTTCTTGTTGTTTCGATTGTTAGATAATATTATTACTCCCCCAGCTTCAAAATACATGCCGCAGTCAACCATTCCACATATGTTAATACACAACTTTGACCGTTAGTATCTTTAATTATCTGTGGTAAACAATTATAAATATTTAATGTTTAAAAATATTTATCTCGACAAATCGAACAACATCTTACATGATAACATTTGTATTCATATATTAGTTAAAAATTTGATCAAAATAAGTCATGTGGATAACGTACATTCTAAAAATGCGACATATACTTTGAAACAGAGGGAGTATATGATTTTATTATATCCTAGTAAAAAGTAGTTTAGTCTTCTTTAGTATCTAATATTTATATTCTATTGTAAACCTCATTCTCCAAGTTTCGCTATTCAATTGTAATGGAATCCTAGACTCCAGATTGTCTCAACTCTTCTTCACATTTGGTTTTCTCTCCTCTTATCTATGTTTCTATTTTGTATTTTATTCTAAGCATTGCTATTTTTAAAATAAAAGATAAATATAAACTTGTGTTCAAACTTCTATTTCATTACATTGCTCGAAGCCCAAATGATATAAAAAAGAACACTTGATGTTCCTTCATATTCCTTTATCATTCACGATATTTACAACTGAATTACATGAAATTAACTTGAGGAAGGAAGCCAAAATATACGGAATTTCACATTATTACATGTTGGTTCCTTCCAATTTCCTTTCAACTTCACACCGACGTTCCAACATTACTTTTATAATCATAACTTCAGGTTGATTTCAGCTTGTCCAAGTTAAATAATCTCTGCAAAACAAACATACATAAGGTAATGTTTTTTTTTACATATAGGAAATGTCATGACCAAATTTGTTTCTTGAAGAAAAATGCAATACAAAAATCTGCTGAATGGCCAATTTTCATGACAAGTTGATAACATTAGGAAGATGATATGAAGCTTACTAAAATACAGTGGATATCTTCAAGAAAAGGCACAAGTAGAGAAACCAATATCTGCATTTTCTGCTTAAGCATGTCACGGTCTTCATCTTCAGTCTTAAGGAGATCTATGAATGTCTTACTTTCTGGAACTAATTTTAGGGCCACCTGCAATGCCAATTATATTTGTTCACACCTTTTAATTTCTTCACTAACAGTGCTACTTATGAAAACTTTGTTTGAAGTAATGATCATAATCCTAATCCCCTCACCCTAAAATTCAATCACAAAAAAGATCATAATCCTAAAATTTCTAAAAATTAATAAAATAAATAGAATGTGTTAAGTAATGACTGAGATTAGATTGGCAAAAAATAACTTTCTTTATTTATTATAGGGTAACCCTTTATTATAATCTCTAAAAAAGTAGAGATTATAATAAATAAATATTCTAGTGTGATATAATCAAGATATACGTTTTTTTTTGAAAAAATCAAGATATACGTTATTTGCCCTAAAAAGAAAGATATACGATATTTAGCATGCAAATCAATCTATAACATAAAACTGATTGAAAATTGAAAAAAAATAAAATAAAGAAAACGTGATTAGTACCCTGACAGCAGTTGATGAAATCCATCCATGCCATGGTTTTAATGAAACTTCATATGATTCTTCAACTACTTTCTCCATTTTCTTTTCAGGATCATTGGATAGTATTTGTAATAATGAGGAGGTAAAATCCAAGGTCCTGCATAATAGCTCCTGAAATTAAGATATTTTTTCTTTGGTAATGCTCATGTTTCATATTAGACGTCCCTTATATTATGTGTTCTTTGTAATATTTATATTCAAATTATTCGTTATTATATTATAATACAAATATAATATTTATTTATTTTTTATTAATATTACACTTATTTATTAAAGTTAATTACAAGTATATAGTGAACCTATTTTTTTGAATTTAAAAATGGTATGAAATGTTATTTTCTTTAGAAATGTGCACATCTCAAATTGAGAATGATATACATAAATTTTGAAGTATTATTGAAATAAAATTATAAATGTCACATTGAAAACATAAAATGACACTTATTTTGAGATTTTTTTTTGGGTTAATATGAAACTTAAAGTTATATATATTTATATATAGGGATATCACCTTGTGAGCCAAACAAAGGCCTTACTGCAGCTAGACCCCTTCTTTGCATTGCCTTCCGTTGCTTCCAGTTTCAATATTTCTACCAAATTTAGATTCGTTGTTGGATTTGATTCATGCATTAGTTCCAATCTCTGCAATCAAACGGAATTTAATACACAGCTAATCATTGGTAGTTGACCAATTAATCATATTTAAAAAATTGAAGTACAAAATGAAAGTCCTATAATAGATATACTAAAATCCCCATATTATATAATGTAAAGAGAAGGTGTTCCCTTAATTTATTAACCACCTAACTTATAACCCTTGGTTAACTTTTATGTTCAAATTCTTATTAAGAAAAACTTTATGTTAAGTTCTGTTATTTAAATTTAAGGTACTGAATCTACAAACTTATAGATCATTGGTGAATGCAAGTCGAGAGTGGAGTGAGAGATAAAAGAATGGTCGGTTTTCGTGAAGGAGTCTGTTTTAGGTGGTAACTTGTTTTTTGGTGGGTGTTGTACTCGAGGGTTTTTTTAGGGTGTTTATTTTCGGGTGCTCTGCCTATATACGGCGCCTTTTGTTTGTATTCTCAGTTTCACCGGTCTCTGTTCGTCTTGAGCAAGGATTTGGTTGTTTAATAAAATTTGCTGTTTCAAAAAAAAATTTCTCATTCTCATTGATAGAATACAGACTACTTAACTTATAAATTAGATCAATGATAGTTTCTAAATTGCTGTTGCATAGGCCTAACTTTGATATCATGGAAAAATATAAGTCTCAATTGTAATTATGATGTCATCGTAGAAATCTCTAAACCAAGTAATTGAACTCAAGTGCTTAATGAGATCATCAAAAGATAAAACAGTTGGAAGAACCCGAGTTCAATTTTTGAATGATAAATCTTGACAAAACTATACTTAACACATGACCAAACTCTGAATTACCAGAGTTCTTTTCTCCCGAGAAAATCTAATGTTAACATAAAAAAGTTGTAGAGATCCCTAAAATCTTTATCTTAAATTTGTAAATACAGTAACTATAGGAGATCTACAGTTTAAATCTTGGTATCTAACATATATAGTCCCTAACATGTTTTCAATAAAAATGCATTAAGAGAAAGGTTAAGTAAGGGTTAACTGGGTGGTTAATATAATTAACCAATCAACTGAATTGAAAGATTTAGCTATTGATTTTCTTTGTACCTTGATATTTTGGTACACATCTTGTCTCAAAACAGCCATTGTTGGCCCAATTTTATCTGTGTACACATAGTAACAATGTGTTAATATAAATGTTTAAACACAAATCAAACTTTGAACATAATTAAAGATTTGAAGTAAGAAAGTTAACCTACCAAGAACATGCAGAACTGAATAACATATAGAGAGAAAAGGCTTGGTGGGGATGTGAGCAATTTCATGGTTTTCTTCAGTTGGTTTAACTATTACCACCATAGAAAGTTCTTCAATTACACAAGTTATCTCTGATTTTTTCTCCATTATTTCTCTCTTACCACTCTTCATATTTCACCAACCTTCCTTAATTTCTTCCTTCACCGTACAACTAGGGTTCTATATATAAATGGAAAATATAAATGTACCACACTACTACGGATTTCAAGTATCTTCTTTAAGGAACAAGTCTTGCTAGCTCAACTATATATTAAATTATTATTATACCAAGTACCTTGTCAAAACTTCTTAGACTTGAACTCTTTTTTCTTTTTTTTTTAATAAATTATTTTTTGGTATGTCGATAACTCTTGTGATATATCAACGTTTCCCTTTAAACTATTGACGGTGACATATATATTTGACCTTGGAATTATTCTTTATCCAAATAATGTTTTTTAAAACATTATATAAGTAGATAAAATCCATGTAGGTCCATATTGAAATCGACATGTCTAAAAGATTATAGTAGGAATCATTTTGCTTTTGTTGATGTAATTTGGAGTTCACATTTTTATGCGCATGATGATCTACGGTCATAGGTAAGTACTGGCATTAGGAACATATTATGTTTTATTATATTCAATTATTATGCAAGTGGGGAAGGACATGCCACTCTTTTGCCCATGGAAAACATTTGTACTTATCTAAACTCTCCTCCTATCAGCAAAAATCAGATGTTTCTACCATATTATGTTTTTGGTATGTCATGATGACCTTGTGAGATACTAGAATCTTCATTAAGTTTTAAAGTTTTTTAATTTAATAGAAAGGGAACTGAATACCACAATAAATAAGATAAATAATATATATATATATATGCCTATAATGGTTTAATATAAATTTGATAATTTATTTTGTTTTTTTTTTAATTTTATGCATTGTATTATAAATTTTCCAATTTCAAAATTTTAAAATATTTGTTGTATTTCATATTCAGGTATAGAGTTTTTTCATTCTATTAAAAAAAGTTACCTTACCCCAATTTTTTTTTTTTTTTTTGCCGTTGTTCAT
>Ga0315913_1008365_pt1 | contig 12286 bp, 7 predicted proteins | sample MpolsnodulesMG_FD_207736 | JGI IMG/M metagenome (GOLD analysis project Ga0315913, IMG submission 207736) | Medicago polymorpha root nodule microbial communities from Los Angeles, California, United States - small nodules | ecosystem: Host-associated > Plants > Roots > Nodule | place: USA... | reverse complement strand
GGAAAATTAATATATTTGGCTCATACTCGTCCTGACATTGCTTTCTCGGTTAATGTTGTGAGTCAATTCATGCATGCACCATATGAAGAACACCTTGAAGCTGTGCACAGAATCTTGAGATACTTAAAAGCAACTCCTGGAAAAGGGTTATTCTTCAAGAAGACCAATGATAAAGATGTGGCAATATTCACTGATGCAGATTGGGCAGGGTCCATTATTGATAGAAAATCAACTTCAGGTTATTGCACATATGTGTGGGGGAACCTAGTGACTTGGAGAAGCAAAAAACAAGGAGTAGTTGCAAGAAGCAGTGCTGAAGCTGAGTATAGAGCAATGGCCCAAGGAATTTGTGAAGGTATGTGGATTCTCAGAGTCCTAAAAGAACTGAAGATAGAGGTAGAACTCCCATTGAAATTGTACTGTGACAACAAGGCAGCTATAAGCATAGCTCATAATCCGGTTCAACATGATCGTACAAAACATATCGAGATCGATCGTCATTTCATCAAAGAAAAGATAGACTCTGGTACTCTCTGTTTGCCATTTGTTCCTTCCAATCAACAGACCGCTGATATATTGACCAAAAGCTTGGGAAGAACAACATTTGAATACTTGATCAGCAAGTTGGGCATGATTGACATCTATGCACCAACTTGAGGGGGGGTGTTGAAATATTTCTTATTTTAGTATTATTTATTTCCTTGTTTAAGAGTCATTATATTACTCCTAAAATAAAGGAGTTGACTTTGTATTTTTTCTCCTATAAAAGGAGCCCTTTTCTTCCTCATAATAATATAACAGATAATTATCACCCATATGTTTTTCTTCACATATTCATCTCTTGGTACAGAATCCTAATGAAAGAACGCGTCATAACAAAACATAAGAACTCTATCCACCACAACACCAAATGAACAAACAAGATCATGGAGTAATAAGGTGGCTAAGTCGTTTGGGAGAGGAACATAGGGGTTGGAGTAAGGGTGCCATGATGGACTCAACTCCCCCCAATATCAAAATAGCAACTAACATCTGTAATTTAATTTTTTTAAATGTTACAGGAAATTTCGTTATTAAACAGTTACTCATTCACTCCAAGCAAAAGCAAGTCAGAAATGATACTTTCAATATTAAACTACAAGAAAAAAGTGCACAAAATATCACACAGAAGCAACCAAACCAAATTCATGAATTTAATGAAGAAATGTACTTACGCTGTCTTTATGCTTTCAGCAGCTTCAGAAGAATTTGGATCACCTTCAACAAGATATATCAGCTTCCTCAGCCCACATCTCTACAATGTCCATATGAATTTAAAAATGGAGGTCAGAGAAGTTACATCAGTATAGCATGTTAAAATTTTACAACTAAGCAAGAGAAATAAATAAAAACATTTCAACCTGCAAAGAGCAAAACATGTGCAAGTTCCTTATGAAAATATGCCATATTCTTAGCCACCAGTGACATTGAATGGCAATATAATGCTCTAATTCATGTACAGAGTGATGAGATTCGTCAACATCTTACCAACAACAGATAGGAAATCCTAGTAAAGAAGGCATTCATTGGATGATATTAACAAATTTCTAAAATCAAACGGATTTAATTTGTATGCACCAACGGTGTAAAATCTTTACACATGAGAGCAATCAAATCACCTCACATAGACATTTGTTGAGATATTTTAGGAACGAACCTATAAAAGTGGCCCTATGGAGTATGGAGTGATTTGATTGGATCCATGCATAAAAAATAATTACACCGTCAGTGCATAGAAATTAATCTCAACCAAACACGCAACACTCCATTTCCTTCAGAACAGGAAAAATGCAGAACATTAATCACCGACCGTATATGCATGCTCCGATACTCAAATCATCAACTTGTTAAAACAATAAAAAATCAAAAAACAGTCCAAACTATCTTAGAAGGAATAATTACCGCAAGTCTTAACTTCTGATCTTTGTAGCGGTTATCCCTAATTGAACTGCGTAAATCATCAATTTTCTTCCTCTCAACAATAAAATCCAACACATATTCACTGCCAAGAGTTTTATGGCGCGCTATCCAAATCCCATCTCCAACTGGCAAACGCCGAACCTGTATATGAATCAATTTCTTGACGATTTTAACAATCTTCTAAACAGAGAAGTGAATATTCGTGAAAAAAAATCAGTTTAATCCAAGTCCAAGTATGTAATATTAATAAAACATCTACTTTGTTTCACAATCAAATAAGTTGTCACTTGTCAGAAAAAACTTAATTGAAAGTCTCCAACTCCATTAATAAATCAAAAGAGATGATGGGTTCAAATTGTAGAACAATTTTTACAACTTACTGGTGGTTTCTTTATTGAAGTATGTCATAAACTGCAAAACATTATGTCCCAAAAAAAAGTACCAAAGGATGAAGTAATATATTGACAATGACATGATTTCATTTATCCAGTCGACCACATGGAAAAAAAATTCTTAAATTGTGGTTTTTCTTAAAAAGTTTATCCAAAATCTAGACACTAAATGGGTCTTGCTAACAAGTGCCCTAAGGGCATTGTTTAAGGAACCCACAAAAAGGAATTTTGTCTTGAAGATACAAGTTAAACACATGAAAAAATCATAACCACACAATTTCCAACGTAAAAATTACTACTTTTGTATGCTTAAACAATGCCCTTAGGGCACTTGTTAGCATTTTCCAATAATATATACGCTTTACAGTTTGGAAAGTAATAACAACTACTTGTACATGGTAAAGAAATAAAAAATCACCTCTATTTGAATTTTGAAGTTGCTACAAATATTCTCAATAATTTTCCTAGATCGCGATCTGAAACAACCAACAATAGAAATAGAAAGTTCATTGGAGCCATTAATTAGAAACAACTCACACAATGTACCAAACTGCTGTAAATACAAATAAACTCTAACCTCCGTCCCTAAATATAGGACTCGTGAGAATTTTTTTTGTCCCTTTTTATAAGACTCTCTTTCAATTTTCAACTACATAAATTATTTCTTTACCAAAATACCCCTAATTATTATTTTACGTCTTTTCTACAATTTACTAAAATACTATGATGGGAACATAGATAAATGTCTCTCTTAAACGATAAACTTGTAAAAACAACATCAACTAGTAATAAATTTGTTACTACTAGCAACTTTCTTAATTTCCGTGACTTGGTCAACGGTGTCCTATATTTGGGGACAGAGATAGTATGCATTATGTCACAAATACTAAAATGAATATCAAATAAAGTATAACGCATATGATACAAATCATACAAAAACCCTGAGTGAAAAAGATCTTTCAATTTAGGTTACGAACCCCTTTGTAGCAAATTGCTCCCGATCATCCAATATTAAAATTACTTCATAAGCATCCTCAAACCTCTCCCCAAAGCTCAATGGTGGCACACTTAAAATGTTCATCTTTGATTTAACCTCATCCTTGTTTGGCTTTTGTATAGTATTACCCTAAGATATTCTCCAGGACAAGTACCAAAAAAAAAACACACACACTTCAGGAACTATATGTTAATAGTGATGCATAAGTTTAAATTAAGATAAAGACAAAGGAATACAAAACAAAGTTAGGTTCAAATGCATTTTACCGACCAATTTGACTTTCAATTTGTATTTTCCACCCTAATCATCAAAGTACAGTTGACCCTAATATTTAATTCAAGCCATCATAATTGCCTCCCTTCCATCGAAAATAGTTGTTTAGAATTAACATAATAAAATGAACATGTGCCATGAACTTTGAGTACTAAAGGGCAATTATCCTCTAATACACTCCTTACTTTCATGAATATTTACCTTTAATTTTTTTATGATTTATTAAAAAAAAATTAGTGCCTCAAAAAGCCTATAATTATGGTGATAACACAGCCTAGCTGGTAATAGCTTCAAAAGTCTTAAAATGCCAATAGTTGTGATTAAACTGGATAATCCATGAGGTCAAGAAGACAAGGATGTCCGGTAGTCTTACTTGGCAATGAGAGTGTTAAGCTCGGTGGAAGAGTAAAGTAGTAGAGGACTAGAGGAGATGACAGTCAGTTGTGTACAATTAGGTTCTAATGTATTTAATTTGATAAACAACCAAGGATAGTACAACTAAAATAGTATAGTTAACCATGATGAGTGTAAAGTGCACTCATCTTGTTCTTTAAGAATATGCATTTGCAACTGAAAGAGCTAATACAAATATAATATTTAAAAATGTTTAACAAGCTCAATAGATAAGGGGGAGCCTTGGCGCAACAGTAAAGTTGTTGTCACATGACTGAATGCTCACGGGTTCAAGTCCTGGAAACAGACTCTTGTGTGAAAAACAAAGTAAGGCTGCGTACAATACACCAAAATAGTGGGACCCCTTCCTGGACTCTGCGTATGCGGGAGCTTTAGTGCACCAGGCTGCACTTTTTTTAAGCTCACTAAATGTTTCCACTCAATGCCAGACCTAATTCCAGGAATATCCTACCTATTCCTTGAGGACCTTGACCAGTTTCATATATTCCATAATAATAGGGACAAATACAACATTGCAAGTTTAGAATTGATGGATAAAGGTGATATGTAGGAACAAAATGGCGTAAACTGAAATAAATCACTAAGTGGATATAGGTTCATTTCAAACTTCCAAAGCGTTGAAAACATTATTCAACAAAAAAAGAAAGAGTTACACAATGGTTGCGGGAAAAAGGAAAAAGCAAAGGATTTAGAGCCTCTCGCTAGAAAGATGCTGCAAGATAGAGTGGACTGTGCAGTGTGCAGTTTGTGACTGGGTTCATGGATGAAGCTCATTCATGCTGGGTATTTTGCTGTGAGATGAAGATGACACTTGAATTGGGTTCATGTTGAGACACTAGTTCATGGAGGAACCATGTTTACACTGAGACTCAGACTGGGATCTGTTGGAGGTAGGGAATGCACCTGATTTTGTCAAAAGGAAAAAGGGTTTGTTCGAGGGAGGGAGGGTTGTTTAGAGGTCAGAACAGCTGATCCGATGAAAAATTGAAGTTAAGGCCATAAAACATAAAGTGCGTTCATTTAGAATCTAAACTCTAACTCATGAGTAAACTCAAAAGTTTGACCAAGTATATATAGATCAACTTGAGACTGCCCAAGTTTGTGTAACGAGTTTTCAGGTGAGTTAACTTAATATCCCTACATAGTATTGTAGACTCACACAATTCTTAGTTAACTGGCGAGTTTGACAACTATGAAAGGGAATGAAGTAAATATCAATGCAACATGTAACTTCTATGACATTTTGCAACACAAAATTGAAATCTGTTAAAGAATGGTACTTAGTGGTCAGTGGTCACACATTTTAATAATTTTCAAAAACATTATTAAAAGAAATCATCATATTCTCAGTTTACTATCAGAATAAAAATCCAACTTTACAAGAAATGATGTACAAGGTCAATAATAAAAGGAACAAACCATACAGCTGATGAGCAAGCTCTCATGGAAAAAGGTGGTATATCAGGAGAACATAAGTTTGCCACATTCCCACCAAAGGATGAACTCACGGTTCTGCTCTGTTTTCCAATGGGGCCTTTGGGATCTGGTCATATATGAAATGATTTACTGAGATAAAATATTAATTCATCTGTGACATTAAAAAACACTGAAACATGGAAGAAGAAATACCATTTACAACCGTATTAGCATTCATCAATATTTGAGATTCTGGCTGTGAACCATAGACTTGCTCCTCTCTAAGTTGACATAAAACAGCCGGCCACAGAGATGAGACATCTTTATTTGGATGGCTTCTGGAAACCTCCTCAAAAGCATAAATAATTTGCTCCTTGGAGTAGCCCATGTTTGTAAACTACAGGAGAAGAAAAATTACATTTTAATTACTTGACAGCAACAATAAAAGACAAAATCATCTGCAAGTGAGCTGACATGACAAGAACATGCTAATTAGATAAGGTAATCTTAATACATAAACTTCATGGACCTTCTTTTGAAAAGAGGTGTAAGCTATGAACCACCAACATTGACCCAAAACACGTTGAATTCCAAAATATGTAAGACACGTTGCAAGATATACATGCATACATATATGTCCACTTAGTTTTCACTTTTAAGTTACATTGTTTATTAATTGGACAAGTTGTATTTTATATTAACCCAATGTTCACATTAACACTAGAGTTTGTTTGTCCTCTGCTGAACTTGTGTTGCATCATATATTCTGTTTTACTATCAAGTCTTAGACATATAAAAGGAAACAAGTGGATAAACTTAACCATGAGAATTTACTCAGCATAAACAATTAATACAAGACAGGTTTATGAAGATTTATCAATTACACTTGACTATAACTATGAGCAACGATCCAATTGTAAGTTCATGAAAATGAATTAGCACTAAATCAAAATTTATACCATATAATTAAGCATCACGCATACTTCAGAGCTTTCCACATAAAAGGAGCAAGAAAAAGACAGAAGCATATAGTATGAATATGAAGAAACAAAAGAAAAAGCAAAAGGACTTTGAATAAGAGGTGGCATACCCTCTCAAGGGAATCAAGAGGAACATCCGGTGGCTTCTTTTGGTGATTCAATGGTGATGTCACTTCTGATTCCAAATCATATGCATTGACTTCTATATCTAATGAATTTTGTTTATCCATATGAAGAGGAATTTCAACAGAAGCTGACTTGTCCAGAGATTCTGCCATTCCAGATCTTTTAAGACAGTCGCATGCTGCTTCCTTACCTTCTTCGGTTAGCATGTACCTGAAAACAACAAAAATCATCTTTACAAACATGGAGAACACTCATCTAAACATATCCAATTCTATATTTCATTTAAAAACTACGTGTTTATATAACCATTTAAATTTTCTAAACAAGAACCACTCATACTTGCAGGTTTTACAACTTGGTACTACCTTTGTCACTTAAGACCCACTAGAGTATTTCATTGTCCCTTTTTGCAGGACTCCTTTCAAGTTTTCAACAAATTATGTTGCATCTTTTTTTACAACATGTAATAAAAATTATAATGTAAACATAAATTAATTCTCTCTCCTAAAGAGTAAACTGGTAAAACAATATCAATTGTCAACAAATTTAATACTACTACCAACTTTCTTAATTCCTATATTTAAGGATGGAGGTAGTATCTAGTAAATTAATTTGTACTTGTAGGAATGCATTTGCTTTGCTAAGTTGATTCATCCATAAAAATGAATGCACAAAGGATATCACTATCATTGCAGCAATGTTCGCCGGTAATGAATTACAAAAAAGATTCAGAAAAAATTCTTAAGTTACTATAGAGAAGGCTCAATTTCAAAGCATATTAAAGGTAAAATATTCTCAATCCTAACAAAAAATAGACAATTCAAGAAATTAGTTATAACTCACAACAAGGAGGTTCTCTTAACAAGTGGCTGCTCATTATAATAGTATATGAAAGATAACCTAAAAGATCAATAGAAAAGGATCGCATGCAAAGCTAGTATGCATAATAGAAAACCATACTTTGCTGGGCAGCTTGATTTTACAACTAATCCTTTAGATATCAATGTCTTCATGCAGCTCCATCCACTGTACCAATCCTGTGGAGAACTTCCAAAATGTCCAGCTTTTCCTTTCCCTTTTTCTGGCCTGAAAATTCATTGATCAAAAGTTGTAAACATTTCCTTAGCCATCACTTTATTTAAACACAGAACAAAAAGAAAGAGAGTAAGAAAGAAACTATGTCAAACATACGCAATTGGTGCTCGAGATAACCCACTGGCTTCAGCAGCATCAATAAGCTCCTGTTTACGCATAAATTCATTCCCATTTGAAGTTCCCCTATTAAAAATGTGCTAAATCTTATTATAATGTAAAAAGTTTTACCATAACAACTTCAAAAAACATATTTAACACACCAAATAAAAACATATTTATCAGTTGTATATGTGATGTGACAGCAGTTATATATACCTGTAAAGGGTTATCAATAATGCATACGCCACAGAGTTCCTTTGAGGCATATAGCGTTTGGTTCCTTTAGTTTTCTTTCCTATAAGATTGGAGAAACCAGAATAATTAAACATAAATTAGGACAAAATAAACGGAAAGCTAATGGAAGACGACATAAAATAAAAACTAAACAACCCCAGGCATACCCTTTTTGGTCAAGTCATCTGGTTCGGTACCTCCAGAAGCAGGCCCAAAAAACCCCTGCATCAGCCTCAACATCATTTTCCCCACACCCCTTCCAAACAATTCCAAAAAAACACTATTAGATTTGAACACCATAAAACCCAATTTAAACAACACTACTTCATCATTTACCATCACCATTTCACAAACACAACAATAACACACGCACGTAAAACCAATAACAAAGCACCCAACAACACTTTTCACTCGAAATTTGATAATTCTCAAACAAACAACAGATGTAGTTTTGTTACTTTAAGTTCAAGTCACACAATAAACCCAATATATAACAGCATAGTATTGGTACACCACAAAACCCAATTTAAATAACCATGCCTTATCACTTTACAAACACATCAATAACACACAAAAACCAATCATTAAACACTGAAAACCCTTTCCCTCAAAATATGGACATTTCTCAATTTAAAAATAAATGGAGCTTTGTTACTATAAATTCAAGTCAAAACAAACGCATTATTTCACAGCAAAATTTTCAAATCTATACCATTACAATTTATAAAATTATAACTACATTTTTTCTTATGAGTGAAAATTTAATTGAGTTGGGTCCCGTGAGCTCCTCAAGGCAAACTTCAAGGCTCAAAGAGTGTTGAGGTATTTACAGATCACCCACTAAAGAGATCCTCACACTAGAGAGGCAGTTAAACCCACACTCTTAGGGAATATGGGTCAACTCTTTACCAATTGAACCAACCTCCATTGCCATTTTATAACCATTTTTTTTGGCTAAATGAAAGTTTAGTTGAGTTGGGTACTGGGAGCTCGTCAGGGTCAAGGAAGACCTCAAGGTTGAAAGATCGTTGATTTACTTTCAAATCACCTACTAAAGAGGTCCTCGCACTAGCAGGGACAACTGAACCCACACTCTTAAAGGATATGGGTTAACTCTACCAACTGAACCAACCTCCATTGCCATTTTACAACTACATTTTTTTGGTTAAATGAAAGTTTAGTTGAGTTGGCTATGGCAAGTCTCAAGGCTGAAGAGCACTAATGTACTGACAGATCACCCACTAAATTGGTCCCCGACAGCGGGAGTTGAACCCACACCCTTGCGGACAGACCAACTAAACCAACTTTCATTGGCATTTTATAACTACATTTATAATCTATAATATCAAGTCCATAACAACACAAACTAAGTTTCATCAACCAAAAAAATAAATAAAAATAAACACAGATAAACTTCGATTACATAATTTAATTTTAGAATAAATTTTTACTCATAATAATATCAAATAATGCATACATTGTTATATTTGATCACATGGGTACATGAATAGTGACAAAAAAATGGAGGAAATTGAAAAACATACTTAACAGTGGAGAAATCTTTGATAGTTCGAATTGGGTTTTTGGAGTTACAGACATTGAAATGAGCTTTAGAAAGTGCCATTTCAATGTTTTCAGATAGACCTTTCGGTGACTCAGCCATTTCTTTCCATTTGTTCTTCATGAACGTCGCTAGTTCTTCGTTCTCCGGACACCGAACCCGCGTCCGATTCTCCATTCCGGTAGGGTTCGGAATTTGTTAGGTTTGAGAGAGAGAGAGAGAGAGAGAGAGAGAGAGAGAGAGAGATCAATTGTGTGAAGTGGTTGAAGTTGTAGAAGAAATCATGCCGCGCTGGGTTTCGGTTTTTCAAAATCGAGAAAATGTTTGAAGGATGTGATGTGATGTCATTGAATGGGCTTGGGTTTGGGTCGGGATTGGGCTCGGGTTTGTAATTTTTTTGGAAATTGCTCTTCTCCGGTCACGTTTTGTTCATTATTATACAAATTTTCGAAAATACCTGTCACGTGACTTAAGTCACGCAGGTGTAAAACGCAACGTGATTTAAATCACGTTGAATAAAACTCAGCGTGAATTAACTCACGTTGCATGTCTTTTTTTACGATCAGACAACAACTCATTTCACATCTAAAATCTCCAAAAACTCTCAAATCAACCAAATCTTTAATTTCTTCAAGTTTAAATCAAACAACACTTCAATAACAAGTAAGTTTTCATAATCAAACACCATTGCCATTTTATGTTTATATGTTAGATTTTTCATCTTAAATTAGAAATTGTTTAGTTTAAGGGTTTGTTTAAATTTTGATTATTTTTTTGGCAACAAATGAAACAATGTTTACATATAAATGACTTATGTTGCTTACTTGTTTAGATGTTTGCTTGTTTATGTTGTAGTTTTGAGTTTTAGGGTATAATTGACACGTCAAGTGTTTTATAAAATGTTTGAATGAGTTTTCATTGATTGTTTAATTTATTATGGTGTAGATCTGAAATAATTGTCAATTTGTTTAGCACTCAAGTACGCTTCAACGCTGGAAATCCTCATTTGTTCAAGGTTCAGTACAATGTCACGTTAAAATATCTGAAGGATCAACTCAATGAAATCAACCTAGGACTCAACCCCGGAGACACAAGGGAGAATGGAATGTGTTTGGTATGAACTTCCATCGTTCGACGAGGGAATAATAACGTTCAATCGGCTAGAATTAACGAACAAACGACGACGTGAGGAGCATGTTCTCGATTTTTTGTCTGCACAACGTGTTCCTGTGGATGGATATGTATGCTACGTTGTTGAGATCACCTGAAAATATTTTCAAGAGTTTGATTCTGCTAGAGGATTATATTTAGGTAACATCATTATTATGTAATGTCTTTATTTTATTGGAATTTATGTTTAACTCTTGTTAGTTTGCTGAATATGTTGGCAATGAAGTGTTTTATACTTAGTGTAGAGATTTGCAAGATTCTTTGAAAAGTCAGAGATTGAAGAGAACACAACATGTATTTTACTGAATCAAATATATATGTTTTCACATCGAATTTCCTTGTATAAGATGAGTGTCACATATGGGAATGCGCTACTAAGATGTCGGTTTGTGCTTGATCATGCTCCTCTGTCAATTGAAACTTGTCAGTTGATAGGGCAGTAGGATTAAGTTCAAAAGAATATATTGGGATGCATTCCTTTCTGTGATGACTCATCTTATATGAGGAAATTCAATGTGATAACCTATATTCTTGATTTGGTAGAGTACATGTGTTGTATTCTTTTCATTCTTTTGAATTTTCAAAGGATGTTGTAAATCTCTACACTAAGTATAAGACACTTCAACATTTTTGACAAACTTTCAAGAATATAATTTAAACTCAACATCATAATGATACCACATATTTAGGTAGAATGTTATGTAACTTAGATGAAATTAAAACTAAATAAAATTGTGTATTTTTTTAATTGATTTCGTGTACTTGTGCAACTTTATTCAATACGCAACTTTATTCAAATTTATTCACTACCAAGATGCGCAACATATCAAAAAACATAAAAAAATAACACATTACACGCCATTACATTTAATCATCTCCCTCGTCACTTAAGTCAATTGGGTTGTCATCGACAGTTAATGGGTTACCTGCTTTTGGCTAGGGACCAAAATAACACGTCCTTCCGCTCCTTCTCATCTTGTTGAAATTAGGCACGGGCACATTCGCCTTGCTTTTTTGTCTGGATCCTTCGCATTCGATACCGTGTCATGTCACAATGGTTTTTGTTTTCTTCCTCTCACCCTCCTTTTTCAATTGAGTATCACCCTGTTTCTGAGAGATCTCTACACAACGTAAAAATCAATGGTCAAAACCTTCTCCAATTCCAAAAATTCTACCACAAATACCTAACAATTTCAAACAATTCATAACAATTTCTAACAATTACTAACAATTTCTACCAAAATTCAATCAATTCTACTTTAATCAACATCTAACAATTCAATCAAATCATAAACATCTAACATCATAAAATCAAAAATAAAAAAACCTAAATATGTGACAATTTATTCAAAAAAATCTAACAATTCAATCAAAAAAAGTCAATGGAATAGGATAATAAGCACTAACTTGATTTTGGGATTGTAATTGGCGTTGAATGACTTAAACTTGGTGAAAATTAATGAATCAATAATGAGTCATTAATTAGTGTCTTTTATTTAATATTTAAGTTTATTTTATTTAGATTTAATATGTTTTTATTTCCTTCTAGAACTATTTTAATTCATTTGCA
>Ga0315913_1008363_pt1 | contig 12288 bp, 8 predicted proteins | sample MpolsnodulesMG_FD_207736 | JGI IMG/M metagenome (GOLD analysis project Ga0315913, IMG submission 207736) | Medicago polymorpha root nodule microbial communities from Los Angeles, California, United States - small nodules | ecosystem: Host-associated > Plants > Roots > Nodule | place: USA... | reverse complement strand
TTTTTTTCACATGAATTAGAATTAGGAGAAGAGAATAAATGATATACTATTTTCAGACATCATTCAAAATTAATCAACTATTCAAAATATACCTCTTTTTCTAACAACAATTAAAAAATCTATACAGTACTATCTCTATCTCTATATACATGTATTCTAAGCTACATTTTGCCCATGTGTCACCTTATCAATGCCCCCTTTCTAACTAATCTCCCATACTTATGCCATGTGGCTTTCTTTTGTTCTTGATTCTTTACTAGCCATTCCTTACTATCTATCTTTCATTTTCCATCAGCTGCAAAAACACTTCATTTACTTCACTTCATGCAAGTTACACTATGAATGCACTATAATCCATTTTTATTAATATTGAGGGGTTGCATTTTAAAATTATTCATATTCTTAATCAATCCTCTTACACACACAAGTTTACTATAAAGCTCCTCATTTTTTTCTAAGCTTATATATATGTTGCTTATGGTATCCTTTTCATTTCTTCTTCCATTTCATTTTTTGATAGTTTTGATTTTCTCTTCAAGCTTTGTGTGTGTGTTTCTATTTCTATAACTTTTCGTATTCTCTAATGGATATTTTTTTGGAAAAATGGGGAGTTTTGTTGAAAGGACAATTCATATATGAAATGGTGATTGTATTTTTTTCATTGAAATTAAAGTCTTTTTTCATTATTATTTTTTATTTAACATTGTTATGAGATCAAGAGTTCACTAAACATGTGGAAGGAAACATATTAAAAATGCATAAAAAATGAATTTTTTTTTATTCATTTTTATTCCAAGCCAACATGTGGTTGTTGCTATAACTATTTGAGATTTTTCCTTCTCAACTAATTGACATAAGATGGAGGAGGATTTGGATGGATCTTATAAGAAACTCAAAACTCTCAACACCAAAAATTGTAAAGGGTCGAACAAGAGAAAGTAAGAATCTCTATTAGAGATTTTTCCTTCTCAACTAATTGACATAAGATGGAGGGGGATTTGGATGGATCTTATAAGAAACTCAAAACTCTCAACACCAAAAATCGTAAAGGGTCGAACAAGAGAAAGTAAGAATCTTTATCCATACGTGTTAGTTTAATTTAATCAAGTATCCGTATCTTTGTAATAAGAGAAAATACTCTTATTATATTTTTAATTGAATAGTTTCTTATAAGATCAAGTATCCTAGGTAACTAATTGCAAAAGCACACATTTATTCAAGGCCTAGGTAACAAATTGTAGAAGCATGCATCTATTCAAAATTCTAATGGAATGTTCTTGATCTTCGTGAAATTGGAGAGTCAAAGTCATGTTTTGATGATTTACATGAAAATTTAACCCTTGACCCTGGAATTGACTGACCTTCATACTTTCCATCCATTGAGTTTCCTACAATTAAGAGTAAATTTGGGTGCATCTTATGAAATTGTCTAACTATACTCACATTCTTTTGGGGAAGTTTTATAATTACCTTATTTTAAGGATAATTAAATGACTTTATTGTCATTTAGTTGTTTTCTTTTAATTAAGGTTTAATAAAGTTATTAGCAATATTTTTCGATTTAATTTAATAAAGTTTATATGGATTTTATATATTTGAAAGTGTTTATATCAATTATATATTTGTCTTCTATATTTATATTGTAAAGTTTGAGTTACAATTAATTTAGCATTGTGATGATATGGAACCTCAAAGATCTTCCCATAAATTAAATTTGACTCATTATTCTTAAGCTATGATTATGCATATGCTTCACCTCTAAAAGAACATTCTCCCATATAGTATAACTTCTCACCCTTTCTTATTCTATCTAATCTAATAATTATAACAATGCAAGTTTAAGTTACAAAACTTATCATCCTTTCTTAATATATTTATAGTTATTATTTATCCTCCATTAAAAAAGGCATAGAGAGTAGAAAATGTGAGAAAGAGTTAGTAAAAAAAAGAATGAGAAATGAATTAAAAAAAGTGTTGGGAATGATTTTTTTGGACTGCAGTGTTGGATTAGAGGAGGATGTGAGGTAATTATGTAGCGTATAATTGATGAGTTGTAAACAAATAATTTCGGGGGTCTATTTTAATATATTATAAGTTATGGGAAAAGAATATGTGAAGATTAAGAACCATATTAAATAAAAAAAAAATATTTTACTAGAACCATTTAAAATAGGGTTAATAGTGCTTTTCACCCCTGTAATATAGGTCATTTTCAATTTTCGCCCCTATAAAATTTTCGGTTTGATTTGTATCCTTGCAAAAAGAAAAATTCCGGAAAACACTCATCCCTCATATGACCGTGCATATTTGCTGACGTGGTACATTGTGTGGCATGCTGATTGTGCATATATGCTTATGTGGCGTGCTGACTGTATAATTAATTTTATTTTTTTAAAGGTATATGTGGCATTTGTGCCTATTTTTTTAAAAAAAAAATTATATGAAGTTAGAAAAATTATATGAATTTAGAAATAAAAATAATTTACGGAAAATTATATGAATTTAGAAATAAAAATAATTTAAAAAAACCGAAAATATATAGTCAGCACGCCACATAAGCATATATGCACAGTCAGCATGCCATACTGTGTACCACGTCAGCAAATATGCACAGTCATGTGGGGGATGGGTGTTTTGCGGAAGGAAAAAAAGTTTTACACGGATGCAAATCAAACCGAAAATTTTATAGGGACGAAAACCGAAAATGGCTTATATTACAGGGGTGAAAAACACTATTAACCCTTTAAAATACAATGTAAATCAAGAAAAGAATTATAAGTTGTCATATTTTTCTCCAATCTAATTGTTAAACTTAAATTAAACACTATGAAACTTTACCTATTTAAAAAAATATTGTGACATTTTACCGTAAACACATTGAGACAAGGAGTCACTGTATTAGAGATCAAGTAAATAAAGGGAGACTGAAACCGCTACATTGTTCTACTGCTATATATGAAGCAGACGTTCCAACAAAATTTGTGAAGCATGACAAGTTTGAGGAGCTGGGGAACAAGATGGGTGCCGCATCTTTGGAGCATCTATCTATCTATCTATATCTTCTTCTCTTTGTAAACTAAACTTGACTCACTCTAATGCTAGGATTGTGCCTATGTGGCACCTCTAAAAAAGACTTAATTTCTATTCTCTAATTATTCTATCTAATAAACTAATCTAATATGTAACTTCTCACTTTTTTTTTTCTTCACAATAATGCTATCTCAATCATACAATAATACATTAGAATACAATGGGTTATGATCTCACTCTATACAAAAAATAACAAAGACGTTACGTTAATGAAAATAAAATCATTGTTTTTCTATAGCCATGTTTTAAAAATCTAATAGTAATGGTTTATGCACCTAACACGCTATTCAGACATTCCATAATTTCTTACATCATCATCATTGGATGTATCTCTTAACATTCCTTCAATTATAACCTACAAAATGAAAAAAATTTAAAGTGTACTTTGTTTTTAATTCTCACCCACCCTTTATAACCACAACTTACGCCACATTCATTTTCACTCAATTCCGGGATGTTTCCACCATACCTTCTATTGATATCACTTTCACAACAAATACTTTTCTACACTTTTGTTGAAAATTGGTTGGTTATAATTTTATTTTTTTTGAAAACTCGGTATCCGATCGAAGAATCGACTGATCTGAGAGGACCAATCCCCCGCCCACTTGCGGGGGGCCCCGTTTAAAGCTAGAGTAAGCTCTGATTATAATTTTAATTAAGGGCTATTGTCTTATCCTTCTGTGTATAAATTTCAGTGGTATTGTTTTGGTTTTGGATCATCATTATCACTTTCTTCAATCAACTCTTGGATGATACTCTTCAATTTTGTATCATTATATATCGAAAGAGCACATTATTTTCTTAACAAAATTGATGTTGTGTTTAATTTTTAGAGAGCACATTATTTTTTTAACAAGATTGATGTTGGCTTTGTTATAACAAAGTCACGTAAAGAAATTTAAGCAATTGGTTTGATTGGCAACAATATGGTGCATTTAAAATATTAGAAACAATATTATATTTCAAGGTGGGATGGATAATGTGGGAAAAACTGGTGAATCAAATTAAAAATATTGCTTGGGTGTGGTTCTTGGGCAAATTAACCCGTGCAACACACGGTTATATATCTAGTAACAATACTATATTATCATGAAACTCGTGCAATCTAGCATTCGATAACAGTAAGTCCCAGTTATTTTTCATTACATTTGTAATTGTCTGATAATGACTTTCAAAGACAACTTGACATCCAGATATATCATGTAGGAATATTTCATTTCGTACGCCAACTGGAGGCCACGGGTCAACGCTTTGTACTTCGCCACCCTCCAGATTGATTCGTCATCTTTGGTGTTAACATTCTTTGGAATATTTCATTTAACACTACAAAGGAAATCTCTCTGAAACTTTGGAAAACAACACATTGATGACGTATGGTTTTTTTAGGAAAAGGTCTTTTGAGTTCACATTCTTTACAGTGGATGATCTTAGATTGGTCTGGCCGCAAGGAACAGTTAATATGAAACCAAAGTTGTTTTGGTTATCTAAATAGACCAAAGATTTTAATAAGTATTTTCAATGACAAACTCATGCTCAAGCTTGGATTCGATTGATGGGTACCTCAGAAATATTGGCGTGATCGTATTCTTCTAGATATTGCTGGTGTTAAAGGCACTCCTTTAATTACTCATGCTGCGACAAAAAATAGTGTTTGGACAATACACTCGTTTTTTAGTTGATATAAATTTACATGTCACGCCCATGAGTATTTCTCTCTCTATCTCCTGGTCATTATTTATTATGGTTCTAGTAACATTACAAGCTATGAAGCATGGACTCTGACACGAACACCTGATATGACACTGACATAGACACATCGACAATTTATTTAAAGACCATCTAAAATTAAAATTAATATACATATATAAACATCTAACTTGAGCAATTTATGTCATTAGAAAAAGTTCTACAACAAGATATCATAGTATTTTACCTTTATTTAACTCTTAATAAATCAACATTTCTCAAAACATATGTAACTCTTGTATCTATGGTGTGCGGAAGCAAGAGAGATTTTTTTTTTTTGTTTTAGATATTTGTCTGACACGGCTCGTATGAATGTTATATAGGTGTCCGACCCCGATCGTGGGAGTGTCGAAGTAAAGAAAAAAACAACTATTTAGGACACTGGTTTGACACGTGTTGTACGGGTGTCATAGGAGTGTCGGACACCGACGCGTGTCGGATACCGTGATACGCCTAGTCCTCAAGGTGTCCGTGCTTTATAGATTACAAGTTCTCCAATTTTTACCTTCAAGCATGTTTTATGAATCTCTTGCTAAAATATATATCATTCAGAGTATTCCAATAATACCTTATTCATTTGATTTATTTTATAAATTTGTACAATACAATTTTATTTAAAAAAATCAAACCCTTTTCTCCTCCACATTCCTTCCTTTTGCAAAGAGTTTTCATATGGCCTGTCAGTGTCACAGCCCTTCCTTTTGCAGCTTTCAAAAACATTAATGTCTTCATAAGGACAAATAATGGAACGAGTGAATTGTGACAAGGCTATATAAAGACTGTCTACAATCTACATCATATTGACAAGTATTGGTTCATCACTATGCAAAGAATCTCTAATACATGCAGAGCTCAGCAAAGGTTCTAAAGGGGACCAAATATAAACCATGAAAAGTAGTGATCATGTCACTAAAATGGAAAGCATGCTTCAGTGGATTGTGGTCCTCGTTTTTACTTTTGTGAATTGTTCAAATCTTCTTTCATAATTCATGTTAACATTTATTCAATGATTTGATACTTATCATCATGTATATGTTTTGTTTCATAGAAACAACAATGAAAATATGACAGACACAACAAGAAAACCATTTTAAGACCGAAGCTTATTTTTCACAAACTATAACATAATTGTAATTTTAAGGAGAAAATTGCTAGATAAAATTGTTTTTAAGATGATAATTTTTCGGAAAGGTTCACGCATCTTGTTGGTGGTTAAGATAAAATAGATAATCCCTTTGCTAAGGGATGGTAGAATTGTAAAAACTTTATATTCATATAGTTCAGATAAGATGGAATATCAAACCAGCAATCTCACACATTCATTGTTCTATATATGTTAACTTTCATAATAATAGTCATAGACTTTCAGAAGATGGCACATAATAAATACCATCAGCTGCCTGTACCTAATCACATCAGAAACTTGTCCAAAAATCAATTCAAGATTAATAATTTTCATATTTTGTATAGAAACACTTCATTATGAATTGATTATCCATAAGTATTCTGGGATAAGACAAGATCCAACCTAATCTAAACTTGGGATGTCATATTTCCAACTGAAATGGAATTTAACTACAAAATAGGTAAAGCTGAACTAACATGGTAATACTGAGCAGCTGCTGCAAAAATAACTGATCATATTCATGGCAAATACAATAAGAAGTAGATCAAGGAATCCAAACTAAAAGAACTCAAAATCCAGATATTTACCCCCAGACTTCATTTCATTATTCCCCGACATCCTCTTACTAGTACTGCCAACCCCGACAGCTTCAACTGGTGGTCCAACCTTCATTGGTGGTGGCGGCGGCGGCGGCTCATTTTCCACTGGTCTTGGCACTTCTGGTGGTGTGCTGCACCTAATCAATGCCCAGTTTACACCTTCAAAGAAAGGATGCTGCTTGATCTCGGTTGCACCTCTCTTAACCCCAAGACGATGCTGTGGCTCCTTCACCAGCAATCCCCGGATCAGGTCCCTGCTGGCGTAACTCGTTGCAGGTGATTCGGGAAATTTGAGTTGCTGACCTACTACATTGAAAAGCGTAGCACGATTTCCTGATCCTTTGAAAGGGGTTTTACCGTATAACAGTTCATGCAAGAATATTCCAAATGTCCACCAATCAACTGCACTTCCATGACCTTCCCCTTTGATAATTTCAGGAGCAAGGTATTCGTGGGTACCGACGAAGGACATAGATCGAGCAGCAGTAGGCTCAGCAACAAGCTCTGGAAGTCTGCTGGAAGGGAACCCGGGTTCAGCTCTTGGCTTCCTTGATTTCTTGTTTTTCTGAGGAAAGAGCCGAGGAATAAAACATGCAGGTTGTATGCATACTGATGTTGGCTCAATACAAGCAGGCTGAACACAGAATGCACCACCAGCCCGTTTTGAAGGGTCGCCATCATAACCTCTTACAAGAGTAGGCAAAACAGTACATCTGAGGGAAAGATCAAAATCCGAAAGCATTATGTGACCATCGTCTCGAACCAACACATTTTCAGGTTTAAGGTCTCTGTACACAACTCCAAGCATGTGAAGATATTCAAGAGCAAGAAGGACTTCAGCAGCATAAAATCTACATGCAGAGAAATTGACAATGTAAATCTTTATGATAAAAAGTCACTTACATACAAAAAACCAAAAAATGCTACATCATGATAACGCACTCTACACATTTCAATACTTTCCTGTGTTTCAGATTTCAAAGAGATCTAACGCTATTATTAACAACATGGTTTGAATATAACACTGCTTATATAGAAAACGCCATTACTTTCCACCAAAGCATGGACAGGATATAATGTTTCTTAGATGTATAGCAGAAAACTTTTCCTTCGAGAGCAAACAGTATATTACGCAACCTTCATTTGAGGGAACAAGGATCAGGGGATTTTATAGATATAAGCAATTAATCTAGAATCAAATTTTCTCCTCCTTCCTTGGTACCAACCATGTGTTGCCATTCAATTTTATTCAAGGGGAAGTATTTACAAATCCATAACTTCCTCTTTCTTTTGAAATTATAAGAATTTTCTCAAAAGCCTTCCAGATGTAACAGATAAAGGATCAGAAAAACAAAAAAATAACAAAAAAACATTGTGATTTATCTATTCTCCATAATGCTTTATGAAAAGGAAAAGATAATTACATCAATGACACTTGAACATATGCACATACACACAAAGCGAATGGAAAACAGATTTTCATGAGGAGGAAGCAAGTAACAAAGATCAGATAAAGGAATGTCACTATGTACATATAAAACACATACCGCGCAGCATATTCAGAGAAATGTTTCCCCGGTTGCCGCTGCCTTAAAGTGTGTAGGTCACCCCCAGGACAATATTCCATCACCAAACAAGAGAAACGATCAGTCTCAAAATGTGTATACAAAGTTGGAAGAAATGGATGGTCAAGCAACTGCAATATCTCTCTCTCCGTCTGTGCTCTAGTCAGCTTCTTTCTGCTTGCTAGGGACGCCTTGTCCATAACCTTCATAGCAAAATAACACCGAGTTCCACTCAGCTCTGAGAGATATACACTCCCAATGTCACCACATCCAAGTCGTTTGAGTAATCGAAAATGACTCATGCCCAAAATTCCATCTCGTAACCGGACGGCAAGGATAGCATTCCACCTGGGATCATTTCCTTTGTGAGGCTTATTGGCACTACCAGTAAGGTTGCTCCAGTTACTGTCATCACTGAGGCCACTGCTATCACTTGCACGGCTAGCACTAGTTTTTGCACTCTCAAGTGAATCACCCCTTACACTACCCTTAGTGCTATCAAAGTTTCTATCTAAACTAAGCATGCCGTCGCTGGTCATTGCATCACTACGATATGTACTAGCGCAACTATTAGCAATGCTCATTGCCTTGACAACGCCAATACTGTCGATACTACTATGTGGACTGGCATTCCCATTAGGTGTAGGAGGTAAAGAAGCATCCCAAACACATTCCTTTTCCTCAGAATCTGGAGCAAGGAGAGAGTTCTCAGTATTTTGAGATGCTCGAGAACCTGCAAAAGGCGAGGATATGTTCCCCGTGTCATTCAGTTCTTCAACAAGACTTTCTTGAGGGGAAAGAACAACTGGACTTGGTTTCTTCCCGGGAACACGGATTGAGAGATCTTCCAGGAAAGGACCCTTCATGGGCAAGTTCTTAATTAAGCATCCGGACTCAGATTTGTTTTGACCTATCGGTACATAAACTGTTCTCATAAGATCTGTATCAACAGGTTCTGGGGGATGACTAGCACCGGCGAATAAAGTCGGATCACCGTCCTCAAACGAATCGCTGCTTTCCTTCAATGTGTCGACATCATACATCAGATCTTCTCCTTCAACTTCAAGTAAAGACGTCTTTCCTTTCCATGTTCGAGTAGGCTCAAAGGAGATAGATTCTGGAGACTCTCTAGTATCAAATTCCATATCATCTTGAACCAATAATATTCGTGCATTCGACAACTGAGCCACTTCTCTGATCGAGGCCAAACGTGTCACAGGCACATCCCTTCCCTGCGACAATTGATTCAATTCTCTAGCTGAAATCCACCTAGCATTTGAAAACTCCTGCCCATTTAGTCTCTGACTTTGACCTACATCTCTTACAGTCGACGCCGTATGTGGTGAAACCTCAACCAGAATTGGCAAGTTTCGAGGATGTACTTTTGACTCTGAATACCTCTCCATGTCTAAATATCACATAACATTATGACATAAACACTTACAATTAAAAAGAACCTGCAAAATAGAACAAAAATGTCATCCCTCAATAAAACCATCAATTATTTTCACATACATTTCAACAAACATAGAGAAAAAGTATAAACATGGCCAAGATAAGTCTTGAATTCCTCAACTATCCAACAACAAAAAAAACATGAAATAAATTTATAAAAGATGTTAGAATCACGATGAGCCACCACCGTGATTTGCAAATGTTTGGTATCACGCAGTGAGCCACGGTAATTTTTTAAAAAGTTATGTATCTTTTGCAAAATTACTGTGGCTCTATGTAACCGACGGTGATACCAAACATGCATAGATAAACATATAAGAATTAAAATTATACACATCTAAGAATTAACGATGTTTGTTAACATATATTAAATCATAAACACGTAAATCTTGAAATCAAGAGAGTGAAGTATAATAATAACTGAGAAATTAAGAAAACACGAAATCATTAACAAAAACAACCTCAACTAGGAAGGTATTAACAAAACTACATTTCCAACTTAAAAGAAAAAAACAGAAACAAAAATGGTATCCATTGATAGAACACAATGCATTGGTTGAAAATAGTGAGAAAGACGAGATCTAAGATTGAAAGGAAAGAAAGAAAATGGAGAGAAGGAAAAGGGAAAGAAAGAAAACAAACCCAGCAGCATTGAAATTGAAATGAAGCACTGAAGAGTGAAGAAAAGTGTTGTTTGTTGCTTGCTGTTTATTATTCTAACTACACACACAGCTTTTACTTTTTTATTTTATTCATTTTTTAATTCATTTTCTGTCAAAAAAATATGAATATTTAGAGTTAATTTATTACTGTTATTGTTTTTATTGGGTGTTGCTTTTTTGAATAGAAAAAAGAGAAAATGTGGGGTCCATGAATTAGGTGTGGGACCCATGCTGTTGGTTTTACTGCAATTCTTCTTTTTCTTTTTCTTTCTCTCTCTCTCTGCTCAAAGCCGTTTTCTTTGAACGCTTTTTGGATTGGTTTGTTTTTTTAAAATGGCGCGTGATTTTCCACTCGCTTGCATCGCGTTGCCTCTCTGCTTTTCTCTTTTTAATAATTAATAATTTCCCAAAATCACCTAGATTCATAATTATTAACTTTTTTTTTAATAACCTAGCTTCATAAAATTTTATAAAGTGATTTTCAACAAAAAAAATAATATTATTATGGTAAAAATATTAATACAATATTATTATTTTTTAAAGAGTTTGAATCTTTAATGCATTATTTAGTTTGACTAGTTGGAAGACACTTTAGCTCTTGCTGAGATACATAATGGGACCAACAGAGCAATTCGTTTGCTGATATGCGTATCACTAGCCCTTTTGTGATGCGTTGACCAATACCGATTACAGTAATGATCATACACTTGATAACTTTGAGCAGGAATTGGAAACGAATAATTTTGTAGTTGTGACAGACTCTAACTTGTCAAACTTTAGTGCAAATGTTATTCCTGATATGCAAGTTTTAGGACTTTTTCCTTATGTGACCCAACAAACTATGAATTTTTTGAGTGACTCCTGGGCTAACATGGGTCAGAAAGAAGAAATTGTTGATTTGACAAGTGACACAGGTCAACCATTTCAACGAGCGGTTCCAAGAAAGAATAAGAGCAAGAAGCAGTAGTCGATCGCAAGCAAGGGTTTCAAGGTGAGTGCTTCTTGAGGGTTTTGGTTTTGTCCCCCCTCACTCTTTCTTTTAATATATGATTAGGTTTTGCAGCAGGAGACCCCTTTGCACCTCTTCTTTTGCTTAAAAAAAAGTTTGACTTTTCTTAGTATTTGTCGTTAATTTTTATTTTCTTTGTGATATTATTTATTCTTTCTAATCTCTTTGTGATACTTTAATTTATATTTTACTTACATAAAAATTATCGTGAAATTCATCTGCTTATTAGATAAGTTTAATATGCTAGTTCAATTAAGTAAAATAATATATTAGTTTTAAAATATATTTTAATTTTTTCTATAAATGTATAGTTTTAAGTTCAATCTGTTGTTATTTAAAAAAGAAAGTTCAATCTATTGTTGGTACCAATTTGATCAATCTATTAGCTGGTAGTTATTTTTTGAAAGGCTCCATTAGCTTGAAATTATTTAAGTGACTTGATATTCTATGTCAATATATAAAAGGGGGTTAAAGAAGTAGTTAAAGTTACACTTTTTATGTTTTTTAAGCTAAATGATAAACAACATCGTAAATTCATCCATATTAAAATGAAGTTCTAAAGTTTAAATTTGAGAAACTACATAAAATATTCAGCTTATATTGATATTATCAATCAAATTGAATATATTCCCTTTATAAAATGATAAAGATGAAAATCAAACAATCGAGTTTAAAATCAAATGGTTAATAATTTTTATAAAAAATGAATTATTCTAAAGAACATGAGTTTAATTTTTAGTTTGATTACATTTACTTCTCAATCAAAATCTGGATTATCAATATACTTTTTCTCTAAAAATCGGAAGATTAACACGTAAAAAATGGGTAAAGATGAATGTGTTGTGTCAAAAACAAATGTGAAAAATGTTCAACAAAAAATGAATGAGGAGGGCCGGCGCGTGGTGCAAAAAACCTACAACAAGTCTACTACTGTGTCTACCTAACAACCCTTGTATCCTTTGTCTTGGAGCAGCAAGTCAAAAATACCCTTGAAAACGAACAATAGAGACCGTACGATCACGCGGGAGACATG
>Ga0315913_1008359_pt1 | contig 12289 bp, 5 predicted proteins | sample MpolsnodulesMG_FD_207736 | JGI IMG/M metagenome (GOLD analysis project Ga0315913, IMG submission 207736) | Medicago polymorpha root nodule microbial communities from Los Angeles, California, United States - small nodules | ecosystem: Host-associated > Plants > Roots > Nodule | place: USA... | reverse complement strand
TAAAAGTACACCTCCTTTTACATTTCTCATACGACTCAATATGACTATGATGCATGGACATACAAGCAAAGACCCAATAATGCAAAATCTCCAACACATATATCCACCAACAACAATGTAAAAGTACGCCTCCATTTACATTGATCAACTTCAACAACAATTGCATTATCAAGCATTTAGATCCACACAATCAATCAAGTCATAATTCAATTAAAAGTCATCACCACACTTAACATATATGCATTCACCAACAATATCACAATCAATCAACATATATGTATTCACCAACCATATCACAATCATTCAACATATATGTGTTCACCAGCAATATCACAATCAATCAACATATATGTATTCATATGTATTCACCAACAATATCACAATCAATCAACATATATGTATTCACCAACATCGACTTTATCATATAATTCAACAACATCATACTATTTCTCACAATTCAAGTGAGGAGAAAATACACCACACTATGATAAACGTCATATTCAACACCTAGAAATAAACCACATATCTTCATATAATCATAACCAACTATCCACAAAAGATTTGCCAAGTATTTGCTCTTAAAGATTATTTTCGACAAAGTTCGTCTCTCAATTTACAACTTTAAATAATTGAGACAAATGAACCAAACCAAGTAAATAAACTCTAGGGCCTCGACTATGTATACACTTAGATCACATATGAGTGTAGTTGAATATATATGTGCGTTTCACCGGCCAACCACGACAAAATCATCAAAATCACAAGTTACGACAAGTTCGTATCATTTTACCAATTTCCAAGTTATCCGATAAAACAAAGTAACACATTTAGAAACCTCAACTAAGTATATACACAAATCACATATGAGTGCAGTGGTGTATACATCAACGTCTCATAGGCCAACTCACTTAAATTTCAAAGTTTTGCAAAGTTCGTATCAAGTAGCAAAATCGACCAACATTTATATTTTTCAAAGCAAAGTAACTTGTTCAAGTTTGAAAACCTACAACTTGATCTTAATTAATCATATAAGTATGAGCATAGGCCACTTACGAACTATCAAACATTAGTTCAAAGATTAGCATAAGTTCGTATGAGAAAATCCCAAGTTCACATATTCCAAAATCCCACCCGAAAATCAAGTTTGATATAATTAAGACATTGTACCAACTTTACAAGCCTTATCTAAGTCTATATGAACTGTAGACCAAACTTGTAATCCTTCTAGTTCACAAAGATCATTTTCCGATAGTTTTCGAAAAACCGAAAATGACATATTTCCAAATTTCAAACCAATTAGAAATTCCTAAGTTTGAATAGGTAGACCATATTTCAGTAGGTTTAGGAGTATAAAAGTGATTAAACAAGTTGAAAGAAGCATTTAAGAAAGCTCGGATCGGCTCCCGAACGACCGGAACACAAAACAAAAGGTGCTGCAACTGGGCTCGTATGCTTAAGCGTCCACCTGTACACTTAAGCGTGCAGGCTCCAATAGCTAACAGTGGCTGTACGCTTGGATAATCATTGCATAAAACCTCCAACACTGCACAAAAACTCTCGGGGTTCTTACCCGTTTTCACCCAAAATCCCTAATTTTGATATACCAACACCCAAATATGTTTCCAAAGATTGTTTACAAGTTCATGAACTCAAAAGGGCTTTCAAAAACACATTAAACATGAAAATAAATGCCATTTCACATAATTCACGAAATCAACCCATTTCTACAAAAACCATCAACAACAACTTAATTCACATCACAAACCCATGATTATGAACACCCAAGTTATGAATCATCAAAAACAATATCTCATAACAACAACAACATCAATTAAACATGAATCCCACCATAAATCAACAACAACATAGCACAATTCATCAATTGAGCATAATTCACAAAGTACCCATTTATATATATCATGAACATGCAATTTCTTCATCAACAATACAATTATCAACAAATTAACATACCCAAACATATCACTAAAACTAGAGCACGAATTTCAACAAGCAAGTTCATAATAATCAATTATCTCAAATAAGCACTTATGCATATAACTAGAGAAGAAGGTACAACTAAGAGATTATGATTGAAATCTAACCCTCTTACCTCAATAAGCAATAATCCTAGCAAAAGCTTCAATTAAGCTCCTAGAATCCCTAGCTCCTCTTGGTTCTTCAAGCTTTTCTCTACAACCATCTTCTCTTCCTCTTACCCCTTTCTCTTGCCCTTTCTCTCTCTACCTCTTCTCAAAGTTTTGTAAAATGATTGTGAACCCCAATTCTCTTAAAGACTAAGGCTTAAATAGTATCCACACTATTGGGCTTAACCCTCTTAATGTCTTAATGGGATCACAACACTTATAAACTAACTCCCAAAGTTTCTATCCACTAACGGTTAAAAGTTATCGAATAATTACCGGTTCAAAACTAATTACCACTACCGAATAATAACTTAGTAAAAATAATGGTTCTCACGTGAAATACTAAAAATAACCCTCACCATAAAATTACTAATTTAACCTTACTTGCAAAAGACCAAAATACCCTTCTAACACGAAAACCCATTAAAATACACACATAGGTAATTAATCACATATGAGCATAATTAAACACATAAAAACAATTAAAATTAAATCTAGTGAAAATCGGGCTGTTACAAGCCCCACTAAGGTTTCTTCTCTTAGCCCTCCTCTTTGCCCTTACATCCATCACAGCCACTCTATGTTGGGTAGTTAAGCTCTCTCCAGGTATGACTTTACAGTCCAAACAAATCTTCCTATCAAATTTCCTAATAAGAAAGAAATATATCTGAGAACATGAGACCCCACTCTTGTAAGTGACAAGATGCTCCTCTGTTTTCCTAAAACAAGTATTAGCTATAGTAAGATCAAAAGCCGATGAAAAATCTAAGATGGATTTACCCTCCGCATTAATCTCCCCGAGACCATACCCCCCATGCAAACCCTCGAAACCTCTCGAAACACTCCCTAAATGCCCATTTAAATCCCCTCATAGAAAAATCTTTTCTCCTAACGGGATATCCTGAATTAAGCCTTCTAGCTCCTCCCAAAACTTCACTTTAAGATGTGCTTCTAATCCTACCTGAGGTGCATAAGCGCTAATTACATTAAAGGTGTCTTGTTCCACTACAATCTTTAGGGCTATAATCCGATCTCCTATCCTTTTAACATCTTCAATATCTTTCTTCCACTCCTTTTAACATCTACAATAGCTTAAATCCTGAACAATCGTCATGGATACGGATTTATTATTACTTTGGTAGTTTTGGTACACTTGCCAAATATCTATCACAAGCTTCATATTTCGGTTCTTCATTTGATATTTGTTATCAAATTTAATAACGATGAGATTAGATTAGCAAATGGATTCTTATAAAATAGAGTTTTTACTTGGGTTGATTAGGAAATCATTAGATTATTCCATGATCATAGTAGACAAGGAATTAAAATATAAAGACATGAAAGTAAAAGACGTAAATATAAATATTGGGAAATGTAATGAGCAAAAAAGTAAAGAACAAGAGTGTCAAGAATCATAAAGAACAAAGAACTTAGAACAATGCAAAATTAAGCTTTCAACTTTAGAGTAAGTTTACAATTATTCAAGCTCTCCATTTGCCTCTTAATTAGGTATACTTATAGTCTAGAATCATAGAGAATATATTAAAAACGAGTTAAAAGCCAAAAACCAAATGATTCTAAGAGTTTGTAACAACTATTTTTGTTCTTCACAGGATGAACGATTGTGCTTGTACTTTAACTGTTGAAATCATGATGTGTTTGAAAGGTGCACAATTTTGCTTTAAGACGCACGACCGTGCTTGAATTTTCGGTCGTTTTCCTCTTTCGTTTGGTTCAAAGCATGCACATGGTCGTGCTTAAGAGGCGCACAATCATGCTTGATTTTTTGACTTCTGAAAATTCTTCATTTCATGAATATTTGATCCTGAAAATAAAAACCAACACTTTGTAGTACAATTTCTCTAAAGTAAAACTAAAATCCCACAAATTTTATTTAATTCAAAGACTAAAAACACTATAAATTAGGACTTATCAAAATCCCCCATGCTTGAATTATTGCTTGTCCTAAAGCAAAAAGAAATCAAAACTAACAACACAAATTAGTATAAGCATTTTTTTTCTCATAACTTCAAAATTTATTTTTTAAAGATTTTCTTCTCATGGTACAGTTCTCACACTCCTCTATGCTTATGCTTATGCTTGAATCTTTACCGGTCCTAAAGTTTTTAATTTTCATTTTTCTAGAATAATGAGAATTTACAAATGAAGGAGAAGTGTACAACAACGGTGTTGGATGATGGAATAGGAGGTGTTGTAAAGACGATGTCCACAGCGCACAGTCTGAGAGACTTCGCCGACGGGTACACATAATTTTATTTATGATGAAACTAGTGGAAAAACGGACACTCACGCATCTGCTTTTTTCATAGCGCAAACACATGCAAATTATAAAAGGTATTAATTTTAGTTTTGATTAAAATTATAACTACAGATGTATGTAAATTTCAAATTGTAACAAACCCAACAAACTATGTTTATATTTTTCAATGACAACAATAATTTAAAAAATATAATTTAAATTCTTATATTTTTTAATAACATCAACAATATAACATTAATATAAGAAAACTATTTAAAATATATTTGAAATAAATAAATATGTTAGTTCGAAAATATCCGAGTATAGAAACAAACCGTGAAAACTTTCAAACAGTCAATACCGTGATTTCAAATCCAATTTTATTGGCAAATTACTTTAGGCTAGGCCAAATACTTTAGGTTAGCTGTTCGTGAATTTCTCTTGCACTATATAGCACTGATCTTTCATAATTCTCTCGCACTATATGGCACTGATCTTTCATAATTATTCAAAATTATGCCCTCTTTATTTGCAGACATGAAGTTTTATTTACGGTGGAATATGAAGTTTTGTAACGACGATGACCACAGTCTACGGTGCACCGTCTGAGAGACTTCTATGGGTACACATAGTTTTATTTATGATAAAACTAGTGGAAAGACGTACACGTTCATTCTCTTAATTGCGCTAATACATGATTTGGAAAAAAATGCACTCACGTGTCCGATTTTAATGGCGAAGTACTTTATGGTAGTTGTTCGTGAATTTATCTCACACTATATAGCACTGATCTATCAAAATTATTCAAAATTATGCCCTCTTTATTTGCAAACTAGCATGAATAAAGCAAAACAAAATTCTTTTTAAAAAAATGTAACACTACAAAGTTAATAAATCACTTCATATAAGTGCTATTATTTAACTCACAAAGAAGTTGAAGAAAGATAAATTGAGAAAGGCAGAACGCCGCTTGGTGGAGACCCACCAATATATATAATGCATGTATTGATCTCTTGTCTTGAGTGATAACAACTCCATAGTCCATTGTCTTAACCTAGCAAGCCCCCATAAAGAATGTACCTAGGTGTCCCCATCCGTAGGTTTCAAAAGTACTACTACATTATTACTACCAAATTCCATTACTTACAGCTAAGCCTGCAAAAAGGTATGATTTTGGCTATTATTTTTAATTAGGAAATATCATCATGACACTTTCCTCCATTTGTTTATTTATAGACAAATTGGCATTTTGATTTATTAAAGCATTATTTCACTTATCAGATAGTTTTTGTTTATAAATATATGTATATAATAAGCATTAAGAGTCAAATACCCTTAACAAAAGAATTTAGCTCACGTGATTAGTGATTAATGAATTTCAGTTAATAACAAATGGTTTGAAGTGTCCGGAGTTTAAATCTTAACGGGAACAATTCTTGACAATAGTTTACATACTTTACGGTCAAAATCTAGTTTGACAAAAAAAGAAAAAAGAATTTGAGGATCCTAATAATTTTATTTTTACAAAAAAGTAAGGATTATTTTTTCGTGAAGAACAAAAGGAGTCAGGATTAAAAAGGCTCAACTACGCATTAGTTCTTATAAATTGATCCAATTTAGTTGAAAAAATTTATCAGTCATATATATATTTGCCCCAAGAAAGAAAACTATACAGAATCAGGATCATGCATGCTATATGCAACTGTTAAGTTGACCCTTAAAGTAGCATAGTCTTTTATTGAAGAAAAAGAAGATCTTTGGTTTTGCCGTACATATAGGCCTCCTGCTTGAGGTGATCTATATAATAGACTTAAATCCATATGTTTCAGAGCCTGGTGAAGAAACAAAACCACTTGATATTTTTTATTGTTGGGGCTTCTAGGGTGAGAAAATGGTATATATATATTCTTTGTCGACAATAGACAGATAATTGATATTTAAATATCGTTCGAAACTTGAATAATGATCGTACTGTTGCTATTCCTAAGTAAAAAATTATAGTACAATACCCCTTCTCACAACTATGATAGTGTCACAATCGGTATTAGTTCGACAAAAAATGAAGATTAGTGCTTGGAAACTAAACTTTATCCATTTTATATGATTTCTTCTCAATTAACATTAACTAGGGCATTTTCTTCACGGTAAGTATACGGAGACTCTAAACTTTCTATTTAAAGGTGATAACATGACGATATTGAAATTTTGAGCGATTTCCAAGCATTGATCCATGGTAGAGCAGATGCGACACTTCCTCATCCAAGCAATTGTTTTCATTGTATAATACACATACAACGAATTATGTTTGTAATTTTTTGTCATGAACTATTCTTAGGTAAATGTTACGAATCCTGGAATCATAGGGAAGAAGGTCGCAATGATCAGCAAGAAAGCAAGCATAAGAGTACTCATGTGGGATATACTCATAGAAACTCATTATAGAAATGAATAGATTAATAAAAGATAATAGGAATAGTACAATGTAGAGAGTTATTTATAGGAGTGAGAACTAACTCCGAACTAACTAACCAACCAAACTAACTCTAGTTTACTTTATCGAACTCTAGTTTAATCTCACTATATTGTAATAGTAAACCCAAGATATATCCTTTTTTGTCGAGAGAACCAAAAACAAATGGAAAACTGAGAAAGAAAATGATAGAAAATATTGCAAGTTGAATAATTCGTTTCTGATTGAATATGAAAGAAACTGTTTTTAAGTATTTATATTTTCCCCCGAGGGATTATGCTAATCTATTATGTGTTCGTCCTAACAAGATTATAACCAACTTTCCTAGAACAAGGGAGGTAGTTATAACGGGTTTCCCAACTAGAAATTAGCTTAGACAATGATATCTTGTGCTGCAAGAAACTGTGGTCTATGGTTTTCTTCTTCCTTATCAAGTAGCAAGCTTGATTATATCTCATCTATGTTATTCTTCAATATTTTTGATTGAGTCGGAGACTAATTCCTTAAAATCAAGATTAGGTCAAGAAAGTTTGTAGATCTAAAGTGAATGTTAAGGTAAGATTTGAGTAAAATACATATAAGACAAGTTAAAATATAAAATATACAAGAACCTTAAACTTCTACTTAAAGGCGATAATGTTGGTTGTCGCAAAAGTTTTAAGTGATTTTCATTATCGCTTTACCGTAAACCACACCGATACTTCCTCGCCCTAATAATTGCCTATTTGCGCGCCAATCCTGATTGTTGTCTCCATTCAATTATGTTCGCAATTTTTGTTTATTGCGGCCTATCCTTTGTTGAGCCCAAGATATCCATTTATGAAGTTACTATTTAGGGACTAATTCCTCAAAATCAAGATTGGTTAACAAAGTTATTATACAATTAATGTAAATGTCAAGTAAGAACTTAAGTAAAATACATACAAGATAAATTAAAAGATTAAAAGAACAAGAACAATATACTTAGAACCAAGACAGACTTGAACTCAAAACCCTTCATTGGTGGGTCTAAAGAAAGGGTGTTAATTGTCTTGTGATTGATACTGAAATGGAAATGTTTGAATTTTTTCAACAAATTTTATTCCAAACGCACCAACATGAGACACATTACTATGGCCTAGAATAGCCCTATTGTGAAAACTAAATTTACAAAACATTAACATAGCCCTGTCGTTATTAATTGGAATAAGGCCACATGACAAAAGCCAAGTTTTACGGAATCTAAAAGAAAAATTATCCACTAACTACACACATGCAAATCAATAAATAGATACTCAAAGTGGGTAGGTATATACACACACGAGTGGACAAAAGGCAACCACAGACTCATACATTTCATATCACAACCAAATATTTCTATTATCAACAAATATATTAGCATAATATATATTTACAGTTATGGAAGAACCCATAATGATTAATAATGGAGCTAATGTTTGGTAGAAATGTTTAATAAGAATAACAAATAAACTTTTTGAAAATTCATAACATAATTGCAAATTATTTAAAAGTTCAGTAACTCAATGAAAACTCGAGGGAACAATTATAAATTACTGATTACTAATAAGTTCAGAGATCTATGCTATAATTATTTTTCTTTCTTATTGTAGAAACTATTTCAAAATTTTCAAGTAGTTTATGTACTAGTAATTTTAAGATTTAATTCATTTGCACTGCAGGTGTAAAACTATTTCACACTATCAATTAGTCTAAATTATCATATCACTAGAATCAAACGGGTGGTAAAATGAGTTGGGCCCGTCGGATTGGTTCGTTTAACCTGTCTTTTTTAACGGGATGGGTTGAGATTTTGAAACCGCCACTAATAGGACGTCCGCTTTGCCTAACACACTAAAAGGCTGGGCGGTGGGGGGGGGGTGGACCTGTTGGATTGATATGTTCAAAAAAGAACTCTATTTTTCACTTCTTTTTATTTATAACTAACAATCAATTTTTCAATTTTCTCCTACGTATATTGGGGAAAAAATTCAATTAATTTTATCACTTCCGTTTCATGATTTTAGCCTCATTTTTTAACAGTTAATTGATAACTCATGGAGTTTTTATTTTGAATGTCTTATTGATTTATTATAGATTTTTAGATGATGAAATTTATATGTTTGAAAGATTATTTTCATATTTTTAGTGGAATCATTGGTTATATATTTGAATTTCTTAAATTGGTTTTAAATTTTTACGTTGATTAAGTGAATTTTTAATTAATATCATTTAAAAAAGCATTGATGGGTCAACTCGTCAATCTATTGGTCCGTCATAAAACGAGACGGGATGAGATTTTCAACCCTACACCTCTAGTTGACCTCTCCCGCTCCGCCTCTTTTTAGACGAGTTATTGACGGGACGGGACAGAACGGGTTGGCCCTTTTTGCCATCCTAAAGTAGAAACCTTTGATTTTTATTTTTATTATTTATAATATCACACAGTATTGGTTGTGATAGGTTGAAGTGTAGACTCATTATTGCAAACATGGAAAAACACATGCATGCATCCTATGGTGTGAGAGTTTTATGGGTTTCTTTTCTGTATATCATACAAATGTCTAATCTAAATTCAAACTTCCTCTACATTGCATATAGATGTTGTAATGCATGATTATTATCAAAATTCAACATATATCACATCTACTCAATTCTAAAAATAAAGAGTGAGACTTTTTCCATTGAAGCAATCAAAAACCAAGGTTCGTGTCTACTCTTATATGTTGATTAGTTTAATGCATGCAAAAAAGTGCCACGGCTAACTTTGGGAAGCACCTAAAAAATGGGAAAACATCTCCAAAGTATAACTGATTAATGGGACAAATAATAACAAACAAAAGAAATGGTAGGAAAAAGTTTAGAGTTATTCATATTATTTTAATTGGATGGCCTCGAACATCTCCATCACTATTTTACATGAGACAGATGGAAGCGGTATATAATGAGTGAATTTTTTCGATCCAACAAATCATTTAATTTGCACATGATACTGTCGGTTTTGATATCAATAGTTTATTGTTTTTATTTGGTGTTTGATGTATGATATAACATTCATGCCATATTACAATCTCATTCATTATGAACTAAAAGAATTGAATACTTATAATTTGATTATTATCATTTTGTGCAAGAAATTGCAAAGAATTTGCACGAGTACTAGTATTGTCCTTGTCCTACAAGCTCTATTTACATATTGATATTGCATTCAGATTTGACCAGATACTTTGATCATTCCATTACACGTACGTTGAATGAAGGTATGTTAGTTCACCTAATTATATGGCTAAGCGCATCGGCGAAGCTCGCAAAAAATTTATGCAGGGGCCAACTATAAAATAGATTTTTTATTTTATTTTTTAAAACAAACATATTAAATTTAAGGATAAAATATATTTTTAGAAATGTTGGGCAAAATGTGTTTCAAGAACCCAATTTCATCAATAATTACCTATTTATAATAGATTAATAATGTTTTTCAAATGTATATAAATAGGTTATTTGTAAGAAACTCAATGTCCATTTAATTTGTCTATGACTTGTCTTGATAATTTTTATTGTTGAAAAAGGTTTCTCTATTGTTGTTATTGAGATCGGGAGTATCAAATCAATACAAATAAATCTATCAATCTTGTAGTAATTTATTTATTTTATTATTTATGCTAATTTGAGCAACGAAACTTGTTTGGGGTAACTCAATCTTTATTATTTGGGGTAGTCAGATTTAAATACATACCGACCACTTCAAGAATAATAATTTTTTTGGGTAGCAAAGGCCACCCCTCCCATATGAAGGGCTACGCCCTGGCTAAGGGACTTCGATGAATAGTTGAGTTATATCAACTCAATAATGATATTTGATAAATATTTTTTGATTGCAACCATGCCTTGGTGTACTTACAAACAAACGGGTCAAAACATCATAGATTTTTTTTCTTTTGGAATAGTTTACACATTGCATTATATTAATATTATTAATAATTTTTTTTAGAACTTAAAATGAAATATATTAACTGAAACTTTCGGTCTTCCAAGCACAAGGAGACCAGGAGAAAGACGAATTTGTTATATCAAAAGTCCAAAAAGGGGGGAATGGAAAAAAGACCCCAAAAAACAAAGCTTACTACAAAACAATTCCCAAGCACAAAAGAGGATTAAGCCACCACATACGATAGTTAAAAAAATATAATGTGATTCGCTTTCGTCCACAAAAAAAATTGAAGCTTAACTTTTTCGAGAAGATTTTGAATAGTATCCCTCTTTTGCTGAAGAAATGAGCAGATATTTTTTGAGAACCCGCCTAATGAACTGAATTTCAGAAAATGGCATGTTACGTGCGCCTTGTGAACCATAGAAATGCCTAACTAGGTAGAAATACCAAACCAAATTTTCCCAAAAAGTTCACAATATGGAAAAAGATGATCGATGTTCTCCTCGTTGCCACAACCACTCACACAAAGCTTCAAATTAGGCTGAAGAACCCTCCTCTTAATTAAATTATCTATCGTTGGGATACAGTTATGAAGTAGACGCCAAGCGAAAAGGCTGACCTTTAGGGGAACAAACTTATGTTAAAGTTTTGATCCACCGATAGCAGAGGTAGTAATAAGCACTAGTGACATTGTATTTTTTATTTTTTTGCATGCAATTGCCAAAGCCACCTCTCAGTTACGTTGGCATGTAAAACAATAGGATTTAAAATCTCGTAAAGCTCTCTCACCTGCTCTTCCTCCCATGACAACAACCTGCACCACTTCCAAGCCTCACCACCCTCCCCAACCTAAAGAAGGCATATCAACCACAATTGTCATCCTAATGTTAGCCAAGATCAAAGAGATGACTAAACCTACACTTTAAAACCTCTTCATCTTACCAAGGATTCCACCAAAACAAACATCACCATCTCTCAACTCACCACATAAGTTGTCATCAAACCATAGACCAACTCCTACACCATCAATGCATCTAATAGCACAAAAATTATTCCCCTCCTCCCTGTAACGCGCTGCTAAAACTCAAAACCATAAACCCCCACACTCCTTCTTTCACCTCCAACACCATTTACCAAGTAATACCAAATTGAATTCTCTTATTCTCCTAACCCCCAACCCACCATTACCCTTTCTTGAGGCAAAATCCCTAATTAATTTTAAAGATAACAAACCTTGATGATTAAGGAATTAATGGACTTTGATTAATTTGTTGGTATTTAACTTGTGCTCTTGAGTGGTTAATTAAGACAGGAACAAGTTTCAATTCATACCAAGATACAAAGAATCAAAAGACATAAAAACTTAAGAACTCAGTCAGAGTTCAGAAAGTTAAAAAGAGTTCAGAAGGTTGGACAGAGTTCAGAAGGTTGTTCATGATGAACATCAAGAACCAAGCCCAGAAATTCATGAACCAAATGAAGAACAT
>Ga0315913_1008358_pt1 | contig 12290 bp, 7 predicted proteins | sample MpolsnodulesMG_FD_207736 | JGI IMG/M metagenome (GOLD analysis project Ga0315913, IMG submission 207736) | Medicago polymorpha root nodule microbial communities from Los Angeles, California, United States - small nodules | ecosystem: Host-associated > Plants > Roots > Nodule | place: USA... | reverse complement strand
GGGTATTTGCAAAACGACATGTTGACTAACAGAAGAATTTGACGGAGGGGGTAAATTGATTAACATTGTGCAATTTCAGGGGGGTAATTGAAGTTTTGTCAATGTCTGGGGGGTAATTGACGAAACTTACAATTTCAGGGGGTAATTGCTTATTTACTCTTTAAAACACGTAACGTAATTTAATGTTCGAGTGCAGTGTTATGTTGTTCGCCGTCACCTTATGCAGCGTTGTTTGATTTTGCTTCTTGTTGTGGTTCATATTAAAAGATTGGTTTCAGTCAAAGTCAATTAAAGATTTGGTCGTCAACGTTGAAGATCCAGAATCATGAGTATTTCGATGACTTAGATTTTATCATATTATTTGTAGACATTTTGCCATTGTATACTACTATTAATATAAGTGTTGTGGGTTTGTTTCTAGATTCACTATTTACGTTTACGTTTGTAGCGATATTGAACATGTTATACTATCTGATTTACTCAATTAGTTTGGATGAAAAATATCATTTTGCTTTTGTAAAAAGAAAGGCCTCTATTAGTTATCTTATCGACAATCATATAAGACCATCCAAAATGGAAGAGTCTTCCTTTTGAAGACTCGGTGCCTCGTGATAAGTACTCCCATTCTCAAGTAAAAAAAAGATACCTATCGAGAAAAGGTTCTACAATAAACAACTTTTTTTTTTTGGACTCACATATTTTTATTATTAGAATATTAATATGTATTGATGTAGAATTATTGATAGATGATTAATGAATCTCGTTTAAGAAATTTGTATGATATTTTGAGTAGGAAAGATTAACTGCTTATTAAATACTACTATTGTGGATGCTCAAAGTATGCTCTCTCTTTCTTCAGCAACTAACGGACCATGCGATTAAAAGAGGAAAGAAAATAGATAAAAGTTGATTTCACCATCTCAAATTCATGGGACTCTTGCTCGTTTCAATTTCTTTTAGTTTATTTTTTAAACACGTATAATAAAGTATAAATTAGTAGACTTATTTAAATACTTTTTTTAGTTTACTACCTTTAAAATCATTTAGTCCTTAATATATACTTTTATTCAAAAATTATAAATAAATTATGTGTACGTGTGAGACTCATTTACAAACCCTTTTTAATTTACTATCATTATGGATGATCTAACAATTTTTTTAACACTCCTTGCACTGTATGATATCAATGTGCATCCCACATTTTGGAATGACACACAAAATGGTGGAATCCATTATTCATATTGATTTCATCCAACGATAGAAGTGAAGAGAGTGTTAAATTTTTTTTGCTAGTAGTCCACTTAGTCTTATTACTCTCACATCCTCTAAAAAAAAATTAGTACTCCTACACATGAAAAAAAAAAATACTAATTCTCACATTTTATATATATTATTCTTTTTTATCGGTATTTTTTAAGCCAAAATTAAATTAAGAGAAATGCTAGCAACACACATTTTAACACATACTTTTCAACGTACTCTTTTTGATCGGTTAAAATTCACATGAGTCTCACTAAATCATGCGAGTCTCATATAAATTTGGTGGAACCCATGTGAATTTTAATCAATCAAAAAAAGTGTGTGTTAAAATGTGTGTCGCTAATATTTCTGTTAAATTAAATTAATCAGTTACCACCTCAGCACAAAGTGTGCATGGAATCATAAACAAGAAAGTCATACAAAGAAAACATAAAATCAATCCAACCACCCGAAAAAGCTGACAACCAATTGTGGAAGATCCAATTACCTGTGAAGGAAGTACACCTCATGCTCAAGAGGTACATCACACTTGTCATACATGACCAATGCATTACTTGGATTGAGCGAAACACCAACCATTGAATGTGCACAATTGTTAGGATAGTGATTCTGAATTGATTAAATGTGGATCTGAAAATTTGGCATCTTACTTTGAATAAGCATTTCATTCATATTCTGTTTTGATTCATGGCTATTCATAAACTTTGATTTTTGACTTTTCATTTTCATGAATCTTAAAGTGTTTGATTGATCACAAACCTTATGATATTATGCATAATGGAAATTTTTTAGGTTTATACCTTGAATCTGCTTTTTTAAGACTTATATATCTGAGGACCAACAAAGTTACAAGTTTGGGATACTTGATAAGTGCAAAAATTATGTTAATTTACAAATATTAACATATGTAATTGTTCTTCAATATTTTGTTATCATCAAAACCTTAAAGAAATTGTCCAAACCAATTTTGTTCCAACAAGAACAACACCATTTGTGGGATATACGAGGGAGATCGATACATTTATTGAATTTTTGAAAGATAATCAAAATTTCAAAGAAAATGTATTATGAAGGAATATTTGAATTTACTCTTATCTATGTATTATATGTACTATTTGTATAGAAATTCTAAGGTAATTTTGAAAAGAGAAAATCACACCGCTTAAAAGTTACACCAATGTTACACCGTTCAATATCATTTTACTCGATGCATATTTTTCAAATTTGACCGTTAAACTGTAAGCTTATATCACATAGATCATTCACGTAAATTTTTACGAAAATCTAAAATCGTTTCATATGTTATTGAGATACCTCAAGATTAACGGTTTATGCACTTTTATATAACACCGTTAAACTTGTTGTATCTCAATAACATATCAAATTATTTTAGATTTTCGTAAAAATTTACGTGAATGATCTGTGTGATATAAACTTACAATCTAACGGTCAAATTTGAAAAATATGCATCGAGTAAAACGATATTGAGCAGTGTAATTTGATCTCTCCTCTCTCTTTCTTTCTTTCTCTCTCTCTCTCTCTCTCTCTATATATATATATATATGTATTACAGATCCAACCTAATTCTTACTACACTTCAACGACAACACCTTTTTTATAAAGAAACCAACCACACATGTTAACTCCAACGAGAACAGTTATTACCTCCATTAATAACATTAGGTTAAAAAGATTAATTGGAACTTCCTACAATCACTTCAATCTCCTCTCTCCTATGTATATACATACATTTCAGAATAAATAGAATGCCAAATACACATGGCATCTCTCAATACCATTTTGATCCAAATTGACATGTGACATCTATTGACAATCACCCAATCACATTAATTCATTCATTTAAATTTCATTTAAAAACAATCACTCAACCACATTAATTCTTTCATCATATCATACTTATTTCTAATCGTAATTAACATTGCAACAACCACTCCTAACCCCAACCCTAATGTTTTGGGCGCCAATTCATTATGGCCGTTGGATGGATTAAAACTTAATCTCAGCCCTTGAACTCTTTTACAATCTCTAATGACTTATTTACCCCTAAACCAATTCCTCCATTACCTTGCAAATTTGTATTCTAATTTTCCCATAATTGATGGCATTACTTGGCAATAAATGTTATTGGTTCATGTCATTGATTTCTAATAAAATTGTCCCTTTCCAATAAAGATGACATTTAATTCGGTCTCTTTCTCTCTTCCATCACTCACCTTCCCTTTTATTTACAATAATTTCGATCTCTCTTCTAATTCATTATCTGTTCTTTTTTTCTCCTTTCTCTCCATGTTTTTCTTCTCCATTTTCTTTCTTGCTAATTTCTTCTTCTTCTCCCACTCTTATCCCAAGATTTCCATTCCTTTATGAAAACAATCAAACATGATATGGTTAATCTTCCACCTCACTCTCATAACCTCTCTACCTATGTCCCTGTTACTCAGAATCTCATCCTTAAACTGTTTTACAATCTCTAATGACTTATTTACCATTAAACCAATACCTCCATTACCGCGTGTTCTGGACCGGTTAGAAAGATCTTACGCCCATTTACTTAGGCCCACACAATCCAAGCTAGGAACACTCCAACAGAAACCTTTCAATTCACAGCCAAAGTGCTCCCTACTCCAGCACAGAGGGAAGAAAGAACGCGAACCTGGGCTTCACCCTCCACCGCCTGCAAAAGAGCATTCAAAGTTGCTCCACTCCTCAGCATCACCAAGAAGAATCACTCTTTGAAACTCCGTACCTTCCCCGCAAATATATCAAACATCCTTTTGTTTTGGCGGAAAGATACCAAGGCGGTCCCCCATTGAACAGTGAAGATGGTGAAGTAACCATTTTTGGAAGGAGGGACTTTCAGGTACTGGCACACCAATTCAAACGCCCTCGTAAAAACGTAAGAATTGGGATGAATTTGGGAAGGAGACAACTTCGTCCACCGAAGCACCTCCCTTTGGAAATCAGAGAAGGGAAGTCGGAAACCCATGTCTTTGAAAACCACTTCATACATGGGAAAGACATGGTCCTCATATGTCGAACACACCCTATCAGATGTGCTCGGAAGTATAACCTCTCAATCCTCAATTTCACCGACGGAACTGAAAGGGATTTCTCCCGTTCCGGCCAAGGCAAAGGATGACTCCGTCTCTAGAGGCTTGTCTCCTATCCAAGAAAATCTGGCGCGACAATCTCTTATTCCGCCATGGAAAACCTGAAAGATCAAGGAAAAAGTGAATCTAACATTCAGATCCACCCTTCCTTCACCTATCAGATCAGCCACAGCAAGGAAGGGATCGAACATCTCCGCGAAAGCCAAAGCAAAAAGAAAACGCACGAAAAAGTTAACGCCTTCGTAGTATTTCCTCCCAAATGAGAAGGAAAAACCAACGGCGGAGAAATCTCTTTTTAGTGGCAAACATAACTGAAGCTTATGAACTAAACTACAGCCTGTCGCCAACGTTTTCTCTCAAAACACAGAAAACAGACAGCAAACACCTCAAAACTCCTTACACGCGGTGGAAACCTCCATAACAAACGACTGAAACGACCTTGTCGGAGTAACATTTACCCTAAAAACATGCATTTTTATGGTTTCTTAAATAAAAAAACTGCAGGAATCAAGCTTGAAGATAAGGGAAAGGGTGTTGTCAAACGGTACCTGTTACGATGGATGAAGAACTGGACTTGAAGTTGAGAAGTTGAAGGATCAGAATGCTTCGTCTCTGAGAGAACTCTTGAAAAATTTATGAGTTTCTAAAATGTGAAGTAATGAAAGTATTCCAAACAGGCGTTTGAAACTACTTATACTCGCTTCACAAACCTTTCAGAGTCATACACTTACAATTCGGTATAGTCCTTCACATGAAACTTCTCACTCAGTGACAAAATCACGGTCCAGATTAAATCTAATCACGCATCCAACGGCCCTGATCAACGATAGCGGTTCCTGAAACGTCAGGATTAAATCAACGGTCATGATGATACCTTAGAAACACAAACCAAGAACACTCTTCAGGCATTAGGTACTCGAGTACCCTAATAGCCTTTACACGTGTCACTCAGGAACCAAAGGTCATGTCTACTCAATCTTTCCCTCGAGACGTGGGCATTAATTGGTGAATGACAATCGACCATCTTCTTGACGAGGGAATCTTTTCATCTGACCATGACCAAGCGAGCATCCATATGCCGAACACAAACCATTCAACTGTCAAACCTGTCTGGCTATGAAACAAATGTGTCAAGGATGTGGCGAGCGCGTCTGATCACAAGCCCGCCAGATTCTCACAGCAATATAGCTATCTAAGGTAACCGGTTCTCAAAATCGGATGTATTCTCATGCCTTTCATCGGCTCGACCCATTCTTTATTAGAGAACTTACAAAGCAATTCCATTGGAACCAACGTTCTTTATCACGGAATGCCGAGGAAGCTTCAAAACATAAAGACGAGATTAACTCTCCCATTATTCACTTGCTGAGTACAAGAGCGATCTTCATTGCATCATCCACGAGCAGTAAGCCATGCCCGCCCTTAAGTCATCACTCTTTGCCAAGAGCAACGACTTGTGGGGCTACTGTTCTGAACTGGTCAAAAAGATCTTAGGCCCACACAATCCAACCCCAAATACCGCATTTGGCAACATTACTCGCAACACCCCCTTCCCCGCGGAGGGGGTGCACGGAGAAAACGAAACTAGTTCAAACGAACTGCAACGTCTCTTCACACGTTCCCGCAAATCTTTCTCTAGAGGTTACACTTCCCACGATTTCATAACTGTCGGAAACACGTGTGCCATTACAACGGCTCTGCAGCCACCCACCTCTATATATAGGGGACTCTTAGCAGTCCCCAAGGTAGAATCTACTCTCCCTCTAAACCCTCATTCTATGATCTCTACTGACTTGAGCGTCGGAGTGCCTGCAGGTACACACACCCCCGCCGTTCCAAGAAGCATTCTTGACGCATTCTACCACCACTCAAACCACCGCATTCAAAGTGCCGACAGTCACCTTCTAATCAGGTATGATCACCTTGCAAATTTGAATTCAAATTTTCCTATGATTGATGACATTACTTGGCAATAAATGTTGTTGGTTCATGTCATTGATTTACAATAAAATTGTCTCTTTCCAATAAAGATGACATTTAATTCGGTCTCTTTCTCTCTTCCATCTCTCACATTCTCTATTATTTACAATAATTTCGGTCTCTATCTTCTAATTCATTATCTGTTCTTTTTTTCTCCTTTCTCTTCATGTTTTTCTTCTCCATTTTCTTTCTTGCTAATTTCTTCTTCTTCTCCCACTCTTATCCCAAGATTTCCATTCCTTTACAAAAACAATCAAACATGATATGGTTAATCTTCCACCTCACTCCCATAACCTCTCTACCTATGGCCATGTTACTCAGAATCTCATCCTTAAACTCCTTTACAATCTCTAATGACTTATTTACCCCTAAACCAATCCATCCATTACCTTGCAAATTTGAATTCGAATTTTCCCATAATTGATGGCATTACTTGGCAATAAATGTTGTTGGTTCATGTCATTGATTTCCAATAAAATTGTCCCTTTCCAATAAAGATGACATTTAATTTGGTCTATTTCTCTCTTCCATCCCTCACTTTCTCTTTTATTTACAATAATTTCGGTCTCTCTCTTCTAATTCATTATTTGTTCTTTCTTTCTCTCTCCATGTTTTTCTTCTCCATTTTCTTTCTTGCTAATTTCTTCTTCTTCTCCCACTCTTATCCTAAGATTTTCATTCCTGTACAAAAACAATCAAACATGATATGGTTAATCTTCCACCTCACTCCCACAACCTCTCTACCTATGGCCATGTTACTCAGAATCTCATCCTTTTACACTCATTGCCGCACCATCAACCACATCCTCCGTGGAATAATTGAAATCTGTCGCGCATTGCTTTGTGTAACCATCGATGGATCTGATGAGAAAAAGTACGACAACGATGATATGAGCGGGTGCGACGGTGGCTAATGATGTGTTTATTGTTAGGGTTCAATGAGCTTTAGATTCACGTCACATTATTATTTTCTCCCATCGATCTCTACGTCCCAATTCCTCTACTCTTTCCTTTCATTGATTTGCATTATCATCGTGATCGCACCCTACACGGTATAACACAAATTTCGTTTTTTTAGGATTTTAAGGGGATAATCATGATTTGTTGTTACATCTTAATCATTCTATTTTGAATTCCCAAATTAAAATTTTCCTTTGATTACACTCTTCTTTTCATCTTTCATATATAAGTTTGATGGTGGTTAGTAGAGGGATATTGTCTCAAATGAGTTTTATGAGTTTTGATTTTGATGATTGTCCTAATAGAATAATTTTATAAAATTTTCACTAGATTTGTTTCTCATCTAACAATATGAACATTACTTATCGAAATTTTTTTTATAATACCAATTTGTCATTCCATGCTCAAATTCATGGTTGTGGTGTGTGTGTGCAGATGAAATCCAAGGATATAAGCATTAATAAATTATATGATGGATGTACAATAAAAGTGGTTTAGTAGACAGAACATGTTGGCTGGTATTTTGGTGGAGGGTTTAGCTATAATGTTTTTATCATAGTTGCCTCGGTGATTGCTATTTTGTTCTCAGTTCTGCGGTGTTGTTTTACGGGTTTTTTTGGGCGGTTTCTTAGCCTTGCTTCTAGGATTGTTGTTGTAGTTTCTTGGAATGATGTTGTTTGAGTTTTGTCGGGCGTATTATTTTTTTCCTTTTGTGGGGCGGTTTTAGTTTTCAAATTCTATTTGAAATTCTAGTACGTTAGCTTTAAGATGTTCTATACGATGTTCCAACACCAGATGCACGAAGTCGAATCTTATGTTTAATGTTTAAACATCATGCTAACAATAACAAACATAAACACGTAAAAGTAAAAGACAAGAAAGTAAAATGCACATGAGGATTGTTAACCCAGTTTGGTGACACACACACACACACCTGCTCTGGGGTCTACCAAGCTAGGAAGGAAATCCACTAGTGTAGAACTTATTCTAAGTTCTCAGCAAACTCCAAGTTTACAACTCTAAACTTAGGACCTACCTGTATTGACTTCAACCTAAAAACGCCTAGATCTGAGATCTCATCTCACTTCCACTTAATCAATCACAGCCCATGTGATTATCAGATTACAACTCAATAAGATGAAATTACCTCCAAACACAAACTACCTTCGTGCTTCAAAGCTTAGGAGTAGTACACAACTTACAACTCAATAAAACACAGTCCTTAACATGTATCAATGTGATACAAGAAAGGCTCACAAATAACAATGACTCAAAACCCTTCAAAGATATTTCTTCAATGACGGCTTGAATGAATAATTAGGTCTTGCGGTCTTGTATATATACTGAAGCAATACAGGCTAAAAGTCTTGCTGGGATTTAGAACAATGTAGATCCTAAAGCTGATCCACTTCATACAAATCAGTATCAAATAAAGCAACTCCTAAAATGTTAGAACATCTTTAGGAACTACCAACACACCACCAAAGATCCTAAAATATTGACAATACTTTTAGGAACAAATCTCCCAGCTGATTCTGGACACAAAGCACGCTACTTGGCCAACAAGAAATAAGGCGTGGATTCCTTAATAAGATAAAGCACGCGTAAACCAAGGCACATCAACATGGCACACTGAACCGTGCCAAGATGTTGGAACATTATATCCAACATCATACATGAATATATTTTTTTAGCAATAATGAAGCCAATACACAAATATCCAACAATCTCCCCCCTTGACAAATTTTTGGCTAAAACAATCTGAGACCATAAAACAAGGTAGAGATACCATACATCCATTTCATCAAACATCATGAGATACCACATATACACTTCTTCAAATCATCATGAACACACAACCATGAAGAAGAGTAGAACATTTTCAAAAACTACTTTCAGAACAAACTTTCAATGAAAAGTAGCAGAAAACAGTATCACTACAGAAAATCAGAGACATGCATCAACGGAAACAAAGTAGAAAACACCATAAATGGAAAAATAAATTCTCACATAGACAACAACACTTATCTGGATGTTCCAACATTCTTTACCACATCAGAAAGGGAAAAATAAATTCCCATCAGCATGGGGAAAAATAAATTTCCCATACATACATGCAACTGTTATCTAGATGTTTCAACATCCCATACCACATCCTGCTAAACAGCTTGAGCACATCCAATCATACTTCATAGTATCACTCCCCCTCAAACATGAAAACTTCAAAAGTGGATCATAAATAGACATACGCAGGAAAACTTCAACAACAGGCACATTGTCAAACAAAAGGTACTGCCATGCAATATAAATGCAGATACCAAATAACTACTATAGGCATACATCCACTCTCCCTGAATGTATGCATACATGAGATTAAGGGAAAACTTCACATGCAATCAAAAGGGATGTTTCAACAACATCAGAGACAAGTGTCATATATCTACCATAAGAACATAATGTGCAGAAAACCATATGATTACAGACCAAAGCACATAAGATCTCAAATTATCCAAGGCATATCCCACAAAACAAAGACGTGCAACAAGAAATGGAGAAGAGAACGTTTTACACAACTGATCGTTATAACTCCTCGTGCAGGCAAATTCCTAACTTGCCCCTTAATTTTTCAAACTGCTTAACATCTAAAGCTTTGGTGAAAATATCTGTCAATTGTTCCTATGTAGCAACATGTTCAAGAGTCACTATCTTCTCTTCAACAAGATCCCTGATAAAGTGATGACGTATATCAATGTGCTTAGTTCTGCTATGTTAAATATGATTTTTGGAAATATTAATAGCACTCAAATTGTCACAATGCAATGTTAGAACATCTTATTCAACATTATATTCTTTCAACATCTGCTTCATCCGCACAAGTTGGGAACAACTGCTACCAGCTACTATGTACTCAGCTTCAACAGTAGATAGGGACACACAATTTTATTTCTTGCTAAACCATGAGATCAAATTACTTCCCAGAAAGAAACATCATCTAGAGGTACTTTTCCTGTCATCTGCACTACCTGCCCAGTCAGCATCACAGTAACCAATCAACATAGAATTTTCACTGTGAGAGTACAAAGTTCTATAGTCACTGGTGCTTTTGATGTACTTCAAGATTCTCTAGACTTGAGTGAGGTATCTTGCACACACCCCTACTGTAAAGGTTATGTCAGGTCTGCTTGCAGTAAGATACAACAGACTTCCAATCATGCTCTTATACATGCTTTGATCAACAGCAACACAATTTTCATCTTTGGACAACTTCAAATGAGTAGCTGCTGGAGTTCTTTTATGAATACCATTATCCATATCAAACTTCTTCACTATATTTTTGGCATATTTACTCTGAGAAATAAAGATGGTGTCTTCCATTTGCTTGACTTGAAGACCAAGAAAGTAGGCCAACTCACCCACAAGACTCATTTCAAACTTTGACTGCATCTGCTGAAAAAAATGTTGAACCATCTCGTTCGACATCCCATCAAAAACAATGTCATCAACATAAATATGTGTCATCATTAGTCTTCGATTATCATCCTTCAAAAACAAGATCTTGTCTGATCCTCCTTTTCTGTAACCTTGATTTACCAGAAACTCAATGAGTCTTTCATACCATGCCATAGGTGCTTGTTTCAACCCATACAGAGCTTTCTTCAACTTATAGACATGATTAGGAAAATTAGGATCTATAAACCCCTTTGAATGTTCAACATAAACTTCTTCATGTAAGTAACCATTTAGGAAGGCACTCTTCACATCCATCTGAAACTGTTTGAATTTAAGAATACAAGTCACTCCCAAAAGTAACCTTATGGATTCCAATCTAGCAATAGGGGCAAAGGTTTCATCAAAGTCAAGTCCTTCAACTTGAGTATAACCATGAGCAACCAGTCTAGCCTTGTTCCTAGTCACAATTCCATTTTCATCAGACTTATTTTTATAGATCCATTTTATTCCAATTACATTTATGCCTTCTAGTCTTGGATCCAAATCCCACACTTCACTTCTCTTGAACTGATTCAATTCCTCTTGCATTGCTTCAATCCAGAATTCATCAGTGAGAGCTTCTTTAACATTCTTAGGTTCAAACTTGGACTCAAAACAAGAATTGGAAATTACTTCATTGGATTTCCTGGTTGTGATCCCTTGATCAGGATTCCCAATAATTAGATCTTGAAGATGATTCTTCTGAACTCTGATGGAAGGACTTTTACTTGTTGACACATGATCTTGCTCAGCCTGCTTAGTTTCTCCTTTCTCATACTCAGATTCATTCACCTGGGTAGGTGCATTTGTTTCCTGAACAGATGTTTCAACATCTGGTTCAACATCAGGAACTCTGTCTACAGAAATATCATCTATCACAACATTGATGGATTCCATAACAACCTTGGTTCTGGAATTGAATACTTTGTATGCTCTGCTATTTGTAGAGTATCCAAGAAAAATCCCCTCATCACTCTTGGGATCCATTTTCCTTCTATGTTCTCTGTCTGCCTGTGAATATATGCCTTGACAAGAATACTTTGGTTTTGATGATGGACAAAAGAAGTCCTAGAAGAACAACGATGCAAAAAGCGGAAAAGAAGATTCAAGCTTTCTAGTCTTGGATTTTATTTTTATTTGTATTAGGACTTTTATGTAAGTAGTAGAAAATGCTCTCATGAAAATAAATCACACACTCACATTGATTTTCATCTTAAAGTGATTTTGCATGAAAATATTTTTTGCATCAAAAGTCATAATTTATTTTGAAAAGGCAATTGAGATGATTTTCTTGTTGAATAACATTATACTAATATTTTCTTCCATTAAAAATGAGTTTGCCATATTTTCTAAATATGATTGCAATTTGGTCAATTAGCCTTTCAAAATATTTTTCATTAAATGTGAAATTAATTTTGTACAAAAGAGGCAACAGTATATGGATAATTGATTTCTACCAAATTGCCTAAT
>Ga0315913_1008357_pt1 | contig 12291 bp, 9 predicted proteins | sample MpolsnodulesMG_FD_207736 | JGI IMG/M metagenome (GOLD analysis project Ga0315913, IMG submission 207736) | Medicago polymorpha root nodule microbial communities from Los Angeles, California, United States - small nodules | ecosystem: Host-associated > Plants > Roots > Nodule | place: USA... | reverse complement strand
TCTCTCTCTCTCTCTATATATATATATATATATATATATATATATATATATATATATATATATACGGGGGCTGCTTACTTGCTCCCACCTAAAAATATGGAGTAAGTTAGCAAGTCTAATCCCACTTGGTTTTGACTAAAAGCTCATAACTCTACTTTTATACTTCTTAAAAAAACACTACTTTTATAAATGAGTGTTATTTTTTATTTTTTTGAGGGAATACATGAGTGTTATTGTAATTTGGTTTAATTTTTTGACAGGAGGCTATTTTATTTAAAAAATCTTAATTTCTCTTTTTATCCCATTAGCACTCTGTCCTTTTTTTTTTTATAAATTGAATAATGTATGAAAATGCTTTGCTGAAACATTAAGAATGATCGGTTTCGTAACTCAAAAGAAAACTGCATATTCTCTTATGAGTGAAGCCGCCAAAAAGGAAAGGGCTACCATCGGGTCAGTGCCGATAGAGTGAAAGCCGCCGTGGACGTCGGCTCTTAAAGGGCGTGGCAATGTTAGGAGTCCGACATCGAGTATATCAAAGTGCTTGATGTGGTACTTAAGCCTTGAGGTTCTCCCACCTATTGGACTAGTCTTTTGGGTTGGGATCTCCTCTTGGGCTTAAGTCCTAACAATTGGTGCTTTCATTGAGAGTTGGATCACGAAAAGGGCTACCTATAGGCTGGGTTAAGGTGTTCCACCGAATACTGATAGGTGAGTGAAGCTGCCAAAAAGGAAAGGGCTACCATCGGGTCAGTGCCGATAGAGTGAAAGCTGCCGTGGACGTTGGCTCTTAAAGGGCGTGGCAATGTTAGGAGTCCCGCATCGAGTATACCAAAGTGCTTGATGTGGTATTTAAGCCTTGAGGTTCTCCCACCTATTGGACTAGTCTTTTGGGTTGGGCTCTCCTCATGGGCTTAAGTTCTAACAGTTTCCAATGACATTTTCTTTAATTAGTAAACCAATTTTTAATTTGCTTTTAGTCTAGCCCTACTGACTTGGCCAGTTCAATCTTATCAGCTTAATCGATAGTCATCTAAAACATTTTTATGTTACTTTTGAATGTTTATTAGTTTAAAGTTTAGTAAATAGGAAATGATTGTTTGCAGTCGACATACATGCGTATGAGGAAAAAAGTGTTTACGATATGTTTTGCTTTTTGACAAAATAAATGAAATTGACTAGACTGTCCTTTATCTGAAACTAACTCAAAATAGTGTAATTGGTTATTTGTCAAAAGCAAGTGGGAGTAGGTTGCTAACTTACTCCATGTTTTTAGGTGGGAGTAAGTTAGCAATCCCCTATACGTATGTGTGTGTGTGTTATATTACATACATACAAATTCATGTATATGCTTTTAAAATATCCATTAATAAGAGAAGACAAAACCTTCAAATCACACATATTTCGTACCTCACAATTCTGAAGTCACAAATGTTAGCATTAGGGCCTTAAATTGAAAAGATGATGCAGAGCTTGGGCCAAACATTCATTATCTTATTCTATCAGAATGAGTTGGGCCCTGATGGTTCAACATCCATCTCTCTTCCAGAAACCAGACTAAAAGCCCTAGCCTTTCCCTTTGCTTTTCTCCCATTGCAAACCGCAGAGTTGCAAACATGCACACAGATCAATCTTCTGCACACAGATCAATCTTCTGCACAACAGAGAGCAGAAGCTTTCTCACCTAAAGCAAGTTTTTCACCCTGTTACATGTTCTTGTTTGTGCACAAGAACAGGGAGAACAAGAGGCTGTGACAGGGAAAATCTGGAAAGCTGAAACAGGAAAATTCACTATTTCCACAGAGTTTACGATTTTCCCTTAGTGATGCAACCGATTCAACACAGAATAATTTTGCATGCAATCAGAATCGCTCAGGTCTGAAAGCATCGTAAAATCGAGGATTCTACGTGATAAATCGCAATTTTGACTGACGAGTACAATTTTTTACAGTAATGAGTTGAAGCAATTGTAAACATAGGAAAAAAGCAGATTTTGTTGTGTGGTACAATTTTTACATTCAGTTCAAAATGACATGTAACTCAAACACAATATATTATGAATGATAACTGATATTTGTGATTCTCTCATTTTAGGGAATGTTGACAAATGATATTGCGGCATATATTTGACTGAAGAAATTTTTATGAAGTGACTGCTGAAGGTATCCAGAATGTTGATTCGTCTGGACATTAATTTTTCTGTGAAAGAGATATTTTAGGTAGTTTTGTGTATAGCTTTGTCATCTGACCCTCATTTGTAGTTGCCATTACTCTCCTTATTGTTTTTATTTTCTCTAGTCTGAATACCAATGCTACATATACTAGTTAGCAGTTATTATACTAGTCATCCCTTTGGAGGGATACAAGTTGGTGTTGGGCAATTTAATTGTATGCATCAGTTGTTTTAAGTGCAGTGGTTGTTAATTGTTAATGTATCTTGTTAAAATCTTCATATTTCATTGCATGTGCTTATGTTACACTTTTGAACAGGAATTTGAGTACTCATTTGATTGAAATGCTATTTGGTCTCTAAAATTGTAGAGCCAAACAATCTGATCTTTGAAATTTCATAACTGATCAATTTCAATTGACTAATGTGATTGAGAAATTTGTAAAAGCAGGGACCAAATTTTCGAAAGGCTACAAAATTTCCAGCTGAAAGTATGCTGGACCAACCCTCATACAACACAACCTGACTTCTTTTTTTCTTTGCATTCAACAGATCTTGAGCCGTTTGGTGCTGGTTTAATTGCACTTTAGCAGTTTCTATCACTTTGTGCAACAAACACTTCTGTTGGATTTGATTTACCCTCTTGCAGTGCATTAACCTTTTATCTGATATGATTTATCCTTATTATCCATCTTAGCTTTGAAAACTGGCGGATGCTAGCGTCATGTCTCTCACCGTGAGCGAGTATTATTTGTCTTTAGATCAAAAAGTTTCCACGACCAAAGAAAAGATCAAAAAGTTTCAAGGATACTTATCATAGACTCTCCAACACTTTATTATTCTTTTCTTACTTTATTTCCCTAACTCTTCTTTCTATCTCTTTTGGCCCAATATGTAATTCTCCGTACTCATAAAAAGAACTTCATGTTCTTAGTTTCTTGACGATCTGAAATCAAATTATTCAGTTTATATTTTTTTACTGCAACTTAGAAGTGGATCTAGGTACATGAGGAGCTATCTGGGTTTGCTATAGCAAAATATAATCATGAGGAGCAACACAAATACCTGAGGAGCGATCGACTTTTATGCTGTGATGGGGAAGAAAATGCATATACATGGGTGTTCCTCAGCAGCTTCTGAACATCAAGCAAAGAAAGCCAAGAAGGAAAAGGCTAAGAAAGAGAAGAGTGCATCTCAAGTGACTGATGTTGGTTCTGCCATGCCAACTATTCAAGAAGAGGTTGTTGCTGCAAATTATGTTGGGTAAGAGAAAGATGGATCCAAATGGAGAGGAGAGAGAGTGGGAAAGGGAAGATGAAATAAAAAAGTATTTGGTGTTTTGGGTGTATGTTATTTGTCTTTCACTTGTTCATGGTGGGAGACCTATCAAGCTCTCCCACCCTAGACCTAGCCTTGAAAACTAACTTACTAGACTGAATTGGTTAACAAGTCTAGTTTATGCATGTTATAGCTTTTGAATATGGAAAAATTCTAGTGATTTCACCGACTGATGAAAGAAATGATATTTATACAATCATTTTGATACAACTTTTTCATGTTCTCATTATGTTCTCTCTATATATTAAAGTGAAATAATCTGTCAAACAAGATTAGCGCATAATCTTCTAATAATCTACAATAATTGAATTATTTATCATTGTGGCACTACTGTCTCAAGTTTTTTTTTCTTCTAAAAACAATTGCTTTTGGTTTGTTTCATGAGTGTCCTGGAATTTGCAGTAAGTGTATCTTTTTTCTTTTCTTTGTCTGGCTTTTGGTTTTCTTTTAAATTTTCGTTGTCACAGCAATCTAATGCCAAAGATTGTTTAAAACTAGATAGTAATTTTAAACATTTTCTTTATGTATTTCGTATAAAGTTCAATGGAAGATGCAAATATTGCCTAACCAACACAATATCATACTCATTTGTTAAAATATCAGCATACATTTCATCATAATTTGGTTTTAAATTTAATTGATGTGCTTGCATATTTGGTTTTAGTTGATCTACTTGCATATTTTTAGAAATAAATTAAACTCAATTTGCTCATATATATTAGTATTTTACTTTGAACTTTGAGCTTGAGTAAGGGTAGCAACACATTCTTTACCACCTAAGTATATGTAATACTGGATACTTTTGTAACAAAGATAGAAATTTGTGTTATTAACCATATTGAAGTCTTTGGTGATGGTTTTGGAACTTGATGTTGTGAGATCTAAAAGTGTTGCTGAGTTAAAAATCACTTTTTGATCATCGAAGTGGTCTTGATTGGTTTCGGTTTTGACTTGGTCAACAAGACGTCACATATTGAAGGGTTTGCCACCTATTTGCATCATTACTACGTATAACTCTTGAATTTGTCTATTTATTCAAAACAAAAGAAAAAAGTAGTAAAATGCAAATAAAGTTTAAATAAAAGTACTATTTTGTTGAATAAAACATAACTAAAAATACTATAAATTATTAAGTTATTAGTGACAATACAAGTATTTCTCACATTTTGTTTGACATTTTATTCATGCATTCTCTTCACAATGTCAACATTTCTCCTTACACCATCAACACTTGAAGGTTTCCCACTACAAAAAGCCTATACAACGTGTGATATGATTTGTTTGTGAAGATAAATTCTTAAGTATTTTGAAGGTTTCCACATTATTATACATGTATAAGACTATAAGCTAATGCAACACGTTGTTTGACTTCGAGTGGAGGAAGACTTGGTATTAGGTTTTGTACAAACTTAACTCTAACAAACTAATGCAAATTACTCTATTAGAAATTGTTAGTGTTGGTTGAAAAGATACACGTTAAAGAAGTTCTACATTGCTTATAATTGTAAAGCAAGAGATAGAACAAGACCATATATATTCCCCAATGAAAAATGCTCCTTGGTACGACAACAATTTTGTGGGAAACGCACGAATGAGTAAAATAACGTGGTTTCAAGTTTATCAGTTTTTTTCCTTTATGCTGACAAAAGAGACAAGCCTTTGACTGAGAAAATCAATCAGTTTTGATGAATTTTTGTAAGCCACCGCATTTGCCACCTCTTCTTCCCTTGCAGTTCATTGCAATATCCTGGAATATAATTAGACATTAAGATATATTTATAAATGGGTCTCGTTAACTAGTGTCTCTGGAACACTTTTTAAAAGTTTCAAAAGAAGAAATTATTTTAACTAGTGTCTCGTTAACATTTTCCTTTATAAATTTATCTATTTTATTCTTTGTTTAATTCACAAAAATTGTCATTGGGAAAGTTTTTTCTTGCATTGAGGAGACTATTAGAAACCAACTTCTCTGAAAGAAATAGCACACAAGTGTTGGATTTGGGACTTCAATTACACGTTCGTGTGTTTTACGCGAAAAAACTTTCGCACCATGTAGCACTACTCTTCTCCAATTATCATTAGATAATGGTCGTGATTATTTATTCATGTTTTAAAGTTTGCATGTTATTTTCATTTGTTGTGATTGTGCTCCTTTTAATTTCTCTAAGCCGATTTTTCCAACATATATTCCCCTCTGTCCCTATATATAAGCCTTGATTTTATTTTTGTCTTTAAATGTAGATCCCCTTTTAAATTACTAGATGCATTTTTTGTCAAAAAAAAAATTACTACATGCATTTATTTTTTTTCTTCTTAAAGATACCCCTAATTAATACTACTAACTTATTTTGAGATATGAAAAGTCAAATTTAATACACATACAAACAAATAACAATTTGGTAATATTAACACACAAAACAAACACATTAATTATACTGACAATATTTCTTAAGAAATGTGAAAAAGACAATGGATGCCTATATTAAGGGATGGAGAGAGTATTTATTAAATTGTTAAAACTATAAATTCCGATTGAGAAAGATGCACTAATGTTGTAACGTGTTACAATGTTATTATCAAATTAAAAAAAGAAAAGAGAAATGCTAACTTCAACTTATACCTCTAGGACACGTGTTAAAAAATTTGAAATGGAAATTTTGAATAGGAAATTGTGTCAGTTAATTTTTCTAAAATTGAAAATTAATATTTTGTAATAAATATTCACTATTTAGGGAATCCTTAATATGTGTCCTAAGAGCACAAGTTAATATTACCCAATAAAAAATTATGGTAAAAGAAGAGTCTTACCATTATGTAAGTTTGAGTAGTGTTAGTAACACTCTCTCCACCACTCACAGTTTTATTGGTTTAAATCATGGTGGGTCTCATACCTTAAAAATGGGTTATACTAAAAGTGGTTGATCATACATTGATTTCATTCAATAAGAAAACGAATGTTGAAAAGAAAGTGTCCTTAGCATTCATCATGTAAGTTTTATGTCATTACGTGGGTGAGATAGAACCCTTGACTTCTTCCCCTTACCCATCCCAATCATCTCATGATAATACTTGGGTGACATTGGTCAACCACAATGTTACAAGTGTATTTTTTCTTCTATTTCACAAATATATTTTATTTTTTTTGTACATTTATGACATTGTGGTAGACCAATATCACCAACCATAAGGTCACCCAACCCATCATCATAACAATCAATCCAACCTTATAGGAGTATTACCCTTATCGTCATAGTAAGTTTTTTGTGTGTGGGTAATTAGGGTAGAATCTATATTATGGAATTATATAATTTAATCTACATAATACCGAAATAAGAAGAAACAAAAAGAGGCATGAATCATAAGTTATGAAAAAAGTAGCTTTCGAAGGATAAAAATCTAAGAAGAAGACGTATCCAATTATTGAAGAATATGATATATCATGGGGTATGGAGAAAATATGAATCAAATTAACTGTGGTGAGTGCCCACTTCACCAAATTTGTAGATGATATTGCTTGCCCTATAATTAGACGCTATATATCATTGACAACATGTGATTCAAATGAGTTATGATTCTTCTTGGTTGAGATTTTGTGGATATGATAGATCAAATCAACATTAAATTGGAGAGTGTGGTCCAATTTCTATAATTGGCTTTTGGGGTTCCAGAAAGGGCAATTCGTGCTAAATTAAAAACGTGATTTTCTTTACCCATTTGAACACCCTCAGCCATCAATATTCGAGTTTTGTCGTCGTAAGACGAAGGTCCTTAATTAAAGATGTCATTATCTTAGTACTTTTTTTTTTTTCAATAAATAAAAAGTGGCATGTCATTATCTTATATTTTTAAAATTTTAAAGTAATTTAATCTTTTTTCTTCTTTTTTTACAATTTAATTTAATTGACTATGAGTTGTGACACTTCCCATCCTTATTTTGAGAGTCAAATACACACGTAAATTTTAAAAACCAAAAGAAAAGTAATTAACTAGAACCTTAATTCTAACAATTAAACCAATTCTTCCCTAAAAAAAACAATTAAGCCAATTCTTTCATATATGACTATGAATCATATTTTTTTTAATATTACTTTATTTAGTCTTTGAACATAAGGTCATCGTACTAATTTATGATGATATTTCAACCATTATTATCCTTTAAAAATCGTATTTTGTCTTTAATGTAATCAATTGATTTTATTTTTTTTGGGAGGGGCTTTAGATGATAAAAATTCAGGGTAGTCCTTCAATGTAAACACGGTAGTCCTCCAATGTATAAAAATTTCAAAATAATCCTTATTATGCACTATGTTAAATCAAAAGTTAAAATGTCTCGCTAATATTGACATATTAGTCCCTTAATATATTACTTATTATTGTATCAATCCCAATAAATATTTACTTGCTGTCACATCAATCTCTAAGAAAAGAGTGAACTCCTATTACAATGAAAAAAAAACTACTATAATGATACACAAATATTTTAAAATACCAAATAATAGATTTGCTCCTCTTTTATTCCTTTTTCTTTTAGTAGTTCTTCTCGTCTCTTCTATTGTCATTTGTCACTTTCCATCACCCATGTCCCATGACAACTATCTATTTTTTATTTTTCATAATACTATATATTTAATAGATTAGGTAACCTACATTATTTGGTTATTTTTCATGAATTATTTTTTGCTTGATTTTCAGAACCACAAAGCGCCCCATTTGGCCAAAATTCGTTCTTATAACTCACGATGTAATGAAAATATTGTTAGTTATACATTACATCTCAGTGATTCAATTATTTTTGACTTAAATGCTCTTTTGGTCCTTTAAGTATTTAGTTGGTATCGCTTTGGTCCCTTAACTAAAAAAATGATTGTTTGAGTACTTTAAGTTTTTTTTCAGTCTCGTTTTAGTCCCTTCTATTAGGGTTTAAAAAAAAAAGTTAACTCATGGACACGTGTCACCTTGTCTTGGCTCTGAGATTTTTTTTTTTACAAAAAAAATAATTTTTTTAAAAAAATCCCAAAGTCAATGACAAAGTGACACGTGTCACCTTGTCATTGGTTCTGGATTATTTTTTAAAAAATAAAATATATATATTAAAAAATATTTTTTCTTAAAAAAATTCTCAGAGCCAATGACAAGGTGGCACGTGTCCACACTTAACGTTTTTTATTAAACCTAACAGAAGGGACCAAAACGAGACTAAAACAAAACTTAAAGTACTCAAATAATCTTTTTTTTTAGTTAAGGGATCAAAGCGATACCAATTAAATACCTAAGGGACCAAAAGAGCATTTAAACCGTTATTTTTGTCATGGACAAGAAAATATTATTGTTTTTGGGTTTTACAACTGGAATTGAAGTGGGATTACAGGAAATGGTAGCATTATACAATAAAAGATGTGGGATATAACAAGAATGTTTGGTCAAATATTATTTGAACCATTAAGAATGCCTAAGAAAATTCTAGCTATAGATTTCAACTCACATAAACTGTTTTTTTATCCCAAAAATTACTTATAAAGTTATCAAAATTGTAAAAAATGGTATGAAATGAAAATGAGTTTTAGTTTGTGTTTGGTTCAAAAGTGGCCAGAGATGGGAGAAATTATAAAATGTTTTCTGTTTGGTTTGATGGTGGAATAAGAGAGATTTTAATGAGTATAAAGTGTAAAATATATTTTTTACTTTTAAAATATTTAAGATCACATAAAATATAAGAGTATTTAAGTCTAATTCCCACTTTTAGAGACGAAAGCTAAACTTAGCTAAGGATGTATACTTTTTTTTTAAACAACTAATATTAGTATTGTTAGTAGTATAAAGCTCGAAATATTGATGAAACTATCAATTTTCTTATCACTCCGTTCCTTAACTTTTCCATCTTAACATACATGCCAACCTTATTCCATAGCTTATGAGGGATATTGATGCCCTTCCCTTCAAAAACATTGAACCAAACCACCAAAATTTAAAATAATCCCTCCCATTCCCCTCCAACTAAACAAAACCTTAGGTCACTTTGATAAATGATCTATAAACGGCCACTTGAAAATTTAAGTGTCAACAATTACTAATGTTGCCCTTAAAAAATAGAAATTCACAATTATCCTTCTTCTCATGAGTGACACAATAATAACATGATCGACGTGAATTACAGTAAAACAAAGGAAAATGAATATGAGTTTTGAGTTTTGAGACGCTCATTTATTTTCACTTATTTTTTCGAACCAATACCAATCAAGTTAGTGCTTAACCATTTGGAGTTTCATGTGATGATGAAGTGTCTATCAAAGTATTTCACCCTAGAATATGGGTAACAATATCATGCAATACCAAATGAAAAAAGCATGCAAATATTATGTTACAAGCTTATTGCCTCTATCAAAAGAAAAAGGGCAAGTTGTTCAATATTGTCGGCTTAACAGCTAGCACTTCATAATATCCTTGTTTTTTAGCCTTTTACTTCTCAACAAGGTCCCTTGTGCCTTAATCCTTATGGTCCTATCTTTCTCTTTCTCTCTCTCTCTCCTATATTTTTTCTCTCCTCTTCCACTACTTTAATTTCACTCACCAACTCATTCTATCTTCTGCTACACATATTTATTATAAAATTAAATTGTTCCTTTTTCTATGTACTTTGTTGATTTTGCTTCAAAAGGGTATGATTTGAAGACAATAATAAAGTGATAAAAAAATAACCTTTTTCAAGACATGTCTATGTTGGATCTCAATATTGTTTACATCATCCATGTTGATGATAACTCAACCAATGTTCAAAAGAAGTTGCAACTTCTAACTTCTCCATCTCAAATATCAGATTCTAGAACCTCCAACTCTTCTGTTAGGAATCCTTCAGAGGAAGATTCCTCAAACAATTCCTCTCCCTTCATTTTTGACCTGTTGAAGAAAGAAAAAGATGTCTCACAGAGAGTCAAAGAAGAAAATACAGCACAAACAATCACAAGGACCCTTTTCCCTATGAGTGCTGATAGAGGAGGTAGATTATCTGATCATTCCATGATTCAAAGGATGAACTTTGATGATCAAAATGGATACAGTATCTTGCAGCAAAAGCAACCTCAAGTTAGAAAAAGTAGAAGAGGACCAAGGTCTCGAAGCTCGCAGTACCGGGGTGTTACCTTCTACCGTAGGACTGGTCGATGGGAGTCACATATATGGTATGGTATATTAGGGTCGTCTCTAAGATTTTTGGTACTTTAAACGAACTAAGATAATGATGCCTTGTTAATTATATGAATATTATTTTTCTTACATTTTTTGTTTCAAAATCATTACCACTAACCTGGTATATGATGCAGAACATATAAGTTATAATCATTAGGATTATGATTATATTTGAGACATGGACAGAATAGAAAACAATAAAATTGTGTCCTTTTAATCAAAGTACATCACTATTTTAAATTGGATCACCGCGTAATAAGTTTGCGACAAAATTACTGATCTTGGTTGTTTGATCTCAAATCAACGATAGAGATTATTCAAAATTGAGATTATAATCTTAGTTTTCGTATTAACCAATACCTATTGTTTGGTGGTCTCAGTTCACTGACTTTTTACTTCTATTTGTGTGACTATGATTGTAGGGATTGTGGGAAGCAGGTCTATTTGGGTAAGTGGATATTTTATTTGGTTAATGTTGTTTTCATTTAATTATTTGTTAGAACTTGGATGCTACTTCTGCATATGAATGCTATTATATCTTTATTTTTAAGGTTTCGCTAACTTGTGTCCTAATTAATAACACATGTTAAGGGGCTTAAAATTTTTATATTGAATACACAACTTTTTAGACGGAATTGTCATATGTAGTAATTCCTTAAAATGTGCCTTTTCGGGCATATATTAACATTTTCTTTATTTTTATGATTAATTTTTGGTTGCCCTTATTGTTCTAATTTGATTTTGATAGGTGGATTTGACACTGCTCATGCTGCTGCAAGGTGGGGGGACTATTCTTTTGAGTGAATTGAGTTATATTGTACGCATTTTATTATGTTTTGGCTACTTATATTTAAAAAACTAATATCTCTTTTGTGTATAGAGCATATGATAGGGCAGCTGTTATGTTTAGGGGAGTTGATGCTGATATAAACTTTAATTTAAGTGATTATGAGGATGATTTGAAGCAGGTAAAAACTTTGATGACTATGATAAAAAAATTTGTTTGAATATCAATTTTTGTGTGAATTAATTCATTAAGTTCAAAATTTAATTGGAATGTAGATGAGAGGTTTGAGCAAGGAAGAATTTGTCCTAAGACTTCGTAAACAAACCAATGGAAACTCAAAGAGAAGTTCAACATATAGAAGTACACTACCTCTTAACAAATATGGTCAAGGAGATCCACAAATTATTAGACCATTTGTGGCCAAAACGTGAGAACCTCTATTATTTTCAATCAATATATAAATTGTTTCAAATTTCAATCAATATATATATACATTGTTAATGTTCTATCCTATGTATGTATAATGCAGCAGAACTTTACATGTAACATTTTCTTTGTGCAGATTTTGTCATAAATCACCCATCAAGCGTGATCATGAAGTAGAAACCAGTTTTAAGCCCTCTACTATTTATAAGGGAGAGATAATTGCAAATTCTAACAAAACAGGTATGAATTTCTTTTACTGATTTGTCTTTGATATTTATTTCTTAAATTGAATTTGTTATCTAATGTTAAAAAATGTGATAATTAAATTTGAATGTAAGCAAGTCTCTTTTCATAAATATATATATATATATATATATATATTTGTTTT
>Ga0315913_1008354_pt1 | contig 12293 bp, 5 predicted proteins | sample MpolsnodulesMG_FD_207736 | JGI IMG/M metagenome (GOLD analysis project Ga0315913, IMG submission 207736) | Medicago polymorpha root nodule microbial communities from Los Angeles, California, United States - small nodules | ecosystem: Host-associated > Plants > Roots > Nodule | place: USA... | reverse complement strand
TGAGTAATTGATGTATCTTGTCTAGAATATAGATCAAATACATCATTTATGCAATGAATCAAAAAAGTCAAATATTTCTTATAAATAGGACCGGAGGGAGTATTAAATGATTATCCAACAAAATAAACAGAGGTCCATCTTAGTACCCTAGCCTATAAAGATTTAGTTACACATGGTAACTAAAGACAAATTACAAAAAGTTAAAAACATAACCTAGAAAGATAAGGAGAAGATAGAACTCCTCCTGAAGCTCCTAGAATTGCCTTCCTCTTGAACTGTTTCAGTTATGAACGAGAAATTATGAATGAGGAAGACGATATTTATAGGGAAAGTTTCCACCTAAGCTTCGGCTAAAATCACGTGCTTCAGGGCGAAAAAGTCACAAATTGTGACTTTTTTCGCAAGTCACTGGGCGCCTCAGCCTTGCACCAGGCGCATGTGCCTTGCATGTCTGGACGCCCCCATCCATGCGCCAGGGCGCATCTGTAACCACTATGGGCGCCTGGGAGCTACCTTATGTGCGTCTGGGCTCTTCTGAGTGCGTTATGTGCTGAAATGCATGTTTTCTTCATCGTTTTAGGTGTTTGCTTCAATGTAAGATGTCTTGGAACTTGAGAACAAAATTTCTCCCTTTGCAAAGTCTTCTGAGGCCTCTTGAATCTTCATTCTTCATCTCCCCAATGACCACATAAATCTTCGGATGTCTTGCTTCTCAAGAATAGAATTATAGACTCAAATATAAAAAACAATACAAATATCCAGAAATCTTAGACAATTGATCTAATACTCATCTGTTTTGCAAGTAAAACCTACTGAAAATGACTGAAAAACATTATAAAAATAAGGTAAGGTAACCTATTATAAGTTATTCAATTCACTTTACATATGTTCTTCCAAACGTAAATTATTTTACCGTTGCATCACAATCATTCTTTAACACCTCTTATGCTATAAGAAGAAAGAGAAATAAGAAATAAAATATGTGGGATTAGTGTCGTTGAGTATTGATTTATTATATCTAATGTGTTGTACACATAGAGACAATAATGAAGATGTCTCACATCCAATATGCTCGCTAGTAATAAATAAAACATGTAAATTAAACATGTCAAACACGATAAAAAAAAAAAAATTGTTTTATATACGTGAGCTTAGATCAACTGGTAAGGATATTGTATATCAGTAGTGGAGCTAGAAAAAAATATTAGGGTGGGCCACTAAAATTAGCCGTTGAAAAATTGTTTAAAGCCTCGCAAAATAGACCTATAATTGAATTATTTAAATTTTTTGGATGTGTCACTACATCATTTTGCGGGAATTTGAATCAACCGAAACCTAAAACCGACATAAAATTGTATAAAATCTCGCAAAATACACCTATAATCGTTGATTTTTTAATTTTTCCGGGTGGGCCGTGGCCCACCTCAGCCCATGAAGGGCTCCACCACTGTTGTATATTATATGCAGGGGTTGGGGTTCGAACCCGGACACTCCATATTTCCACAATTAAATTGTGTGAGCTCTATCTACCGGAACAAAAAATATATATATATATTTTATTTCCGAGGGAACACACGATAAGAAATGTTGGAGAATATAATCATATTATTTAAAATAATTTTTTTCTAGATAATTTAAATTAATTTTTTAATACGCTAATTTAATATTGTATATGTTTGACTGAAATAGTACTTATCCAATTCAGTTATAGAATAAATTTTGTTTTTTAAATATATTTTGACCGGTTAAAATAATAATGTTGACTATTTTTTTTTTAGTACTAATGTGGACTATTATGTACATAAATAATGAATACTATATCATTTTTAAATATTTGATAAAATTGTACTGTTGACTTTTTTGAAAGGAATAGTGTTGACTATATGAACATAAATAATGAATGTTATCTAAATTAAATATAATACTATATTTTTTAACAACAAAATATAATACTATAGTAAAAATGATAGCAAATGCAAATTGTATAAAATATTATCTAAATTAAATTATTTAATGTTATTTTAAGATAAGGAAGGTTGACTGTAATATTGCGTAAAAGATTATTTTTTATTTTTTTTGTTGCAAATTATATAGTATGATATTATTTAATTTAATATAATATTATTGTTGAAATTTAATGCTACTCTTTTGTCTCTCTATAAATAATAAAACCTCTATTAACTAACAAAACATACCAGTGTAAACAAACAAGTGTCATACATAAGAGTTGTGCAATGGGGGATGATGTTGAGATCAAACAACACCCACAAACATGTCCTTGTAGTATATGTCTCAACCACAGTCAAAACAACATTGTTTTCACTCAACCAGTGCTCCCATCACCCGTTTTACCACACGAGCTCATTGAAAAGATTCTCTCAGGGGTTCCTGTGAGATCCCTCGTTCAATTCAAGTGTGTATGTAAATCATGGAAAGCCTTGATCTCTAATCCTGTCTTCACAAAGAGCCACCTTATAAGCTCAACCCCGTATCCACAATTGTTCTCAAATATCATCACTGATGGAGGCATCAAAATCATATCTTACCCTCTTGAACCATTGTTGAAAAACCAATCCACCCCTGTTAAACCTGTTATCACCATCATGAGGAACCAATATCGTATTCTAGGTTCGTACAATGGGTTGTTGTGTCTTTATGATATTAATCAATGTAATGTCATATTGTGGAACCCTTCTATCAAATTTAAATCCCAAATATCTCCAACCATCGACTCATTTGATGGTAATAATTCTCTTGAATATTATGGTTTTGGCTATGATCAAGTCAATGACAAGTACAAGTTGCTAGTAGTTATGCAAAATAGGGCAAAAGTTGGTGAAACTGTTACCGAAATGTATACATTTGGTGAAAATTCCTTGAAAACAATACATAATTTCCCATGCATTCCTATTTGGCGGTTAGGAAAATGTGTGAGTGGCACTTTGAACTGGGTAGTTACAAAGAATCCTGTTAATCTTGAACGATCAATTCTTTCCTTTGATTTTGAGAACGAAAATTACAGGCAAGTGTTACTGCCTCAATGTGATGGTGATGAATACATAATAAGTAGTCATGTGCTAGATGTTTTGAGAAATTGTCTTTGTGTGTGTTTTGAAAGTAGAGATCAATCAGTCGTGTGGTTGATGAAAGAGTATGGAGTTGCCGAGTCATGGACTAAACTGATGATCATTCCCCATCCTATGTGGAATTGGAATCTTACTAATGTGAATCCTTCTATTGTTGACCCAATGTTTATTTCAGAAAATGGTAAAGTTATGGTGAAAACTATGTGTTGCAAAATTGTCTTGCATAACGTAAGCAAGTGTGGGCCGCAACCATTTTATCTTTGGATTCCTAGCAATTATGAACCAGAGATCCATATTTACCATGAGAGTTTGGTATCATTGCGATGGTAAAACACATTTTTAGAGTCTTCTAAGTTTAACTTAATTGTTGAAGCCCCACCCTTGTCATCTCTTGTATTGTATTGATGGTTGAAATAATGCAACTGCTTTGTTGGAATTTGGTTAATGTTTGTTGTAATCATCTTTTTATTCTATTCCAGTTTATGCTATGTCAGAAGATACTTAAGAGTATTATTTGAAATAAATCAATGTCATGTTGCAAAGGGAACTCAAATTAATTTCATCCACACTCGCATTTTTTCTTTTTTTTATGGATTTGGACTATGTGCACTCAAAACTTTGTGACTGAATGCAAATAGTAACATTTGGACCGTATGGTCCATACTTCAATCTCGACATTTTAGATTTCACTAATAAGATAGAATTGAAGTAGAAAAGTGAGATTGCAAGGATTTTACTAGTTTGAACGTATGGTAATAGTTAAAGAGATAGGCCTTTTGACTCTTGAAGTGGTAAGTATACTTTCGCTTATCTATATTGGTATCTCTTGATGTTAAAATGGAAGATGTCTTTTTTTATAATTTAATCAAATTTTAGAGTCATTTGATTGGACATGTTGATTGTTAGTAATGTGATGAAATCCTAGCTTGATCCTTGCATCAAGGTTTGGATCATAGAATTTTAAATACACAATTTAGCTAGATTAGTAAAGTTTAGATCGTTCAACCCTGAATCAACAACTTAATTCAAAGCGTGTGATCTACCTAAATAAGGTCTTGGAAGGATATCGTTCTACTTATAAATAATCAAGAGAGTACAAATTCAAAGATAAACTTTGATTCCTTAATAGCCCTTACAAGGTTATGAAGTAAAATATAAAGGAGGCCTATGTTTGCAAGTTGTGAAGTTGATGCATTACAATAATGCACTTGTAATTGATGGTTTCCAGGAGTTTAAGATGAAGATTAAATATTGAACTTAAGGTAAAAAAACTAACTAGATGTTATACACAGTTTGACCCTTATAAAGCTTATTAACTAACCAAAATAAGCCTAATTATATGCATGATAGATATAGCTCTCACTTATGCATTGCTTTTTTATAGAACTTTTTAAAGTGACTGGAATTTGGATTATGCTTAACATGTATATGACTGGATCACGACCATATATAAGTATAAATTTGACTATAAAAAGTGATCCAAGAAATGCACTAAACTTTTCATACATAAGAACCTTATAGTCTAGTTAAGGTTTGAGTGGGAACTGTGTTAGTTCTGTTTTCTACATAATTAGTAATTCTAAAGCTTGCGACAACTTTGTTAATTCATACCTAAGCATAAAATTTTTGGCAACAAGAGAGAATGTAGGAGAAATTTACAAGTTGAAAATAATTAAAGACACCATAAAGAAAGTTATTGATTGTCGTAGTAGTCGTAAATGTAATTTGCTTACGTTTTTTACCAAATTGGGTGTTCCAAATCATATTATTGCAATACATCATACTTGGTATTCTTTCAAGAGTGATATTTAATTTGCAAAACAACATCAACCCTTAATGAACGAACCACACTTTCTCTTTCAAGAGTACTCTTTTGCTTGCATTGGCAATCAATGAGTTAGAATTTTTTTATTGGAAGACTATGATAAAACAATTCATGATGGTGTGCTGCATCAATACATTGCATTCTTATTCAATTTAAAAAACATTAAAATCATTCTTAATACATGTAGAAATTGTAGATATAATGTAGATTGTCTCTTTCATATTAATCCATGCCTATTTTGAGACAATAATAGCGACAAACTAACAACATATTTACAATTTTGAAATGTTTTACCCCACAAAAGAAAGTGCAGAATGTAAATTTAGCGTGGGGAGTTACTAGAAACTGTATTCCATCTCATGTCTGTCTTTGTGAATAAAGTATATCCAATTGATTGACAATTTCCTCAGGCGTGAGAATAATTTTGAGACTTTGTAACACATTATGTAATTGTTAGAAGAGTAAAGAGATTTGGAGGAGCATTGATTGTTGCAAAAACTATTGAACCTCTTTTGCTTGCAGGTAAAACTTTTAAAGAAGTCATATCTAAAATTCTGCATCTTCTAACTCAAGACAAACAACAAATTTTTGCTGTTTCTCGGTGGAGTATTTGGCTTAGTTAAAACCTTGCTGTGTGGGAGAAGCTGATTGAGCATCCTGATGATGTTATTTACCGTGTCAACCTTTTGTTGGAAGAGTGGCAGACCGCATGCTTCAGCAGTAGCAGTTTCCACGGGCAGCAGCTGCAGGGAGCTGTGAGCAGATCGATGCATTCCCACCGGGCTATCTTAAATGTAATATTGGTGCTGCGTTTTCTATGTATCATATTTGTGTTGGAATGAGAATCTGTCTGCGTGACGAATTTGGTCTTTTTGTTAGGGCTAAAACAACTTGGCTACAACTTGTCATGGAAGTGCGTCTAGGAGAAACTATTGCTCTTCTAAAAGCTTTGGAGTGGCCGATTAAAGAATTAGGCTTCCAAGATGTCATTTTTTTCTCTTGATTCTAAGACTAATATAGATGATTTTAATTCTAGTGTCAACAATTTTAACATTGAGTTTAGTTTGGGGATGTCTTTTCTAAGCATCATTTAATTTTATCTTCCTATTTGTTACAACTATCGAGTGGATTTTTCTTGAGAGGCTAATATGGTTGCACATAATCTAATAAGAAGACCATATATAATGTAAAAACTCATATTTATATTGATCTCCCAACATTTATCAAGACTTTGAGTTTTCATGAAATGAATTAGTATTTCCCTGATTTTTTGTCATTTGTAATATTGTTTTTGAACAAATAGGCCTTCATTATTTCTCAAATATTATTTCCATGTCAATGAATTTTTATTTTTTTTTTACAAAATTTCCATGTCAATGAATTGTTACTTAACTTTAAACAACTGATAATTAAATAATTATAGCTGCATTGATTAGTAAGATATTGACGTACAAATGAGATTTATTTGTCAATAAGAAATACCATATGCATCTAGTTATTGTTTTACCAAAATTTCATTTCACGTGGAAACACAAACAAGAAGTTGATTATTTATAAAAGAGTCATGATTTACTCAAAAAAAATAAAATAAAAGAGTCATGATAAATAGAAACCTTAATATCCACTGACATGGCCTTATTGTGTCACTCATCCAACAAAATAGGAGTACTTCGTTCGTCTCAAATTGTACGCTCTTTTTAAATTTTATACGATTATTAAAAAAAATTAAAAATGTTGATTTCAATGGTAACACGTGTTTCATCTTCACGTGAGTGTGAAAAACTTCCGAAAACAAGATTGCAATTGCTATAGCTATTCATGTTGATTACAGATCCGCAAGAGAGGTTGAAACTAAAATTTCATCTTATGAATCTAAGTCATAGTCACAATGATCTTCATCAGTGTCATTTGCGGAAGCATAATATAAATTTAAAGCTCTACAATATTATAAATCACATGATTAAAGAGATGAAGATTCATCTCGTTGGTAAAATAAACTTGAGAGCTTGATATAGAGAAAAACTCATTAGAATTGGTATTGATTGATTAAATTGATAAAAGATAACAGTTATTCAATGAGACACATATTTTAGTCCTTGTTCCCTAACTAACTTCCTAAGCTCCTAACTTTCTATTGGTTCCTTAATTAATACCCATCACATGGCAGGCAGAATTTATTCAGCACTTGTACCAATTCAAATTCCAGCAAAATGTGTTTCATGCTAATTTTCTATTGATATTGTTTTTCCATACTTGGAGGCTTGGAAGACAAGACACTGATTTGAGATGGGTGTGGAGAATGATGTTGATGAGGCAGAATAAAATTCTTCAAAAAAGGAAGTGATAATGTTAATTTTATTATTGTTTTTAGCATTGTAAATTTCCTTCAAAAAATCTTTAAAAAAATGGACATAACTCATTCTTTTGGCCCATTAGTTTTGACTTTTGAGCCCCATATTTAAGAATCCATTTATATTTGTTCAAAATAAAAATACAAAAAAGAAACAAAAAAGTTTAGCAATTGGTATGTTTGCACCAGCACACCAAACCTACTCTTCTATTTTCACAACCCTCCCAATTTTTCTTTACTAGTTGTTTTTATGCACCACCATTTTAAGCTCACTGCACTGCATTTTGTAACCACCAAACTTAGGATTCTTGTTTACTCTCACCAGCAATATTTTGGCATGTTTCTCTAAAAAAAAAATACCTAACCTAATATTTGACTATAAAAGGTGAACAACAAATCAAAACAAGGAGGCCAAACACCATTAGTAGCAACCCATTAGTTTTGAGGGGAAAAGGGAAATTACAGAGAGGAAATAAAAATGTAGAGAGCCGTTCTCATCTCCTGTAAGTCACCATTAGTAGCAACAGTTTGCCAAACACCAACAAATAATATTCCCTTCCTATTCAACTAGTAAGATCACACATATAGAAATTTAAACACAAGATCTGATTTTGTGGCGTTTTTTGTTAAGTTAGGGATTTCATGTTTTCCTTTTACTTATGCGTTTTGCTATGTTTTGTGTTACCATATTTGCTATTTGTGGGTGGTTTTAATTGGAATAGTGTGGGTCTGAGAGCCATGTTTGCTCAAACAAAAAGATAAAAATGGGTGTTTGCTTACCCATTCATTGAATTTTTTATGAGTTCTTTTTATCATGTGCAAACTTGCATAAATTAAAAAGTTAACGGTAGTAAGTTTATTTTGGAAACTAACATGAATCTTCTTATATTTAAGAATGCTTTTCTTTTTCATTAACGAAAACTGAATCTTTCATATACAAAAGCTTGTTAAGAGAAAGCCATGAAAATTAGGTTTTGTGTGGTAGCCGCCCTAAATCCTCTTTTAGTTTGGTCGCTATATAAATATTAAACTTAAATTGATAATTACTTTAAATTCTATTTTAGTTTGGTCATCACAAAATTTGAACAATGGTGACACCTAAGGGACCCAATCAAAGAAAAGGAGAAAAACAATTCAAGAAGGGAAAGTAGTTTATTCTTCGAGCTATTATAAGTTTGATTAAGAGACATTTCGACCGCAACTAGTGAGAACATTTGTGTGTGCGGAGCTTCCATTCCGTTGTCTGGAGAATTTAAAAAGTTATTGATAATCTTGCACCTCCAATTCGATTTTCCGTCATGGTCTACATTGAGGTCGGATGTTTGGGGGCTCTACATTAAGGAATGAGAGAAATTGAAAAAAATTCTTGAAGACTTAAAGGAGAGTCTGTTTGACCACCGACACATTGACCTGGAATATGAACCTAAGTTACATGATTTTGATTTGCCATTTCATTTTGTTGGTAGTGTGTCGAGGATACATGAGAAAATCATCAATATTTGTCAAATCATGTCACAAAGGAGACATGATGAATCGATATGTTGATTCTTGTTTAAAGAGTTTGTGTTAAGTATAATGGTTTACAGTGGTAAATTAAACGAGGTTATGATTAGATACCTAAAGAACCTGATGAGGTATTGGGACAATTATATAAGGTATTCAAGACATGCCGCGTCATGTTCTTTAGTTATCTTTTTTTTTTTTTGAGGGAATGTTCTTTAGTTATTTAAGTAGTTTGATTTAGCTTTGTCAACAATTATAAATCCAACCCCAAATAAGTAAGAATAATCATATTGACTCATCATGTCTCCCATGTGATTTGGTAAAAGTTGATGATTTTTTTATGTATCTTCAACTCAACTATCAACAAAATGAATATTCAAATTCATATAACCTAATTTTGATTTGAGGTCCATGTGTTCATGGTCAAATGGACTCTCCTACAAGTTTTTGAACAATTTCTTTCAATTTCTCTAATTCATCATTGTAGAGTGCTCATTGTCACGTTTCAATGTATAATACGACGATATGAAATTGAGGCTGCAAGATAATCGATAAAAATCATAAAATTCTTCATTATCCATAAAGCAGAATGAAAGCTACGCACACACAATGTTTTCTCTAGTTGTGCTCGACATGAAACATGATAATGAAGAGGGACGAAGTCCAAATAATTATTATATCTTTATTGTAAAAAAAAAAAGTAGTTATTATGTTTTCTTTTGGTCAAGTAGTTATTATGTCTTTATTTAGTAATATTTCTAAAAAGTTTTATAATATTCTCTATTTCTTGAAAGTTCCATATCATTCTCTCCCACCATAACCTTTATTTATTTATCTTTTTGATTTGCAAATTGACGAAATAACAATTGTAATTGAAAATTTACACAAATGGAGGAAGTAGAGTTCTACACTCTTACCCGAATTAATGGACCATAACTTTTCTACCCTCCAAACGATGTTTTAATTTGTCGTTAGAATTATCACTGAAGTATTCTCGATAGGACAAAAGAATTTAGAGCTTCAAACTAAAACACATTAGAAAAAGGACTACATTTTTTTTTAAAAGGAGAAAAGGGATTATATTTGTATAGTCATTTTTTTTTAAACATTATATTTGTATAGTCTATAAACAAACATTATAAAACTTTTTTTTTTTAAGAAAAAAAAAAAGTTCCTTCAATCACATCTTGATATGACTTTTTAAATGTAAAAAAAAAAGTTTCTTCAATCACATCTTGATATGACTTTTTAAATTAGTCCCTTCAATCAAATTGTAAAGTAGGGAGATAGTTATAGGGATATGGCTAAATTTTTCTTGAGAAATATTCAACTTTTTGAAAATCAAGAATTTTTTATTTTCAATGAAAATTCTCTATTTTAACTTTATTAACTAATGTTTAGGGACACGAGTTAACATGATCCAATATGTTGAAAAATTGTGAATTTCATCTTATAAAAGTTTGTAAATTATTGTTTACGACTATTTTAAATTTCTTTAACTAGTATCACATGAACGCTTATTAGCATGACCCTTTTCATCTTTTACGAAAAAATTCGTTTTGATCTTTTATCTTTTATAAATCATGCAATCTTTTATTTTTATAAATATGATCTTTTAGCCCTTATTTTCATTTGGTATGGTATGTTAAAAGGACTAAAATATCATCTTTTAAATAAATCAAAGGACTTCTTTAAAAAAAATTAAGGACTAAAATCATGTAAAAAAGATAAATGACAAAACAAATTCTCGATAAAAGATAACAGATGAAAAATATATTTAAGCCTCTTATTTTATTTTATTTTACTAGTAATCGGTAATATTCCATTTGTAAGACAGGGAAAGAAATACTTAAGCTTTTTACTAGTAATCGTAATATTCCATTTTTAAGAGAGGGAAAGAAAAAAGAAAATGGACCCCACATAATATATAAATGTTTGGAAAATGTTTATTTGGAAAATGGACCCCACGTAATATCACAAGAGCAAGTCAATAATGTTTGGACACACACATAAAAAAAGATTCTCTTTAAAATATTCAACCATTTTTTTTATCACATTGGTATAAATGAACCCCACATAATATATAAATATTACTTCACATTTTTTAATTATTTAAACCACTCAACCACATTTTTCAAATATCCATACTACTCACCTAAAACTCTAAATTGGGTCCAACTAATCACACAATACACCTCAAATTTATAGTTTAAAATCACATTCTAATTTTATATTATTTTTTACACCTCAAATGTAGAAAAGGAACCGTAGCAATGCAATACCACGGCAGATGTTGGACAATGTGATATTCTGACATGGTGTCATACATTTTATGCCAAGACACTCTTAAATCAAACCGATATTTATGCTCTTATAGACATTATTTGTGAGCTTAGCTCAGTTTGTATGACATTGTTTAAGCAAGATTTAGATTCTCTCCATTGAAAATTTTCTTAAGTTTTTTCATTTTCAATCTCCACCATTAAAATAAAACAACTACTTTTCATTATAATTTAATTATCACTTTCTCTCTCGTGTTTGATGGTTGAGAATACACTTGAGAAAACTTGAGAATTTTTAATAGAGAGAATCCAAATCTGTTTAAGTAGGTGCCAAAGTACGAATCTCAAACACTTTTTTTTATGGTGTTCGAGAAACCCTAGACTTTACATATATTATAATATATTGTATTTAACATCTGGGTTAAACTTACGGGGATGAACCCCGAACCATCTACTTATTCACAAGGTGAATCTTTTTTCTTTTATTTTTATATTTGTTTATTTAACCATTTTATAAGGGTCACTTTTTTTTATCATTTTTCAAGATAATAGATGAAATATATAATGAAGAAAATAACACTGGTTCAGCTGCTAAACATCGCCAGTTCACACACTATGCTCTATCCAGTCAGTCACCAATGAACAAAACCCTAACACTCAAATCCAACTTCTAAACAAACAACAATGGATGATAATAACAACGACGACCCTCGAAACGGCACCGTTCAGCCAGACTCAAAGAAACCAAAACTCACCCACCCCATTTCCTCACACGAACTCCTTCACGAATTCTCCCACCACCAAACCGCCGTCGCACGAATCAACAACGGCAGCTTCGGCAGCTGTCCCCGCTCCATCCTCACCGCCCAAACCACCTGGCAGCTTCGCTTCCTTCAACAACCTGACGACTTCTTCTTCAACACCCTCCGTAACGGAATTCTCGATTCTCGTAAAATCATCAAAAACCTAATCAATGCCGATGACGTCGAAGAAATTTCGTTAATCGATAACGCCACTACCGCTGCCGCTATCGTTCTTCAACAAATTGGCCGTCAATTCTCCTCCGGTAAGTTCTGCCGAAATGACACTGTTATAATTTTCCATTGCGCTTATCAAGCTGTTAAGAAATCAATTGAAGCTTATGTTATACCTGTCGGTGGCTCTGTTATTGAGGTTGAGCTACCATTTCCGGTTAATTCCAGCGAGGAAATTATCGCGGAGTTTAAGAAAGGGATCGAACGAGGGAA
>Ga0315913_1008353_pt1 | contig 12293 bp, 9 predicted proteins | sample MpolsnodulesMG_FD_207736 | JGI IMG/M metagenome (GOLD analysis project Ga0315913, IMG submission 207736) | Medicago polymorpha root nodule microbial communities from Los Angeles, California, United States - small nodules | ecosystem: Host-associated > Plants > Roots > Nodule | place: USA... | reverse complement strand
CTTACATACTCCCAAGCAAATTCATCATACCATAATAGATATGATTCTTACATAATCCATGCAAATTCTTGAAGTAAAATAAAAGATAAAACCATCCAAACTCTTATATATATACATGGATATTTTAGTAATTTACATAATTTATTAACGGGTACGGATACCCGCGGGCACAGGTATCATCATATCCGTGTCTGTGTCCATAAAGTAACGGGTAGTTAAATACCCGTTTATTATATCCGCGAGTACCCGTTTAGCTACCCGCCCCGTGCCCATGACGGATTTTATCCGCGGATACCCGCGGGCACGGATTTTTTTGCCACCCCTAGGCGAGATGTGGCGGAGAGGGAGGTGGGTTGTTGGATGGTGGGAGGTCAGCCTCGGCTTGGTGGCGTGTTATTGCTGCCTTGCAGAGGGGGGAGTGATTTAACTCATGTCGGGAGATTGGTGGGGAATGGGAAAAAAATATTTTTTTGGTCGGATGTTTGGGTTGGTGGGGTATCTTTTAGGGAAAGGTTTAGCAGATTGTTTGATTTGGCGGTGGACAAATGGGTGTTTGTGTTCGATATGTGTCAGTTGGGGTTGGGTGAGAATGGTGAGGCGTGGAAGTGGAGGAGGAGGTTGTTTGCGTGGGAGGAGGAGCAGGTGGGGGAACTTTGTTTATTACTTCAAAATGTAACTTTGCAGGTCGAAAAGGAGGACAAATGGCTTTGGAATTTGGAAAAATCTAATGTGTACTCTGTTCGTAGTGCTTACAATTTTTAGTCTGCTCAGCCTGTTGCAGTAGTCCCTATATATGTCAATATGTTGTGGCAAAAGAGTATCCCTCTCAAGGTTGTGGTCTTTGCTTGGCGTCTATTTCGGAATAGATTACCAACAAAAGATAACTTGTTTCGTCGTAACGTTTTAAATAATAATTCTTGCCTGTGTGCTTCTGGATGCGAATCTCTAGAAATTGCTAATCATTTATTCATTCATTGCTCTTTCTTTGGATCGGTTTGGAATGGTATTCTTCATTAGGTTGGCCTTTCCATGGTGGCTCCGTTTGATGTCTCGGATCATTATTCACAGTTCATTTTTTATTTGGCGGAGCCTCACAGGTGCGGGAGACTTTTGGTGTTGATAATATATTCCATTTTAACTTCTTCAAAAAAATGTAGTTTTAAAAAAGTACGTACACGCCAATTCAATTCACATATGTATAAGTTAATTCAATTAACATTTTGTCTAAAATCTTCAATTCACGAAGACCTCCCTCCCATTCACGTATATAAAATTCACAACGGATAAGATGGTATGCAGCAAAAAAGACATGTTAATCGTGTTCATGGATATAGGTGATACCTGAACTCAATTAACATAGGTGATATAGGCGATACTTCACTAATTCAACATTTTGATCAATAATATACTTTTATGTTTTCTTTCGTAAAAAAATAAATAAATGTTTTCTGCTATAATAAGTTTACCCTTCGCTTTGTAAAAAAAAAAAGAAGTTTACCCTTCGTTCATCATGCATTATCGTTTACGGAAAATGATTACTTACTAACTTTTGATTCTCTTGTTCACTTAATCGGTACAATAATATTATGATTTAAGGTGGCGTTTACAATGGGAAAGTTAATTTCATCCATTAGATTAAGTAAAGAACACAGTCTTATCATACACTCCCAACCACCAGATTTTATTTATCTTCCATCACCATCACTCTTCTTCATCCCAGCAACATCAAACTGATTGTCCAACTCTCCATACATAAAGGAACCCAAAATCTTGCAAAACTAGCAGTCTCAACAAAGAGCTTCAAATGTCAAAAGAGCTCCACCATCATCAGACAAATAACAAGCAACTTTTTCCACAGGATAATAAACTTTTTCCATGGATTCTTGAAGATAGACCGTTTGTCCAACAACTTTTGTCACGAATTCTGCCGTTTTCGGAAAGTACAGTGTAGTACAAAAGTCATCTGATTCTCCCCATTAATCCATAACCCCAACTGAGTTGTTCATGTTATAGCTGTCAAAATGGGTCAGGCCTACCGGGCCGGACTGAGAAAGCCCGAAAAATGAAGGGCTTGGACAACCAAATTTTAGCCCGATTAGTACGAGGGCTTTTTAGCCCGAGCCCGTATAAGCCCGAGCTCGTGACGGGCTAGCTCGGTCGGGTTCCAGGTAGCCTGAAAGCACGATTATTTTTATTAATAACTAATCAGTTTTTTTTTCCTTTACCCACTCCACTGTTTTGTTTTGTCTTAAGTATTCTTAACCTTTATTTTTATGCAAATCTATTAAGTATTCAGTAGTATTATTCTATTTAATTTTGATTGCTCCTGCTATAGTTTTATCATTCTATTTCAAATTAAAATCCTTTATTGCCAAGTGTAATTGCTGTTGCGATGTTATTACTCAATTTCATTTGACTCCCTTGTTGATGCGCCTCTATTTCCAATTCAATTCCACCACTTTGTTGTTACTGTGCATGTTCAATTGTTTGGGAATTATCATTATTATTATGTCGTGGTTGAGCTGTTCTTTCTTATCTATTTAAAGTTTCTAACTTATCACAGGTTCGGTCCCTTTTGTTTGCTTTTTTATATGAATTTTACGGGTCGTAAAGTCATAATTTTAAGAATTCTACGTGGAGTTGTCTAGACAAAAACAATATGTGGTGTGAATAATTTTAAGTCATTTTTATTTTTAAAATTAATTTTTTTTTATTAATTGGGTAGGCACGAAAGCCCGTGGCCCGCAAAGGGCTGGGCTTGGACAACTATATTTGTGCCCGGTTATCATCCGGGCCTTTTTTGCCCGGCCCAAAAAAGCCCGAGCCCGACATGGGCTAGCCCGTCACGGGCCGGGTAGCCCGTTTTGTCACCTCTAGCTCAAGGTGGTTTCCTCGACATTCTGATTATGGTAATTGTTGAAAAGACAACACTTTTTTTTTTTTTTGCAAATAATTTCATATGAAATTCAATACCAATTTGCGGATACATTGTAACTTGCCATTGAATAAATACAGTTGAAGTTACGTCAAACCAAACAAAAAAAAATGGTGTTTGCAGTCCTTTCAAAACAGACAAATTAGTAATTCTATTCACAGGACACAACTTTGGAAGCTGATCAAGAAGCCATGAAAATGCAGACCATGTTCACAAAAAATTTCATACCATTCTAATTCTTCATATCTAAAAAAAAAAGACAATTTTTTTGGATCTCCTAGTATGGTTCAACGCAAGAAAAACTACCAAGACTTGATTTTCTAGAAATATTTCGGATTTTCTTTGGAATGTTTGATTTTCATTTGATTGTACGGTGGTTTGATGATGTTGCACTATTACTGGTGGTGGGTTGGTGGGGATGAGGGAGAGAGATGATGATGGAACTTGGAAGATGGTGGCAATAAAATCTGGTGGTTGAGAGTGTATGATAAGATTGTGTTCTTTACTTAATCTAATGGATGAAATTAACTTTCTCATGGTAGGAAATGATTCACATTTCCCATGGTAAATGCCACCATGATTTAACAGTGGTTTTATTTTATATTTTTGGTACAAAATTTGATAGTGCTGTTAAACGTAAATGTAACTTCCTTAAAAAAAAATGTAAACGTAACTATTTTTCTAGCAGCAATGAGTTGTCTTAGATCCTTTATCTTAGGGGTGAGCACAAAATCTGAATTCGCCCACCAACCGATATATACGAGTCACCCACGGGTCCACCGGGTGGGTTAAAACGGGTCTCGGGTGAAGAAAGACTAAAAAATAGGGTATGTGTGGGTTTAGACGGTCGGACCCGGTTTTTACAAATCCAAAACCGTGTAAACTGAACCCGACCGACCTATAACAAAATTTACTCCACATCCAAGCATCATTTGTTGATTTACTATGTAGATCTACTTAAACATGCAAACTTTTCTTTAAATTTAGCCATGATTTACTCAGATCCATATATGTCCAAGTCCAAGGTGTAATATTTTAATTATGAACACGTGATATTGGGAACAAGAAAAACAATGATAACCAATCCCTGGCATTTTTCTTATTAAATTTTTTATAACGTCAAATTTTAATGATTGTTATGATATTTTGATCTATGACCTTTTTCTTGTTAATTTATTGATGAAAGTTTTGTTAAAAAAATAGCTAGATGAATTTGAGATGATTAAAAAAATATTGGAGAAATAACCGAATCAACCCACCCGATCAAACCGAGATCCGTCCAAACCGAAACCCGCACAAACCGTATTAATTTGTGGGCGGAATTGGGTCTCTAAATTGGATGCTCGGTTTCATACATATTGCCGAGTTCAGGCCCGAACCCACCCGAACCCGACCGTTGCTCTACCCTATCATTACTTATACTTTCTATTTCTAATGGTTTACATTTGAGTATATTTCTAAGGGTGTGTTTGGATTGAGAGTTTAGGAGAGGAAAAGAGGGGAGGGTTTACTTTTCATTTTTAAATTACGGACACTATAAAATGTTTTTTAAAAAAGTTAACATATTAACATGATAAGTGATCATATAATACTTCAATCGTACTTAATTTATGTTAGAAAAACGTGTTATATAATCCGTAATTTAAAAATGAAAAGTAAACACTCCCCTCCTAAACCCTGAATCCAAACACAAACTTTTGTTCATGCACACAAACTCACAAAGCATATACAAGATGAAAGCCAAAGGCCAGTCAATCTCAATTTTTACCAGTCTTATTTTTTCTTGACAGGTACTATTCTTAATTTTAGAAAAGTGGGATTTGTCACAAATAATGGTTTGATGCCTTTCTCATTGTTATTCCTTGTGTATATATAGAGGTTACAAGGCTATACATATAATTACACTAAATAATTGCATATAATGGAAACAAGTCAATTTCTGATTTATGTCCTTATTTCTAGGAACAAACTAACAAATAAATCAAATCAACTTCTTATTCACATCCCACCTCAAATTGATGTGGTTGGTCCATGAGCATCAATTTGCCAACAAGAAATTGATGATGTGGGAGCATAACAGCTTTGGTAAGAATATCTGCAATTTGCAACTGAGTACTAACATGAGGAAGGGATATTAGTCGGTTATCATAGGCGTCACAGATAGAATGACAATCAACTTCGATATGCTTGGTGCGCTCATGGAAAACAGGATTGACAACAATTTGGATCGCACTTGTATTGTCAGCATAAAGTGAGGTTGGCTCTGTTTGAGGAAATCCAAGTTCAACCAAAAGACCACGAAGCCAAATTATTTCTGAACAAGCGGCAGACTTGGCACGATACTCAGATTCAGTAGAAGATTTAGAGACTCTTGCTTGTTTCTTACTTTTCCATGAGATCAATGAAGAGCCAAGAAACATGCACCAACCAGTGACAGAGTGTCGAGTATCAGGGCATCCTGCCCAATCGGCATCACTATAAGCACTCAACTTAGGAGAATTTCCAATGGAAAAGAATAGGCCACGGTAAGAGCTTCCCTTCAAGTAACGAATAATACGGCGAACTGCTCCCAAGTGAAGATGGCGTGGAGAATGCATGAATTGACTTACTTGTTGAACAGCAAAAGATATGTCAGGACGAGTAATGGTCAAATAATAAGACAACCCACAAGTTGTCGATACAATAAAGGATTAGGTAAGAGATCACCATCATCACGATGATATTTAACATTAACCTCAAGAGGAGTATCCATTGAATTAGCCGATTGGAGACCAGCCATGGAAATCAAATATGTGGCATACTTGTGTTGATGGAGGAAGATACCCTTGGATGTAGAATGAACCTCAAGACCAAAGAAGTAATGCATGTTACCAATATCTTTCATATGAAAGGAGGTCTGTAACCGTTCTTTAAGTCTCTGAATGGAAGCATTATCAGAACCAGTAATAACTATATCATCAACATACAAAAGAAGCAGTACAATTCCTGCATACGTGCTATGAATAAATAGAGATGAATCATATTGACTTTGACTAAAAGAGAACCCAAGTAGAGTGGAGCGGAATTTTTCATACCATGCTCTAGGCGCTTGTTTCAAACCGTATAAAGAACGTTTGAGCTTGCATACACCCTGAGATGACGAGAATAAACCTTGAGGAGGAGTCATATAGATATCTTCAGTTAGGTCACCATGAAGAAAAGCATTCTTGACATCCATTTGATGAAGAGACCACCATTAGAAGTAGCTATAGAGAGTATCGTGCGAACAATTGTCATTTTGGCAACCAGTGCAAATGTCTCATCATAATCAATTCCATATTCTTGCCTGATTCCTAAGGCAACCGATCGAGCCTTGTAACGGTTGAGAGATCCATCAGAATTCAGTTTCACAGAATACACCCACGAATGCACACTGAATAGATTGTGCTCTAAGTTTATGTCTTTCAAACGGAGGTAAGTGAACGAAACAAGCACATCCAAAAGTATGTAAATCACTATAATCAGGTTGAGTTTTAAAAAGACGAAAGAAAGGAGAATCAAAATCAATTACCACAGAAGGAAGACGATTGATCAAAAAGACAGCAGTGGAAAGAGCCTCCGCCCAAAAACGGGATGGTACAGAAGCTTGAAGAAGCAAAGAGCGGGTTATATCAAGCAAATGACGATTTTTGCGTTCTGCCATCCCATTTTGTTGAGGAGTATATAGAAAAGATCGTTGAGACAAAATACCTTTTTGTTGAAGATATTTCTGAAACTCATTAGACATATACTCACCACCGGAGTCAGAGCGAAGTATTTTAACACTTGCTTGAAATTGAGTTTCAACATATGTCAGAAATTTCTTAAACATAGAAAACACTTCAGATTTAGACCGAAGAAAATATAACCAGGTAAACCGACTGTAATCATCAATAAACGTGACAAAATATTTATAGTTAGCATGAGAAACTACATGAGACATACCCCACACATCACTATGAATCAACTCAAAACAAGTGGAAGCACGATGGGCACCAGATGGGAAAGGAAGTGTTTTACTTTTAGGCAATTTGCAAATAGAACATGACAGAACATGTCACAAATAATGTCTTGATGCCTTTCTCATTGTTATTCCCATTGTATATATAGAGGTTACAAGGCTATACATATAATTACACTAAATAATTACATATAATGGAAACAAATCAATTTCTGATTTATGTCCTTATTTTTAGGAACAAAATAGAGTAGAGAAGTAGTTTGAAGTTTGAACAATATTTATCATTCTTTTTTATAAATACTAGACAAACTTACCTTTTTTTAGGGATTCTCATGACTTACTTTTATCACAATAGTTATAACATGGCTCCCAAAAAAAAGTTAGGGTTAAATATGTTTTTGATCCTTATAAATATACCAACTTTTCGTTTTAGTTTCTCTAAAATTTTCCTTCAACTTTTAGTCCCTATAAAATTTTCAATCACTAGTTTTGGTCCCTATTTTTAATTTAATTTTTATATTTTTTAATGAAATTGTGCATGTGTAAAATATTCTAAAACAATTTCCTAAAAAAATTAGAATTTTTAACAAAACACAAATGAAATATGAATTTTTAATCCTAAAAAATATAAAAATTCATATTAAATTCATGTTCCGTTAAAAAATTCTAAAATATTTTTGGAGACATTCTTATAATATTATGAATTCTACATACGAGTTTACTTTAAAGGAGGGAATAAAAGTGAAAGCGGAAAAATTTTGAGGGACTAATAGTTGAAGAAATTTTTTAGAGGGACTAAAACGAAAAGTTGACATATTTATAGGGATAAAAAACCCAAAATTTATAACATGGTAGCAATTTTTTGAGGTATTATAATATGAAAAATTAGTAAATAGACAATTACCCCCTGAAATTGTAAGTTTCGTCAATTACCCCCTTGAAATTAACAAAACTTCAACTACCCCATGAAATTGCACAGCGTTGCAAATACCCCCCGAAGTTTTGCACTAATGTGCAAAATGCCCATTGAACTTGAAAATTTATATATTTTTTTTCTTATCCTTAAAAGTCATATTAGCTATGTTTTGACGGTATACAACCATATATGTTTCCTGAAACGATCAAATATTAACCATGTATCAGAGTCTAATGATATGAAAGTCAGCATAGCAAAGTACAACCACACCTGTCAGATAGAAAACTAATGCATGACTTCATAATGAAGCACATAAATGACATATGATTGGTACAACTAAGATGTCAAAATATATAATTTTAACCACACCAAAAATTTCTACTTCCTTTGTGTTGTGAGCACTGCACACTCTACAACAACACACTTCTCTCACTTTCAAGAAAAAATACATAAACTTAACTTGTTACTTCTCTCACTTTATAAAAGATCTTGAAGGATTCATGCTCTTCTTCCCCGTTAGGATTCAAAAGAATGGTAATAATATTATATTATGTATATAAGAGAATAAGCCACCATCCTTTTGATCTCTAATGGGGTGAATGACAACTCGAAAAGGAAAAAACATATGATGTTGGAACAAAGAAATGTTTTTATGTTTGTTTTGTAAATATTCTTGAGTTTTGTACATTATTGTACGGTTTACCAAAAACTGCCAATTTGTTCTACCATATTGCCAATATATGGTTGTATACCGTCAAAATTTAGCTGATATGCTCCACAATCCAGTGATAATGCATTCACTTTTAAGGATAAGAATTTTTTTTATAAACTTTCAAGTTTAGGGGGCATTTTGCACATAAGTGCAAAACTTCAGAGGATATTTGCAAACGTCGTGTTGACTAACAGAAGAATTTGACGAAGGGGTAAATTGATTAACTTTGTGCAAGTTCAGGGGGGTAATTCAAATTTTGTTAATTTCAGGAAGTTGCCACTAAAAATACATATATAATTAATAAATTTGACCGTCTAGACGAATAAACCAATTCAAAATTTTCCTATATTTCATACGTGCAAGTTGCCACTAATTTCCATTTATAACCTTGAATAATTAATAAAGCAGAGAAAATTATGTAAATTTCCATGACATATGCCAAGAAAAATGTCTATAATTCCCACTAATTTCCATTCTTACACTCCAATTTCCGTATGCAACAAACCAACACTAGCAAATAAAATAACAAACAAACCGCGTCTTTGTCTACATCGCTCAGGTGATAATCCCAACTTACCCATTTTGGTACGTCGTGAATTTTCATTCCATTTCATCCACCGACACCATACCTTAATCTTCATAATCATAACCATATAGCCCTAAATCAAATTCACAAATTTCTCAGATCCAAATCCAAATCTCAAACGTTTCATCACACGATGGAGCGTTTCCACCTCCACCTCCTCCTCCTCCCTCTCTTCCTCCTCCTCACCACCCTCCCAACCACCTTCTCCGAGATCCGTTTCTCCGAGATCCGAAGCGACGATCGTCCCATCATCCCTTTCGATCAATTCGGATTCACACACAACGGTATTCTCGAACTCAACGTCTCCAAAATCTCACTCTCTAACTCCAATCTCGATCTCTCCAAAGTCGGTTTCTTCCTCTGCACTCTCGATTCATGGCTTCACGTTCTTCAACAACTCGAAGACGGTGAAATTCTTTGCGCTCTTCAATCCGATCTCGTTAAATCCGTTTTCACTTTCTCTTCTCTTAACGGTAAAGAATCCTTCAATACTCTTTACAATGAAACCGATTCAGATCAGTATAATCTCGTTTTCGCTAATTGTCATCCTCAACAGCTTAAGGTTTCTATGGATGTTAATTCCGCTATGTATAACCTCGATGGAAAAAGTCACGTTCGTGATTATCTTTCTGCTGGTAGAACAATTCTACCTAGGGTTTATTTTGTCTTCTCTTTGGTCTATTTTACCCTTGCTGCGGTTTGGATTAGTGTTCTGTATAAGAAAAGATTAACTGCTTTCCGAATTCATTATTTCATGCTTGCTGTTATAATTTTGAAAGCGATTAATCTGTTGTGTGAGGCGGAAGATAAGTCGTATATTAAGCGGACCGGAAGTGCTCATGGATGGGATATATTGTTTTATATGTTTAGTTTTCTGAAAGGGATTTCACTTTTTACGTTGATTGTCTTGATCGGTACTGGATGGTCGTTTTTGAAGCCTTTTCTTCAGGATAAAGAAAAGAAGGTTTTGATGATTGTGATTCCGCTTCAGATTGTTGCGAATATTGCTCAGGTTGTTCTTGATGAGAGTGGACCTTATGGACATGATTGGGTTACATGGAAACAGATTTTCCTGCTTGTTGATGTTGTTTGTTGCTGTGCTGTGTTGTTTCCGATTGTGTGGTCGATTAAGAATCTTCGTGAGGCGGCTAGGACTGATGGGAAAGCGGCGGTGAATTTGATGAAGTTGACTTTGTTCAGGCATTACTATATTGTTGTTATCTTTTACATTTACTTCACTAGGGTTGTGGTTTATGCCTTGGAGACTATTACTTCATATCGGTATTCTTGGACTAGTGTGGTTGCTGCTGAGTTGGCTACACTTGCTTTCTATGTGTTTACGGGTTATAAGTTCAAGCCAGAGGCGCATAATCCTTATTTTGTCATTGATGATGAAGAGGAGGAGGCTGCTGCTGAGGCGTTGAAGCTTGAAGATGAATTTGAATTGTAATTTTGGTGCTGAAAAAATTGATACAGATTATGGTTTTGCCAGGGGTAGATAGATGGTTGAAGATGTTGGTTTGCTTGCTCAGCAATGTTCAGGTTTCATTACAATGACAGCTGAAAATTTTCATGTTACATTTTATGGGTATAGCAGTTGGTATTCATAAATCATTGTGCTATAAATATCTTAGACTCTTGTGTAGTGCTGTGAACAATATATTCTGTCCAAGTATTGATACTGATACTTTGCGAACACTTTTTTCTTGCAATGGTTGCTTTTATTCTAGTTACTTTTTAGCTTTGTAATTCTGTACCTACAAATTTTGCATTGGAATTTTCCAATTATTATTGCTAGAGTTCTAATTTTGTTGTAAACATGAATAGTCCAATCTTATAATTGATTTGCCTGTGTAGAGGTATATATATATATAGTATATAGGAATGTCATGTCATTGGGCCACGCTCCTGAAGTAATTGTATGTAACAATCTAACATGGGTTAGTGGCTGTGATTCTGTGAAATAGTGGAGAATCCAAATCTTGGAAATCCCGAGTTTCACACGGGGTAGGTTGGGAGAGAGTTCTTTGAAATAAATTACTGGACCTAAGCAGGATCTATAGCATAATGATAACCCTGTGCCACCGAAAAATTAATTCCTTGCTCTGGATAGACTAGGATTGTAGGGACATGGTGCGTCTGGTAGGGATGTGAGTAATTGGATAGACTAGGATTGTTGGGATATGGTCAGTTTGTTTTCTGTTTTAGGGTAGTTGCTATTGCCTATTGCTCCCCTTCTCTATCCTTGTGTATAGCAAGTCTATAAATTTAGACTTACATTCCCTTAGAAGGATCTTTTGAAAAATATTAGTTTTGACTGGTTTCAAACAAGTGTAAGGAGAGTATCTTCTCTTGTTATTTCCTATTTCTAAATAAAAAAGTGTTCTTTCTTTGGCATCTAATTCTTGGTAAAATTGAAAAACAGGAACTGCTGTGTAGGGGGATTATTCTTCGTAGTATCAATCCTTATTCAAACCCAGTTATATTGGTAAAAATGAAGGATGTTAATCTACAGAATGTGCCTGTACTATCAGGCGCTTAACAAGATAACCATCCCTAACAAATTTTCTATTCCCATAGTAGATGAGTTATTCAAGAGTTACAACTTACATGGTTGCTATTTCTTTTCAAAACTAAATCTGAGATTGTGAGGAAGGTATAGAAGAGACAACCTTTAGAACTCACAAATGATTATCATTAGAAGGATTTAGTTATGCTATTCGGCCTCAAAATTGATGTGAGTAATTTCTTTCAACCATATTTGAGGAAAATGGTGGTAGTATGTTTCGATGATATTCTTCTGCATTTGAAATGTTGTATCCATGTCATGTCAATATATCGTTATTGGTTAGGGAGCCTCTAGCGGTCCTGTTAAGATTTTGATAAGAACTTGGAGAATCCTCCTTAAAAAACTAGGTATCAAGTGGAAAGCAAGGTAGACAAACTCGAGATCCTAAGTAAGATCGGGTAGGACCCATGAGATCGTGAATCGGGGGATTGTAACACGGATCGTAAGATCCTACCAAATTTAGAAATTCATATATTACATAGAAATTCATACATATTCATATGAAGCAACATAATTTAATAGAAAAATAACTTTAAATAACACTCAAATTCATTAACAGTAGCACATTAAAACAACTTAATACAACTCTAAAATTC
>Ga0315913_1008350_pt1 | contig 12294 bp, 4 predicted proteins | sample MpolsnodulesMG_FD_207736 | JGI IMG/M metagenome (GOLD analysis project Ga0315913, IMG submission 207736) | Medicago polymorpha root nodule microbial communities from Los Angeles, California, United States - small nodules | ecosystem: Host-associated > Plants > Roots > Nodule | place: USA... | reverse complement strand
ACAAAAAAAAAACAGAGACAAAAACTCCACATTACCACTAATTCAGCTCTTTCACAACAAGTAATAAAGTAAGCAAACAGATTACATTCTTCCTATGTTTGTGTTATAAGAGAGTTATCACAAACTTTTTGCCCAATAAAAGAAATGATTTCAATTAATTGTCAAGATGGTAGTATAATTTTCTTTCACAAAATAAAGCTCCTCCAAACAAATCCTTTTCATCTGGTGGAACATGAAAAGTTGTTTGACTATACGTTATATATAAAATTCAGAAAAAACAAAAAACTTGACATTAATTTTTAATAACATAAACATGGATACTGAAAAAATAAAAATTATAAACTTCAACATATTTTTGTAACACTGCCGTCAGTCAACTTCTTCAACCGGTTGTCAAAGGAAGTCAAATAGATATCGCATCTCAGACGATAAGTATACGGTGGGATTGGAAACATGTAAAAACAACTTGATTGCAATGAGAAATAAGTTATGGACACTTATAGATCAATATATTATGATGGGTTAAGTACTCTTTGTATTTCTCTCCGTTATTCAATAATTTTTGTTATTAAAAAAATGATAGATCACACAAAATGAAAGAAGAGAAAATTAATAGAAAGAGAGATGATTATATGAAATTCTTAGATATTAAAACCTTAACCCCATAACGTGAGAGTATAACATTTGTCAGCTAAACTCAACTATTTGATTTTACAATAATTATGTAGACTAATTAGTTAAGATATACTAGTTAGATGTTTTTATTGGTTATATAGTCCATGTTGTATCTCTCTATGTAGTTAATCATTATCTCATTAATTAGTCAATATAATTTTATTCCATATTTTTTTTCTTATCTATGAATTCTACCATGAATCATAATACCAACCATCGTTGGTCAATAACCTTTTTGGATTGTTAATATTTTCTTTAGGGTTGCTTGCGAGTTTTGAGGGGTAGGGAAGGAAAGACTTTGGGGGTCGAGAAATGTAGAGGAAAATTGAGAAATTTTTCACATTTTTTGAAAGAGTATTTTCTTAAAGAGTGATAAATTAATACTTATGATTAATATATATTTAATTTTAAGAATATTACAACAACAAATATTATTTTTGAAGAATTCTCATATAAACTAGGGTGATCAAAACCGAACCAACCCAATAGAAAAACCGCAAACCGAATCAATCCAAACCAAAATCGTAAAAAACTGCAATTGGTTCGGATGTATTTGGATCACTTTCTCTACTCCACCGCATGGTTTGGTTTGATTTGCGGTTTTTCTTTTACCAACCAAACCAAATCAAACTAAACAACATAAGAAAAACACTAATTGAATATATGTCATCTAGACCAATACAAATTGAAACTCAATATAAACTTTTATGAAATGACATATTTTTTGTCTTGTTAAGTTTCTTCTTTGATTTTTATTTCAAAAATGTATTTATTTTCTACTTGAACTTCTAAGGAATAATAGAATTTTAGCATTTAGCATTTCTTATGGGATAGGATAACTTTTTGCACACCTTTTTAATTTGGTTTACGTTGTTTGGAACATTGTAACGTTTGATGAAATTTAAACACCATTGAAAACATTGTTGGATATATGTTGTGTTCTAGCTTTTTAACTTGACTTTTAATGTTAAAAACAAAAAATTGTATTGTCTTAGAAAAACCTCACCAACCGATCCAACTCAAACTGCATTGGTTTGGTTTGGTTCAGATTTTATTTTAAAAGTCAACCGAACCAAACCAAACCGCATGTCTTTTTATCTTGCAGTTCGAATGATTTTTAGACTCAAAACCGAACCAAACCGCATCGTGAACACCCCTAATATAAACCCTCTCAAACCCTCCTCCAAACTGAAATCGTAAAAAACTGCAATTGGTTTGGTTTGCTTTGCGGTTACTCAACTGAATTATATTTTTGAAGAATTCTGATGTATTTGAATTACTTTGTTACTAAACCGCATGGTTTGGTTTGGTTTGCGGTTTTTATATTACCAACCAAACCAAACAGCAACATAAGAAAAACACTAATTAAACATATGCCATCAGACCAATACAAATAGAAACTCAATTGAAACTTTTATGAAATGACATATTTTTTGTCTTGTTAAGTTTCTTATTTGATTTTTATTTCAAAAATGTGTTTATGTTCTACTTGAACTTCTAGAGAATGTTAAAATTTTAGCATTTACCATTTCTTATGGAATTGGATAAATTTTTCCCTACCTTTTTAATTTGGTTTATCTTGTTGGGAACATTGTAATGTTTGATGAAATTTAAAACACCGTTTGATATATGTTGCGTTCTAGCTTTTTAACTTGATTTTTAATGTTAAAAACAAAAAATAGTATTGTCTTTGAAAAACCACACCAATGATCCAATCCCAACCGCATTGGCTTGGTTTGGTCCAGAGTTTATTTTAAAAGTCAACTGAACTAAACCAAACTGCATGTCTTTTTATCTTGCGGTTCGATTGACTTTTATACTCAAAATCGAACCAAACCGCACCATGAACACCCCTAATATAAACCCTCTCAAACCCCCCAAAATCCTCCTCCAATACAGTTATTTAGTTCCATCAAATGGGCAGTGTTTTATATTTTGAAGAAAAATGAACTCCCACTTTCCTCCCAATGTCCTATATTTATTCCACTTATTCCTTACTTTTTTCCATACCTTCATTCCCTTCCTCTCCAAACTCACAAACAAAACCTTATTAAAGTCAACTTATTATTCTGAAAAAGTATGCTTTGTAATATTAAAATATATTTATAATGAGTCAAATGGATATTAAATATTTACATTATGTTTATATATAAATGTTTTGCTAGAAGACACCTTTTATGAAGGTGTCTTTTTGCAAGTTATTCTATGAACATTTGTTAAAAGACACCAACTAATTTTTATGAAGGTGTCTTTTACAAAGTTATAACAAAAAAGTGGAAATCACACCTTGAGGTGTGGGTTGCTAAAAGACATCTTCATGGGTGACTTCTAGCAAAACCCTATATATATATATATATATAAGGTGAATTTGAGCTTCTTATAGGGTCTTTTATGTACTTTTTCATGATCATTTCTCCAATTCATTACAATAAACTAAAACATACAAAATACTCATCTATTACAGTATGAATAATCAACTATAGTTAGTTGATAGGTAAAATAGAGTTAATAGGTTCGTTAGATAGTCAGGGAGTTAGTTACTACTAGTTATTCTATAAATATCTCACTCTATTGTACTCATTCACTATCTTTTATCATATCTATTCATTCTACTATGAGTCTCTATGAGTATCTCCACATGAATACTCTTATGGTCTCTTTCTTTGTAATCACTATGACCTTTATCCATGGGATTCCATGACTACTAATATGATATCAGAGCGATACCCTAGGGATGAATATGATGATGCTTCTGCTTCAGATTCAAAAATTGATGAAGATGAAGAATCTGATGATGCAGTTCTCGCGACTTCTGCTTATGCGTTACAGGAAACTTTAGCTTATGAAGAATGTGTCCTTTATATGATATTGGGTAAAAAAAACCTCAATCACTGACATTGTCTCCTTCACACGCGGCGTATCGTACTCTCACTTCTTCACCACTAACACTCACTCTCTTCTCTCTCTCTCTTCAAATCTCAAACTAAAAATGTTTCTCTGGCCCCTCCCCTCTATCTCTAAAAAAAATGAAAAAAAGAACAAAAACTCCACATTACCACTAATTCAGCTCTCTCACAACAAGTAACAAAGTAAGCAAACATATTACTTTCTTCCTATGTTTGTGTTATAAGAGAGTTATCATAAACTTTTTGTCAGCTAAAAGAAATGATTTCAATTAATTGTCAAGATGGTAGTACAATTTTCATCACGAAATAAAGTTCCTCCGAACAAATCCTTTTCATCTGGTGGAGCATGAAAAATTGTTGGACTATAAGTTATATATAAAATTCAGAAAACACAATAAACTTGACATTAATTTTCAATAACATAAACACGGATGCTAAAAAAAATAAAAATTATAAACTTCGACATTGTTTGTAAAATTATAAAAATTATAAACTTCAACATATGTCTGGAAGAACAAATGAGAGCAAAGGAATTTACAAAGGAAGCTTATGTTGCAAGTCTGAGTCTGAAGACAATCAGAGTCTGAAGACCATCTGAAGCTGAATCCCAGAGTCTGAAGTTACCCAGAGTCTGAAGTTCGTCAAAGTTTGAAGTCAAGAACTTGGAATTAGTTATATTTATTGAACACACAAGTTTGCATAAGGAATAGAAGTCTAGAGCAATGACTATTTCAAAGGAATTATAAGGCATTGAAGGCTTATCCACTGAAGGAGCGCAAAGAAAGGACAAATAGTACAATTGTACAACCACTACTCCACGACTCCACTCATGTATGCGCATAGTATTGCTAATTCTCCATACAAGGAATGAATTTCAAATTATTCCCTCCTGGGACATAAATCAAATCAAGCAACAAATCGTTGGTGATTATCAAGCTTCAACAACGACTTTTTTGATGTGTTGACACTTCTACAACGTCTCTTTCATACCTCTATATAAAGGAATGAAGACTTGACGATTTGCGTGACTCTACAACATTTGAACTGTGCTAAAACTCTGCTGAAATTGTTGTGCATCAATCACTTATAATTTCTTAACAGCTTCCATATTTTAGAAATTCTAGAGTCTTAAGAGTCAAATTTGTTTTGTATTGTGAACATCACTGATTATATATCAAGTGTTACAAACCAAACTTATTTCTTTGTAATTTGTTTGTTTAGAAGTCTCTTGCTTTTGTGCTTTAGCATAAGAAATCTCTTGCTTGTGTGCTTGAGTATTTGAAGTCTCTTGTTTGTGTGCTTGAGCATTTGTAATCAGAACTTGATTTTAGTGAAATCTCCTTGGAAGTGCAACGCGGACTGGACTACTTCCGGATTGTGGAAGGAACTAGGATAATTGCTTTGTGTATTTCTCCTCTCTCTCTCTCTCTCTCTCTCTCTCAATCTTTACATTATCCGCTGCATCAGACTCTGAACTCTGGACTTAGTTTAAAAGGAAGAAAAAACTAACACAATTCAACCCCATTCTTGTGTTTTTCTCACTTTTATATTCATTATACTATGAGTATCTCATACATGAATACTCTTATACTCTCTTTCTTGATGATCACTATGACATTTCTCCTTGAGATTCCATATTTACGAACAAGTGTCATCACGTATATTATTGGGAGCACCCTACAAAGTTAGGGAACATTTTAGTTGTCAATTGTATACTTAATGAACATGCCATAACCATCAAAGCAATTACTAACTGACATTCATAGAAGCAAGGATTCAACAATCATTTTACAAAGTCGAAGACCAAACTGAAGTATTCATATTCTTCAAGGGGCTGAAGAATAAATGAACGAAAAAAAGATAATATTTTTTCTAGTAACACCCGGTGAATATCTCGCTACACCCCAAAATAACCAAAATATCCCTATTTCGAAATTAATTTTTCCTTTCCAAATTAAAACATAAACATTCTAGAATCCTGCAACATAAATCTATGATACCCAATTCTCTCGTTTTTTATGCCTAAATCCCTTAAACTGTGTAGAAATATAATTGAAACTCTTAGCAAAGAAAATTGTTTGTCCCAAGTGTTGGCTTGAATAAGTATATTATAAGCAACACAACTAGCACAAGGTTATGTTCAACCATGTTTATGGGGATTTCATTTCCCTAGATTATTCTTGTGATTAAGATCACGTGGTATAACGTTAATTAAGATCACATAATGTTATGAAATTGTGATCACATAGGGTTACACAAACTATTGTAATCACGTATATCTCTAGTCACTTCAGTTACAAGTAATCATCAGGAAAAACAAAAATGAATCAAAATCATTCAACACACAAAAATTCACTTAACTACACAAAATTTATTAAAAAAAATCTTGCATTTTTATCTTTAATATTTCATCAACTATGTGAAAATTTAGAGTGAAATACCAAAGATTGGTTTTTCAAAAACCCAAAAAAAGACAATTTTGGTATTATGAATAACTTTTAAAAAGATTTGGGTGTAACCGGATATGTTTGGGATGTAACTAGAAATTGTCCAAAGAGAATAGAGAGACTTACAAAATAACTTATAACAAGTCCTCGTGAGCTTAACTCAGTTGGTAGGGACGATGCATAATATATGCAAGGTCCGAGTTCAAACCCTGACCGCCAAAAAAAAAAAACTTATAGCAACCGTAAAAATGTTTGATGAAAAGAATTCACAAGAGGTACTATTTTATATATTTCCTCAAAATCCTTTTTTTTATCTCAAAAATTTCCTCAAAATTTTAATTGATATATGGTATCAAAGAGAATATTTGTTTTGATGGTGTATAATTGTTCAAATCACACATATTGCTAATTCGAATCCAGAATCCCTATTCCCTACCGCGAAAAAAATCATAACAAACATTTTATAATGAAAAGGGAAATGAATCAAGGTAAGATGAAATCATGCATGGAAGCTTCAGAGAAAACCTAAAACTGAATAAACTCATCGATAACGTGATGGGTCATTATTCCTAAAATGATTGAGCACATGTTCGGATGAAGTACAGTGCGCGCACTATTTGTAGTAGTTGTAGTTGGAGCACAAAGTCCAAGTAGAAAGTAGCCCTAAAAAGCCAAATGCTCATTGGTTGGAACTTGAAAGAAACCGACAAAAGATAGCAGGATAACTGTCAAAACAAGTAATATTCCCAATTCCCAAATATAGAACGTCACATATCATGCATGAGATGAGCTTGCATAAAAATTATAGGTTGCTTTTAATTTGTAGAGAATATGTTCATTATTAAATATTAATGAGCATGATTCAGTTGATTACGTACTAAAAACTTAGGAAAATATCTCACATTGGTTTCAACAAAATGAAAGCTAGAAAAGAGCTTCAGAGATGTTTTATTGATCACATCTGGTTTAATGGTATTGACTTGGATCCATAGAGTGTTCTCATCCTCGGAGTTTCAGGTTCAATTCTTTTATGTGTCAATTTCGATGGACTAGTTTAGCTTTTTTAAAAAAAGTAGTTCACATAGTAAAAGATTAAAGGAACATTTGATATACCAATGCGTGAGTACGAATCTGCATTAAAGTGAGTTTTTTCACTAAACTCTTTGAAACATAAATATGAGTCGAAGAATTTTAACTGCAATTATTTAGCATTAAACTAATAGAAATCCAAGCTTGATTAAGAATATTCTATGAATTTGATTAGGGCACAAATACTCAAATTAAGATAATATGGATAAAAATTCCTTTTCTTGATTAAAAAAAGATGTATTACTACAACAAATACATTAATTATTATTGAAAATTCCTTCTCGTGTTAAAATTTCCCTCTCATGTTACATAAGTAGAAATCCAATATTGTCAGCTGTTTATCTCCATCCGTGCGTGAGCAAGTGGAAAAGAGGACAGAACCGTATGCTTTCCCTTTACAATATTTCCATTACGTTTGGCTTCCCTTTATATGACAATTGTGTATTGTTTTCAGGTAAAAGTGGTGATCTTTTTATACAAGAAAGTAGTGGCCTATGTTGCAAATGTTTTATTTTTGCTCTTCACTACGTGGCTCTTTCCCACTGGTCATATGTTTCAATGGTATTTTGCTAGTCAAAGTGCGATCAAACGCGCCAAAATAATATGCTATAAATCACAATTACTTACCGATTGATTACTTATTGTCTAAGTATCAATAAATGGATCGTAATATTAGCTGATTGGGAGTGGGACCTAGATCGGCGACCTGAGAGACGGGTAGTAGATGAGGATTACGGCTGACTTACAGAAAGGATGATGTATCAGTAAACACTTTGACAATTCAAGTTAGTGATTTAGAGAAGGGGAGTACGGGGTTTGAATTGCGTAGGTTTAAAAACATTTTCTATCACTCTAAGAAAACAGCAAATTATCGGCAAAAGTTATGATGGACAAAATCCCAAAGAAAATACCGGCAGTTTTTTGTGGTTTGGCCGTCAATTATTGTCTGAAAATAACCAACTTTTGTGTCATTTCTAGAGGCTTTTTGAGGCATAATGGCGGCCAAACATCTTTTTTTTTTTAGTTTTAAATTTGATGTTTTGCAATGGCAAAACCATCAGTAAATAAAAACGAAACGAGCACCATAACTTTCGCTAATTAATTAACAAATCTTTTTTTTAATAGAGGCGGTCTTCACCTTTACTTCTCATTCATTTCTTCTTCTTTTTTTGTTTTAGCTATGCTCATTATGGGTAAATAACTCTCTCTTGTATTGAGATTAGAATTAGTTAGCTAGGATTTCAATGTAAAACTCTTCGACTGACTATATATATAATCTAATTTTCATTATGTTGATGATTTATTCATGTTCTTAATGTTTTACACAACGTGCTAGTTTCTAGACATAATGCTATGTTTACAATCACATACACCGTCTGATTGTGATACCATTGAATCAATTAATTGAGTGAGACATTTAAAGTTAATTGATACAATGGATCTCATAGCGTTTGCCAAACATGAAAATAATGATGAGGGACATGTGGAAATATAATTGAAAATTAGAAAGTATATAATAAATCAAGAGAACACATACGTACATTGAATGGTTAACTAACGAAGTATAATCCAAACACAACTTTTTTTTTTCATATAGGCTTAATTACACTTTTGACCCCCTAAGTTTCCCAAAGTTGTGATTTTGACTTCTAAAAAAAAAACTCTTTTCAAGCCCCTTAAGTTTACTTTCTGTTGAAATTTTGGCCTCATAGTCCAATTTTGACTCAGTCAACGCTGACGTGGACGCATTTTTGTATTTTTTAATATTTTTTTGATTTTGTAATTAAAAAAATAAAAAATAATTTTTTTTTATTTTACTTTTTGTAATAAAAAAAATTGTAATTAATTTTTTTATATGTATTAAAAAAACAAAAAAATTTATTTTTTGTAATTAAAAAAACAAAAAATAATTTAATTTTTGTAATTAAAAAAAATATTTTTGTTTTAAAAAAAACAATTTTTTTTATAAAAAAACTTTTTTATTTTTGTAATTTAAAAAAAAACTTTTTTTTTAATTACAAAAATATTTTTTAAATTTTTTTTTAAATTAAAAAATAATAAAAAAATAAAATAAAAAATATACACACGTGGCGTCCACGTGTCCATTGACTGGGTCAAAATTGGCGTGGAGGACAAAATTGTAACAGAAAGTAAACTTAGAGGGCCTGAAAAGAGTTGTTTTTTTAAGGGGCCAAAATCACAACTTTGGAAAACTTAGGTGGCCAAAAGTGTAATTAAGCCTTTCATATATTTTCAACTCTATTTACAATATGTTATTAAACTTAGTTTTAGAATGATGCAAAATTAGAACGGTTGAAACTATTTCGCACTTTGTAGATTCGATATTTAATTTTGGTAAAAATTATCATACTTATTGATGTGTGAGAATAGCCAAAATCCGCTTATCATCTACACAATTTTGTACTATATTTGGAGAAGTTGTTGGGTATAACTTGTACTATTTGTAGAAGTTGTTTCCAAGATCTTGTGATATTTGCAGAAGTTGTGGCACATACCTTGTGTACTTTTTGCAGGTTGTCTCTTCATTTCAATATCTAACTTCTGGAGAGAAATCTTTTGAGGATAACATATTTGTTCATCTGAGAATCAGAGTTACTCGTCAGACAATAAACTTTCATAAGAATAGAGTTTTAGTTATTAGATTATATGATATGTCTTGTTTGATCTTGCATTAGAGTATGACCAAATTGGAACTCACACACACAAGTGGATGAGTTCGAGTTTGCACTCCGATCACGTTATCTGACCTAGTAATTTTGGTATTTTTATCAATTGAGCTAGAAATTGTGGATTAAAGTAATTAATTCTTTTTTTTTTTTTGACAAAAGTAATTAATTCTATTTGAGAAAATTTGGACATTTCTCTCAAGTGAAATTCGGACCTTTGTTGACCACATTGGGTGAGACTAACCCCTTTTGTTTGGGTTACCATGATATTGGTACGAAGTTTCCACCGCTGTTTAACAATGACTAATCTTCATTGAAGAACCTATGAGACACACGAGGTAGGTTCTTCCCTTTCAACCGGATTTTTTTCCAAACACATCAATAAAAAATCGAACTCCTAACAACAAGTTAAGGCCCTTTAAGTCCCATACCACTTGGACCAACCCTTTGCTGGTGAGACTCTCCTCTTTGATACGTAGGTTGTCATTTTCTTTTTCTTCTTAAAAATATGATTTCTTTTAAGAAAGTCTTATTAGTCATGTATTTTTCAATTCTAGAATCACCACCATGGTGATGAAACTTTTTTTTTTTTTTTTTTTAATTCTAGAATCATCTGCGTCACACGTTCTTTTAATGAACTCTATTATGATTAGAGACCCAGTGCATTTTGTTTGCAATAAAGTCTTATTGTTATTGATTTTTCAATTCTAATGAACTTTGACATAAATAAACAATTGAAGAGGGGTTGAGTGCATGCTGAGCGGTAGTTCTTTTACAAATTCTAAAATACTGTAAATGCTAACCGTAAAGGGAAAAATTCTCATTCTTGTTCATTTCATTTGTGTGCTTGTATATCCTTAATCATTACCATTGTCAACGATGCCAAATCTAATACTTTAAAATACAACCCAATTAATGCAGTACTCTTAAATATTTGTTAATATTGTTTTATAATGCAATAGGTACTAATAAATTAACTGGATGGTGTGGTGTCTACTGATCTACGAAAAGAAATTTGTAAAAGAACCAACATAAATAGAAAAAGGAAACATATAAGGAATGTGCACTTGGATAATTGATGTGCTAGGCATATCGTATATGCATGCTAATTGATATACAATCCGAACGGTCAAGGACCACCTTAGTCCATAGGATTTCTTCTAATACGATACATGTAATAAGTTAATTCAAATTTGTAGGTCAAACACTATACAATTCACAAACATTATTATACCAACAAGGTTAAAAAATGGGTGAAAGGTTTCTAATGTTCCATCTAATCTAAACTATAAACAATTGAGACTTTTTCCAAAAGCAATATGTTTAATGTCTAAGGTTTCTCATTTCGCTTTTCTCATACATTTTTTTTCATATTTCTATCATATATTGAAAATTTTATATTCTATGCATGTATGTATAGATAAACTCTATCAGTTCACCTTAATTGTCATGATTATTTTTGACTTTCAAGCTTAGAAGCTCCTTACTCTATTTGGGCATGTAATTTCTTCAAAATCCGTTTTGTATTTAATTTTAAAATATTTCTTTGTTTGCTAAATAATCTATATAAAACTTTTTATACTTTTTTTTCTCCAAAAAAAGTTTATAAATATTTGTTGTCGCTCTCCTTACATGATTAAGCTTCCATATGGGAAGAAGAATCCACGAATCAGTGCTCAGAGATGCAGTGGCGGAGCCAGAAAAAATAGTTTAGGGAGGTCACAAAAATAAATTGTAATATATATACACAAAATTTATATTTTAATAAGCATCAAGCACAAAGTTGACCATCAAAAAATAAAGTTATACACCTTAAAAATTCAAAATAATTATCCATACATTTCAAATGACTTGAAAGTGTGATAGTAAGTATATTATTTCAATCCTTCAAAAAAAAAAGTATATTATTTCAAAATAATTATCCATACATTGCTTTATTGGTCATTATTGTTATTATGATCAAAATTTAGTGGTTGATAGGGCTGAGAGGGTGTAGTGGTGGTCGGTGTGAGAGGGTGGTGTTTTTAGGGGTCTGGGTGTAGTCCGATGAAGATAACATTTTGGAACGTACGGGGGTTGGGGAGTTTTGAAAAAAGAAAGGAGGTTTGGAAGTTGGTGGGAGAAAAAAAGCCTTATATTTTGTGTTTACAAGAATCAAAGCTTCAAATGTTGGATGGTTTTGTCTGTTCGTCGTTGTGGGGTAGCTCGCCTCATGGATACTTATTCAGATCATCGGTATGTGCTTCGGGTGGTTTGTTAATTATGTGGAAAAATGATGTTGTTGAGGTTGGTTAATCCTTTTCTTTTGATCATGTCTTGATGGTTAGTGTAACAACCCATTTTTCGCTAGAATTATTTTAATTATTTATTATATGTGTTTATATGTAATTGTGTGTATTTAATTTGGGCTTAGTGGATTTTTGGCCTAAAAGGGTGTTTTAGTCATTTTTAGACTAAGGGGTATTTTGGTCATTTGACAAGTGAGGGTAG
>Ga0315913_1008348_pt1 | contig 12296 bp, 12 predicted proteins | sample MpolsnodulesMG_FD_207736 | JGI IMG/M metagenome (GOLD analysis project Ga0315913, IMG submission 207736) | Medicago polymorpha root nodule microbial communities from Los Angeles, California, United States - small nodules | ecosystem: Host-associated > Plants > Roots > Nodule | place: USA... | reverse complement strand
TAAGTAAGAACTAAAAGCCAGAAAGCTATGGATGATAATCCAAGATCAAGGGAACTACTCATAAAACTATTCATCATGCAATGCAAAGGTTGGATTCAACAACGCACTCGTTAAAAGTACGAGTAGATTGTGAGTACTCGCTTAAAAATCACTTTTAAGAGGAGAACTTTATTCGATATCCATCACTTTGCTCCATATTCATTACTTTAATAGAGAAAATAGCGTCAATATGTGGCTTCCAAATTTATAGAGAAAATAACGTCAATATGTGGCTTCCAAATCGACCTAATTATTTCGATGCCTCACGTCACAATATAGAAAGTGGGATCGGAGTACTCGTAATATCTCCGCAAGGACATCCAATTAAATTTATGTATATATTGTTAAGAAAATATTTTAACAATGAGGCAGAATATGAAGCTTTAATAATAGTACTTGAATCTTAGTTGAGATGAAAGCCCGAAATTTATTAGTTCAAGGGGATTCTCAATTATTCATATGCGAATTAACAAAAAAGTTATATTTACGAGAATCCTAATCCTCTCAGATACTTAAAAAGAACAAGAAATATGTATCTTGAATGAAAAAGCGTTCAACTAAACTTGAGTGACATGAATATTCTCCAAACTACTTAGAGCGACATAATGGAAATTTTGAACTATGTCAAATGAATTGATATCAACACTGATGAAAGGTGCGTCGGCATAAAGAAATTTTACAACAACTTGAATTGAGATCAATAATCCCCACTGAGAATCATCAAGGTCAGACTTTAGATCCTCTAAATCCTCCATAATCCTGTAAACAAATATTGGAATGAGAAGAAGAAAAAGATGTATTGGAATGAGATTTTGAACGATTCACTTTTCATATTTTTTTACAATTTTCGTTGAGGGTATTTTTCAAGAGGCAAGAAAACAGATAGCCAAAGACATCTTATATGATAGCAAAATTCTGCAAAACCCATGAATGAAGGTACATTAGCCCACAAAAAACCGCATAGGAATCCATGCAAAACCACAAGGACACGCTTCAAAAATCAAAACCTAGAATAGTTATAGAGAAGAGGTGTCATCATTAGTATTACACTAATTCAATGAAATGTTTCAACTCTTGCAGGAATTGATGATAGACTCTTGGTTCGCTTGAAAAAACATGTCTAATCGCTACATGACTAATCTAATCAAAATGTGAGTATCAAAATTTCAACTTGAAGATTGCTCAAGAAGTTTCAAGAGCAGAGGTTATTCATGCAAATACGAAAAAGATTCAAATTCAAAAGAGAAGGTACACGAAGAGAAGTTACCAAAGAAGTTTTTGAAAGTTAAAATACATGAGACTCATGCAACACATAGTTAGTGTATTTTTTTGTCTATACAATGTAAACTCAAACTTCATGAAAAAGAGTGTATTTCTATTCCATGAAACTACACATACTAGAATTACATCAACCACTTTTAAAGGATAATGCTCTTAATGAAAACGTTGAAAGAACGATCAATGAATCCCACATCTAGATTAGTAGAATTTTCATTTCGCACACTTGAGCATTTATCTTTTTCTTTACAATTATTTTTTGTGAACGTGACAATTATTTCGTAATCTGAGAGATAAGTAAAATTTGGCCAAAAACTCATTCCATCAAAAACTCAAACTAAGATTTTTTTTGAATGAGTCGTCAATGGTGGAGCTCATTAACCATTTAACCAAATAATTGTTTCACCCATAAATAAGAAATTTATTAAATAAGAAACTACTTCATTTTTCTAATTATATTAGACTATTTTTTGTGGTAATTATATTAAGCTTTTTTATTTTATTGAATAGTGATAATTATATTAAGCTTAATATCACATTTGGAATATTTGATTGCCTAATAATATTTGTTATTTTAGAATATCAATAAAATATTTTTTAGGGGATTTATCAATGAAATACTGGTTACTTTTTTTCTCACTAATCTATCTTATATCTAATCCTAATAATGTACAATGCTAACCTAATTGCAAAACCCTAATTGGCGGCAATTACTCAAATTTCAAATCTGATTTTCCCAACTATAATGATGCTTATAATCCCTGCCATGTCATTGTTGATTACTTAAACATTTAATGCATCACACATTTCCTATGCACATTTCCAATGACCAAAGTTGCAAAGGTGTGTGTGTATATTTCCATACACATTTATATAGACGTGCATCAATGTGTAGGATGCAGTTCCAATGCAAAGAAGCGCCCCATTATCATTATTATATCACACAGCTCAATGCCTACAACAACAACTAATGGCATCATCTAATTAGTTCACTGCAAAAATGTTCACCTTTCATTTGTAATTGGTCATCATAAATGCAATATATCTAAAAAATACCGATTAAGTCTTCAAAACAGTGATACGAGTTGTGCACAATAACTTCAATCGTTTTCCATTGCTCCATCTCTCATACTTCTCTATGAGGAAATAATCTGTTCATATTAGTATTGGTGACTATATTAGTTTATCTCCCTCTGTTTCTGAGATGCATAACCTTAGAACTGGTTGCTAAGAAGGCCAAGTCAAGGAGCATAAAGGCTGGTCTTTGAATGTCTGAACAATGAGGTAATTTCAGCTAATTTTTTATTTTTATTTTAATATTTTGGGATGAAAATTGAGCCTTTGGTTTTGCTTCAAGGAGTTCTAAGTTTCTAACTAAAATGTGATTTTAAGTGTTCATTTGATAGAAGATTACAATCAAGTTGAAGCTTTTTCATTGTTGGAATGTAGGATTCACACTATAGTATGGGTTGATATTATTTGTAGAAATGACCCTAAATTAGCTGGGATCATGACTTAATGGGATACAACATTATAAGAGGTTTTCCATAAAAAAGAGAGTAGAAGTTACAATATTATATGAATATTTTGTATTTGTAACATATAATTTTAAGTCCTCTTAGTTCATAATTTTTGCATGTATCGAATGCTTATAATACAATAGGAATATTTTGTCTTTTTTACAATGACTTTACTGGATAATTCAATGGGTCATCGATAGTAAACAAGAATTGAATCAAAGGCTGGTCTTTATAAATAGGGTTAAATATGTTTTTGATCCCTATAAATATGTCAACTTTTTGTTTTAGTCCCTCTAAAAAATTTCTTCAACTTTTAGTCCCTCAAACATTTTCCATCTTCACTTTTGGTTCCTCCTTTAAAGTAAACTCATAGGTAGATTTCATATTTTTGAATAATATTTTGCATAAAAATTCATAATATAATAAGAATCTCTCCCAAAAAATTTTAGAATTTTTTAACAAAACATGAATTTAATATGAATTTCTATATGTTTTAAGGTTAAAAATTCATACTTAATTTGTGTTTTGTTAATTATTATTTTTTTTGAGAATTTTTTTAGAATATTTTACACATTTATGCACAATTTCATTAAAAAATACAAAGATTAAATTAAAAATAGAGACCAAAAGTAGTGATTGAAAATTTTATAGAAACTAAAAGTTGAAGGAAAATTTTAGAGGGACTAAAATGAAAAATTGAAATATTTATAGGGACCAAAAACATATTTAACCCTTATAAATATTTGTTTAGTTGCAGCCCTTCTACATGTTGAATAATTTAAGGAGACACATGATCTTTCATAAAGAATATAATGATTGTAAACTATGTTCTAGCAATTGCTTCGGTCAATAAAAATAGTATCAAATTTTACCTTTTTGAAGAACCTGTATTTATTCATGGCTATTCAATGTGGCTATTTCAAGGATTTTGTTGCAACTAAACTTGATTTTGAGAAGTTAATTTATTTTTTGATTAGTTTTATTCTACAATGATTTTTTTTATCAATTTGAATCAATTATACAATTTCCCTTTTCAATGGTATAGTATAGCAAGCTAAGGTTTGTCCCTAAAAAAAAAAAAAAAACAAGCTAAGGTTTGATTATTTTAAGTGTGAACTAGTAACTTCCAAAGTAATTAATTTGATATAAGTATATGGTTAAGTAAACTTATATTATTTCAATTTAAGAAGTTTGTTTAAAAATAGTACTCATAAAAATATTATTAATTTTTGTTTGTCATTGGGATATTAGGAGAATTTTAATCATAATATTGTATATTTATTATGTTTTGTTTTTTGTGTTTTTTAAGTGACCCAATATTCTGAATTTGTAGGCATGACAAACTTTGATTATATTTATAATTAAAATGATGATGTAAAAATTCTAAGTTGTAATTATGCTATTAAACTTTGTTTTTATCTACTACATTTCCAGTGTAAATGACCCGTGCGACAGCACGGATGAAAAGTTTAGTATATCTTTATATGAAAATATTTTTTTAGGGGATTTATCAATGAAATACCGGTTACTTTTTTTCCCACTAATATATTTTTATATGGTAACTCAATTTACCTAGTTAATCCGCTAATTATTGTATTCATAAGGGTACATTTGTTAAATAAATTCATTTTATTCGCACCGGTATACAATTCTCTAATTAAGTCATTTAGTGTTATATAACTTAATTCGGAGGTCTGCTGCAATAACTTGACTAAAAGATGATGAATATGATGAAGTGTATATAACTTAATTGTTGGGAAGATGCAGTTGCACTTGAAATCTGAAAAGTTTAATGGTTATGCATGTAAAACTCAAAGTGCATGGGCTTGCCACACTAACATTTATGTTCGATTTGTCCCCACCAATAACTGTATATTGGATGCAATAGGAATGACCAGCAAATCCCCTTCAAGATACTATGAGTTCCTTGATGTGTATTGCACAACCATACCAAACATATCTCCTGACAGTATTTTACAGATTTATGGTTTCAGCAATTCACTCATGCATTAGAGAATGGACAGATGATTTAGAGTAAGAGAATGAGAGAGAATTATGTTGTTAATGTAACAAAATTCATGTTCTTGTTGTATCCAAATTAATGCTCAAGTTCCAAACATTTATAGTGCATTATATGACCCTTCCCATGAGAGAAAACACCCCTTTAACTTGAATTAACACTATGGTTCATTAAGCACCCATTTGCCAAAGGTTATGATCTTATACACTTGAATCAATGTTATGGTTCATTAAGCACCCCTTTGCCAAATGTTCCAATGTATATGAATGATTCCCATGAAGAGTTACAACTCTTGATGAAGAGTTACAACTTTTGGTTCTAAAATAATTCCATTATTTTAGAAATCACCAACATTTAGTAGGGCTAAGACTGCTGGATGACTTTCCCTTAAAAAAGGGTTAATACCGCTTTTGGTCCCTGTAATATTAGCGAATTCTGGTTTTAATCCCTTAAAATAAAAAAATTTAGATTATGTCCTTGTAATTTCATATTCCTCCACTTTTGGTCCATTATTTAACCACGTCAGCAGAATCTACATAAATTACGTCCCTGTAGTTTAAGATTCCTCCCACTTTTTGTCCTTGTAATTTCAGATTCCTCCACTTTTGGTCCATTATTCCTCCCACATGAGCTTCTCCTTCCTCATTGTTTCTTTATTATTCTTCTTCTTCATTTGTTTGTTCATCCTTGTCGCGTACCTGCATAAGAAGCTTAGTTTTTGACTGGAAACCAAAAATGGTTAAATATTCATCCTCATCGGTTAGTGGGTCAACATTGAAGCACAAAACTAAGTTGGTTTGGCATTGTGGTGTTGATTCACCATTGGTGACTTCTTGGACTGATGAGAATCCAGGGAGGAGGTTTCACGGTTGTGGAAGGTTTTTTGTCAAAAGAAAATGTAATTTTTTTTTGTGGTATGATCCTGAGGTACCTGATAGGCAGAAGAAAATAATTCGAACGCTATTGAGGAGGAATGATGAATTGAAGAAGAAAGAAAAGAGATTTGTAATTGCAATAGTTGTGCTAGGAATTATGTTGTTCATGTTTGTCCTTTTAGCTCTAGGGTTAGCTATGAAACAGGCTTGAATGTTGTTCTGATGTTGTTATGTTTTTAAGTTGTTTTTTTGTTGTAAGAAGGTGAATGATGTTGAATGTTTGTAACCTTTGACTTTGGCAAGTGAATGAAAATGTTTGTAACCATTGATATTGGAAAATTATTGAAAAATGTTTTTGGTTAAGAACATATACAAGCTAATGATATAATGATATGAACACCCTGATATGATCCTACAAGATATAACACATACATAAACTTGATATTAAGTTGCAAAATAGCATATCCAAAAGAAGACTTAAGTTACAACCAACCATGTTTGAATACTAATAGGTTCTGAAATAACACATAACTTAAACTAATGTGTTCCAAAGGTTCCAAAATAGCACATGACATCAAGTTTCAATACATAACTATTACAACCCAAAATAAAATGCCAACAAAAGAGTACTTATATTGCATTACAACCCAAAATATAGAATAAGTCTCCATAGGCATATCAAATAGGTGGCACTACTTCTTGTTTACTGACTGCTATGTTCCAAGAGGCTCCATTTCATCAGCCTTTCTCTTCATACCAATTCTCATGCACTTCTTAGGCACCATGACTATGTTTTCTCCCACTATCCGTGGCTTTACAATGGGCACAGATTTGCTTTGCATAGAGGTTCTCACAATTTTCTTTCTGACTGTTTTGGGGACAGAGTTGCTTGCAGCTGGCACATTGTTGATAACAATGTTCAAACTTGTTGACGGTGGTCCAGTCTTGGTTGCATGATGTGGTCCAGTAGTGGTTGCAGGTGGTGCTACAGTGGTGCTTGCAGCTGGTGGTCCAATGGTGGTTGCAGTTGGTGGCCCTTTCTTCTTGGCTGCAAGGTGGAGCATTAGGTTGCTGAACAGTTGTATTGGTCTGACATAGGCAGAAGGCAAGTTAAATTCATATTCACTTATAAACTACAAAAATTTAACACATTACAGTTTGTGTGTGTACCTGATTCCCCCCTGGTGCAATCATCCTGTCACCAGCTTGTTTACCATAGCATGTTCTAGCATTATGACCAAGCTCATGACACCTTCCACACTTGACAGTGTTTTGGTTTCTTTTGGGGGCAGATTTACTACCACTTGTACCAGCTTGAGAATTTTTCACCTTCTCATCATTACCTTTCTTTCTTAGTTTTTTGGGCCTACCTGGTGCCCTTCTAACATATGGTGGCAAGATAGGTGGAAGGTCAACTTGTGACCATAATTTTGGTCCATTAGATGATAGTATGAGGTTGTCATAAGTGTCCAAAAAAGTAGATTTCCTATATATTTTCAATATAAGTTGTAAGATGTTTGTAATGTGTATTATAAAGTAAACTAAACAAAAACTAAATGCTTAGACAATAAGTGTACTAACCTGTACCAATGAGGCACATAGTCATCTGGATTTTTATGATTATACCAGATGCAAGCAATTGCATGAGGACATGATATGCCAGTTAAATCCCATTTCCTACAAGCACATGAATTTTCTCCAAGATTCACAGTATATGAGTCAGTGCCACTATAAACTATAAATCTAGCATACCCCCTTTCTCCACTCGAAGTTGGAGACCAACCCTCAGCTTCCTTCTTACACTTATCCAACAACTTGTTAATCATGGGAAAAATTTCACCATTATACCTCAGCATATAATCTTTAAGTGTTACTCTCCTATTTGTGATGTAAATTTTTAGCCCATCAACAAGGGATATAACAGCTTGCGCCCTTAAATCAACAATTGCACTATTAAATGCCTCACACATGTTGTTTACTTGTAGATCACAACAAGTGTAAGTACTGAACCTAGCCCTTGACCAAGTACTTGGTGCATGCTCACTCATCTCCTTCCAAGAAGCTTCATTCATTTTTTTCAAATCTTCCATTGCCTTGTTAAATTCAATCATTGTAGTACACCTAGCTGCTTTCCACATTGCCTCCTTCAAATGCTCCCCTACATATCTCTTCTTAAAATTCCCATACAGATGCTTTACACACAATCTGTGCTCATGAGTATCAGGAATTGATGCAATTGTGTTCACAAATCCCTTTAATTAAATAACACATCATTAAAACATAATTAAATAAGAAGACAATTATAAATAACAATTATAAATAAATAACAATTGCATACCTTTTGCTGGTCTGATATGAAAGACCATTTTTTTTGCATCAATCCCATTCAAGTCATCAAATAACAGTTCAAGAAACCATTCCCATGCTTCCTTTGTTTCAGCTTCCACTACTGCAAATGCAATTGGTAACATTTGATTGTTGCCATCTTTCCCAATTGCTGCTAATAAGTGTCCTCCATCTCTTCCTTTTAGAAAACACCTATCTACAACAATAAATGGTCTACAAGTAGTTGCAAAAGCCCTCTTGCATGCATAGAAGGACACATAAATTCTTTGAAAAACTGGACCTGCATCACTATCTGCACACTTAATCTTAACAGTGCTGCCAAGATTGCTCCTCCTCAACTCCTCAGCATAGTTTCTAAGATGCGCATATTGCTCATCTATGGCACCATGGATAAGCTCCAAAGACTTCTTCTTAGCCCTATATAACTGATAGCTACTTAACATCACTCCCCACCTTTCTTTACAAGAATCCTTCAATGCCTTTATCCTCATATGAGGTGTGTGTTTCAGGAGTGGTACAACTTCTTACCCAACAATCCTGTTCTAATCAATCTAGTTCTCCCACTGTAGTGACAATTATGATCAGGTGAAAAGTAACTAAAACATAATATGTTTTAGGTGCAGCTTTCCTAAATCTCATGTAGAATGGACAATTGTCAGCACACTTAGCCACAATCCTCTTACTCTCATTTTTCTTAATGTAAATATTTTTTCTCACTTGCAATGCAATCTCTCTCACAGATGTCCTAATTAGGTCAGCACTTGAGCATACTTGTCCCTTCACAAAAGTAATTTCATCAAGCAATTTGAACCTATGTAATTTTTGCTTACCAGGGCCAGTATCCTCATCAGAAGAGCAATGCTACATAAATCATCTGAATCTCCATTTTCATCATCAAAATCTTCAGGCCTTGTTTTACCAGGATTGTTTGAACTTTCAAAAGCCACCAAACTTTGAACATCTGAAGACAGTACATCTGTCAAGTCAAAGCCCTCATCATAGTCACCGTCATTCAAAGACAGTACCCCATCCTCACTATCTCTTTCAGACTCATCACCTTCAGCTGCTACAAACTCCGGATCGCTGTTCCACTTTTAGATTCAAAAGGGGAATATGAATGTTCCTCATCCTCATATCTTGAATCAAGTTCATCTAAATCAAGATGTTCCAAGTAAAAAGTGACACTCTCCTCAGCCTTATACTCATTTAAAAACCTTACCACATCCCCATTTGTTTTGATACATCTAAGACCATCTTTGAGTTCTTCTCCAACCACAGGATACTAGACAGTATAGTTCCCCTTTACACCTATCTCTCTCACCAGCTTGTCCAAGTCAATTAGGTTAACTTCATGTAAGTCCCATGTGCCCCCATACTCAAAAGTATCACCCCTTTTGTATTCAAAGTTAGGATCCCCACTAAAGTAACCATTGTATCTAAACCTTATCTTCAGTGAGTTGTCCTCATTATCCCTACAAGCAATATAATATTAGCTAAGTTAAAAAAGGTCCTTCAATGACATTATTATTGTATTCAATACCCTTACCAACCATATGCATGTTAGTAGTATATGTGTACAAGAGTATTTATACAAGGTATATGTACAAAGTATTTATGAAAAGTATATGTACAAAGTATTTCTACACGGTTATTAGCAACATACATCCCCTTTTCCAAGTTAAAGTATTTATACAAATCAAGCAAAAAAGACATGACACAACAAACAAAGCACCCTACTTACAGTATTATATGCAACAAACATCACACACCAAACAAAAAAGACACAAAAAGACAACCCTAGATTCAAGCAAAGACAAAAACAAATCTTATTTTGAGGCATTCTTGTATGGAATCTCCTTATCTTGTCCACGAGCAGAGCTTTCACCAGTGTTCTTTCCATTCATGCCTTTATCCACCCACTTCATCTTCTCCGAAAATAGTAACACAGACCCTAGATCCCTAGATTCAGAATACTCCTACAATCAAACAATGGAACCGAAAATAGGAACTCAAACCAAAAATAGAACCCTAGTTATCTGATTTTCGCGTCAACCATTTTGCTGGGAAGAAGAGAGATTTTCGAGACTTGGAGAAAAATGGTGAGAAGATGAAAGAAAGGGGGCCAAAATGACTAAACCTAGTTTCTAAGTTTGATCTGAAAAGCCGCTCACGTGACCCTCTCTATTTTATGTTTTTTTTTAATTTTTTCCAAATAAAAAAACCAAAATGAATCTAAAATAAAAAAAATAAATTAAATAACACGTGGCACCTCACATAAGTGATGTGGGTGCCACGTCATCGTGGATCAAGTCAAAATTGACATTGGGGGCCAAAAGTGCAAAGGGGTCAATACTTAGGGGGCAGTTTTGTAGTTTTTTTCTTAGGGGCCAAAATCACAACTTTGGGAAACATAGGGGGCTAAAGGGGCATAAATTGTCGAAGATAGTATGCTATTAAGACCATTCATTATCCCAAAGGACAATATATCTCGAAAGTGACTATGATCTTACAAATACTTTTAATTTCAAAGGGACAGAAAAGAACTGGAAGAAATGGTTAAAAAAATGCATCAAGTAGATAGAGGGAGGAAAAAAAAAGAATTCTCGACAATCATTAGAAAGCTCTGGTAGAATGAACTATATGAGTTCTCTATTTATAGAGAGTTCAAAACTGTGAAAAACTTTGGAAACAAGTAACTCATGTATTTGCAGATCAAGTACCAAAATATCTCAGATTGAGTATTATTTCAGATTGAGTACTAAAATATTTCACCAAAAAATTAGACATAAAAAAGCACTTTCCAAATAATGTTTAAATTAATTATTATTTAATTAAACATTTTCGAATAATAAAAATATACTAGCACCCCAAGGGAAAATCTATTGAGGTACACCCTCCACTATATAAACATCATCAAAGTGTTTGATTTAGAAAATGTGATAATTCTACTTTTTTCAATTCACACAACACCGGTTCTATCTAATGTGAGACTTAATGTTTAATCTTTCAATTTCCACACTTGTTCCAACAGTTTTGCCTTCATAAAAAATGAAGAATATGAGAGTGTATGCCTCTTCTAATATATCTTAGTTTATTTTGAGTGATGTCAAAACTTGGGTAAAGATGAATGTAGAGTGGGCTCATCCATTTATAAAATGATTTGAACAATAAATTCAAAAGTAAAAAATACAGTTAAATCAAAAGCAACAAATAATATCATCTCTATTATAAACATTTGCCTTAATTTTTTTGAGGAGTACACGTGGCAACCTTATATTGAAAGGTGCATTTAATGTTTTCTTATCATCCAATCAAATTGAATTATGACTCATTTACTTTTTAGGCTTAATTGCAGTTTTAGCCCCCTAACTGTCCCAAAGTTGCGATTTTGGCCCCCTAAGAAAAAAAACTACAAAACAGCCCCCTAAGTTTTCCAACTGTAGCAGTTTTGGCCTCCCAAGGCCAAAAAAATAAATAAATAAATAACACGTGGCACCTCACTTAGGGTGCCACGTCAGCGTAGACCGAGTCAATATTAGCCTTGGGGGCCAAAACTGCCACAGGTGCAAAACTTAGGGGGCTGTTTTGTAGTTTTTTTTCTTAGGGGGCCAAAATCGCAACTTTGAGAAAGTTAGGGGGCTAAAACTGCAATTAAGCCAACTTTTTATTAGCCAATCAAAAGGATTCATGACACATTTAGTTTTCATCAGCCAATCAAAATTGATCATGTCATGATTTTTTTCCCTATATATTGACAATTTGTTTTTCATTATTTTCATATGTTTCTTTCCCATCTCTTCCTCCATAAACAAATTCATAAAAAAAAAGTATTTTCTGTGTTTTAAAAGCATGGAAGTTTAATCACTTGGTTGTAGATTACAGAGTTGATTTTATTATTGTGTATCTTATTGTTAATCGTTAATTCTACTTTCTCAGGATCCCATTAAAGAGCATGTGTCTATATTCTTTGACTTCAAGGCGTTCAAAATCAGCAATACAATTTTTAGTCGAGACAATGTTTTGTTTTGGATATACAATTAAGATGTTAGAGTTTATATACCTTATGTTGATTGAATATTACTTAATGAATTGATACGTCGAAAAACTAATCTCAATAAATTTATTTAGCTTTTATCTATATCTAATCTATAATATTTGTCTTACATAAATGTTGTATTACACATGGGCTCTTATTTGATGAATTCTTAACAGGTCTCC
>Ga0315913_1008344_pt1 | contig 12300 bp, 12 predicted proteins | sample MpolsnodulesMG_FD_207736 | JGI IMG/M metagenome (GOLD analysis project Ga0315913, IMG submission 207736) | Medicago polymorpha root nodule microbial communities from Los Angeles, California, United States - small nodules | ecosystem: Host-associated > Plants > Roots > Nodule | place: USA... | reverse complement strand
GTCAATTTTAGATTTGTCTTGGTTTTCTGAGGCCCTTACCTTCCTTAGGGGGGAATACATTATGAATAGGTTGGAAATACCTTATTTTAGATTTATTACCTTTTAAAAAGATTTTGGCCTAGTCCCCTTTCTTTCTTTTTTATACTTCTTTTTGTTTATATATTCTGATTAGATGCTCTTTGCATTTTTTCATTTTAAAAATAAAATAAAATGGTAAGTATTGCACCAAAAAAAGATGGTAAAAAGTAAAATCAAATTTTCATCTAAATTAGAGTAGTCTACTTTTATAGTTTACTTTTACTACCGAGGTTGTAACTTGCCGCGAGTTTTGTTCTGTTCTGTGTCCGAAACAAGTTTCACTCTCTCTCGTTCGCACGACGACGACGTTTCAATTGAGATCTCGACGGTGGCTCTTGATCTCTCAGCCACCGTCCGATCTTCGACAACGCCGTTTCCAGATCTGATCTGAAATCTCTCTCCAATAACAGGTTTCATTCAATCTCAATTCATTCATTTCGAATTTCACTGTAATAGTCTACAATGTGATATGAACCTTAGGATTTCAAATTCACCGTGATTTTATTCCTCTTGATCGATCTTGATTTCCAGTTTCAGATACATTTTGCTCCTTATCTAAGTATTGCTGTAAAATCACGTGACTCTAAGAATTGCGTTAGAAATTTTTGTAACAGAAGCTTTTTCAGTTCTCAGTTCCCTGATTTTCTTGCTAGAAGTTGGAACTTGTTTTGGTGTGGACTGCGGAATAATGGCATAATATATGCATACTATACTTATACTATATGAATTTCAGAATTTGTTTGTTGCATAGTTAATTTGCTTTTGAGTCATTTTCATGATATTTTTGATTAAATTCTTAAAATTAGATCCAGTGCCTTGGACTCTTATATTCACTCTTGCGGAAGGACGACGTTTCAACCGACATCAGATTATTGGGTCACCTGGTGTTTTTTTTTTTTTTTTTTATTTATTTTTACGCCAAAGACTAATAGCAACAAAACAACTTATAGGGACTATGACCAAAAAACGCTAAAATTGCAGGGACTAAAATCACATTTAAACCATTATATGATTTATATCATTATATACTAATACTAATACAAATAGGAATACATTATGATTAAATATAAATGGTGTTGCTTTAGAATAATTACTAATGCTAACTTTTAAAATGTCGATTCTCTCTTTTAATTTAGAATTTGTGTTGATTTTATTTGTTGGCATCATGTATGTGTTTTATCATATAAAGTTGAAAATTTGGACCAGCACTATGTGTCCATGATTGTATATGCACTTTCTAAGATTTATTTCTGTGGATCTTTTTACATGTGTACTTTAGAGAATTTGTCTTTTGAGATACTTTGCTTGTTTTTTGTGAGTTATCTTATAGCTTGAAGTGACAGTCAAGGTGATCCGTACTGTAACAGTTATTCCTGGACTAAACGAGTAACAGAGAGAAATGGAAGTCAACAATTGGCATAAAGATCTTACATATGATAATTGGGTGCCTATTACTGTATCTGGTGCACGTCCACCTGCTCGCTATAAGGTTTATTGCTCTCTATCTTTCTCCTTTACTTATTTTATTAGAGGATGGAAGAATACGATTACAAAATTAAAACAAAGGCATACAAGTAATTCATGATTGGTTGGGTCTTGTCATGAACTATTTTACTTTGAATGCAAGAAATTAATTTGTCATTCTTGGCTTCTTAGCGGAAAACCTTCATTAGCCTTGGGCCAGATTCTTATTCCATGTGTTGTCTTTTCACTGCAGCATGCAGCGGCAGTAGTTGATGAAAAACTATACATTGTCGGTGGAAGTCGTAATGGTCGGCATTTATCGGATGTTCAGGTATATGGTAATGCTCAGATGCTGCTGAATTTTGGACTCTTTGTAGTGAGTTACATGATTTAGTTGTTTGCAGGTTTTTGACTTCAGAAGTTTGGCATGGTCTTCTCTAAAGCTAAAAGCTGATACTGGAAACAATAATGACAACAGTTCACAGGAGAATCTGCCAGCTACATCTGGTCACAATATGGTAAAACTTTATGCTCTCAAGTCATTCTGCATGCATACGTGTTTCAGTTTTAAATACTACTTTATTTGGGTTTGCAATTGATGAACCTTGAGTTTTAGTGACCATCTGGATTTTGATTTATTGAGATTTGGAAATTTCTGCAGATTAGGTGGGGGGAGAAACTACTTATTCTTGGTGGCAGTTCAAGGGACGCTTCTGATGCTTTAACAGGTTAGTATCTGTAAATTAATTTTTATGATGGTAAAGAAATATATGTAAGTGCCTAATTTATTTTCTGTATGTGCATAGCATATTATAGCATGGCGTGTTACATTGAAAACTCACAATGTTCATTGGATTTCTTGTAGTTCAATACATTGACATTGAAACATGCCAGTTTGGAGTTATTAAGACTTCTGGAAGTCTTCCGGTAAGTGTGACCATTAATTTTATAGCTTGAAGTTCCATCCTTGGGTGTAAGTGTTTTGTTTGGTTATAGACACCAAAATCATACTCTTAATTTTTTTACTGAAAATCTGGTTTACAAGGCCAATGGGGTTTATTGATTCATGTAGCTAACCCTTGTAGCGGTGGGGTAAGGGTTGGTTGTTGCCGTTCTGTTTATATCCTTTATCGTACTTTTTCCTTTTGAATTATATTTTTAGGATATTCAATCTGTGCAATATATCTTCTTAGTATCCATTAAAAAATGTGGGAGTCATTTGATTGTGGTTAGTTAGACATTTGAATGTTTTTAGACTATTTTTCCAGGTAGCCCGTGTGGGACAGTCTGCAACACTGGTTGGTTCAAGAGTTATATTGTTTGGTGGTGAAGATAGGAGAAGGAAGCTGTTGAATGATGTCCATGTTCTCGATCTTGAAAGTATGACTTGGGATATGATAAAGACTTCGTAAGTAGTAACTATTTTACACTTCCAGAAAATGTGTTAATGCTTTAGAGAAATTTAGTGTGATCATACCACTTTCTTGAATTTTGATAGGCAGACACCCCCAGCTCCTAGATATGACCATGCAGCTGCTATGCATGGAGAACGGTACCTTATGATTTTCGGTGGTTGCTCTCATTCTGTCTTCTTCAATGATCTACACCTATTAGATTTGCAAACTGTGAGTAGATGTTATTTTCAAACTTTTTTCACATGCTTAATTAAATCAAAGTATTAATAAGGTTGTTTCTTCTATCTGGGGTGTTCAGTTATTTCTGTATGTCACCCATACACGGCAGTATTTTCGTAGGCCACCCATACACAGCAGTATTTTCGCAGGCCACCCATACATAGTAGTTTTTCCTGTATGTCACCCATACACAAAAGTGGTTTTTTATGATAGTTAGACCTCCCATTACCCAAGTGTACACTCAAAAGAAAAAGGACCGTAGAATTCAAGGCATGCGTGCTATTTCCTGTGCTGTGATAGCATAACTATAGGAATCGGAGTTGGTGGAAATAATATCTCCTGTGATAACAGAATGCATACGTGGCATTGAAAGAGAGAGAGGAAGTGAACAGTGAATTTACAGTGGAGGTTGGGCTAAACATGATGGGGGAAGGATATGAAGAGCCAAGTGAGGATTGAACGGAAATGTTGGGAAAGGAGGCAGCAGACCCTGCGAAGAGTCTGTACTATTCTGTTTAGACTACATGGCTTGGTTTTTGCATCTTATGTCAAAAGAGACGGGTGTGTTCAGTTTGAGTGTTCATTGATTGAGCTTTCCTTTTTCCCCCTCAGTTTTTGTCATTTAGTCTTGGTGCTAGCTATTGAGTTAGAGAGGACCTTCTGCTCTACAGGTGCATATATCATTTCGTCGTCGATTGGGCAGCTTGGTATTGATGATAAGTTGATAACTACTGTGCATATTTACAACTCCTACACTTTTTTGAACCTTTTGACAACAACTATTATCTTTAGAGATCTCCTTTCATATGCTGATATTTGAAGTGGTGCATGTTTCATTGGAAACATAATGGTTATGGTCTTACTTCGTTTACCCGGACACTGTAATCCATGGAATGAAAGTACAGACCAATTTTGATATTCCTTTTAAACTTCAAAGTTCAAATTAGGTTTATAATTCACATTTCTTTATCATGAAAAATGCTATAGTTTTGGCCGTTGATCTTCAAAGTTGTTTTTTGTTTTCATTGTTACAAGTTTAGCACCAACAACCTGATGATCTAACAATCTCATTTGGTTCAGATGGAATGGTCCCAACCACAATCTCAAGGTGATTTAGTATCTCCCAGGGCTGGACATGCTGGTATCACTATTGATGAAAGCTGGTTCATAGTTGGTGGCGGCGATAACAAAAATGGTATGTGCTAAATCAAGATAAATAGAAAATAGTGAAAATGCGAGAGTCAACAGTGCTGCATGGAAATCCACTTTATGTGCATTTTTAGAATAATAACTAACTAGAAAATGCATTTGCCTTAGCACCTGCGTGAAACTTTAAACACAATCCTATCTTGAAGCGCAATCTAGGGGAAAAATGACTCCCTCTAAGGATGTGTAGGCATCCTGCACAATCCAAATGTATCAAAGGGCTGCATAAACCCCAAACTCCAAAATATAGTTTGCTTCCTTATTTCTAAATGAACCATAATAAATTTCTTACAAGCAAGGGGCAGTTAAATTAATTATTGATGTCAACTATGCATACGTCAAGCTAATATACATCAATGAAACAATGTTTTTTTTATGGATGTATGATTATCTGATTTTCGAAACAGGTTGCCCTGAAACCCTGGTCTTAAACATGTCCAAACTTGTTTGGTCAGTTTTGAATGTTGTGAAGCAAAAAGATCCACTTTCTAGTGAGGTAATTACTTTCTGCAATCTATCCATTTTACATTTTTATTAATATTTCCAGGTGTGTTGTTGTATGTAGGATTGTAAATTCTCTCTTTTCTAAGACCTGTTATTGAATAAAATTATTTAGTTCTTTTGTTATCAATATATATATCATTCCTGCGAGGAGGAACCACTTTCTTTTTCGACCCGCATTTGAGACCTTCTGATTAGCTCTGTTTGCCCTCATTAGTCATTACCGAAGTTGTAGAAGATACATCTAGATTAGTTTCCTTTGCATTTTAGGATTGGATTTTGAATCTCATTCCAATCATCTTGGACTTCGATCCTTTTATTGAACAACTCCTCATGTCTACGAAAGTTCCAGGTAGATTTAAAGGATTTATTGAATGAAAACACACACAAAAACTATACCAAAGAGAACATAAATGACTGCCACCTTGGAGAGGCATAGCAACAGCTCCAAAGGGCAAACTTTGAAGATGAAAAATTGATAGGCCAGCGATAAGATGAAAGAAGTAGGACCTTAACTTTTTATAACTTGCTAAGTAGACAATCAATCAAAATGGGTGTGGTGCTTTTTATATATAATTAAATATGATAGTAGTTGTGTCAACAATTGCTTGTGCAAAAAAAGTGTGACAGTGATTTACGCCCTTTCCATATTAATTTATATGTGATGTAAGTTTTCATTGCTTATCAGGGTCTTAGTGTCTGCTCAGGAGTGATTGATGGTGAAACATATCTGTTTGCTTTTGGTGGCTACAATGGGAGGTATAGCAATGAGGTATGTAGGAATCTCATCTCTATCTTAACATTGAGTATTTGTGTTGTCAAAATCTTAACAGAGATTCTTTTTATTATGGTAGATGGATGAAATACTTTTTTTTTTTTTGACAATGGAGATGGATGAAATACTTGGTTAATTGATTTTATTGAATTCAAGTAAATTAGGCTCTACTATAACACGAGTCCAATTTAGTTTGTAAAGGAAATAATTGGCTCAGTTTTTTAGAATAATTAGCTATTTGTGTTTGTTAACATTGGCTATTACCTTTGCAACTTGACTTGGATAATTTTGCTGGATAGCTACAACTACAAGACCGGTGATTCTTTGTAATAGTCAATGTTGGGCAGTAGTGACGTTTCCTGATTTCCACAAAAGCAAAACCCTAGTGTTGTGGAGATCAAAATGCTGATGTAGATGAGTGAACATACAAGAAATAAAAACAAAAAGATTAAGAGTGAAGATATCTAGTCACAAGGCATCAGCAAGAAAAGCTGTTCACGCAGAATTAGTCAATTTGAAAGACCTTGCACTATTAGCACTGTGACTAAGATTAGGATTGGTTTTAATGCTAATAAAACCTAGTGGCATCAATTACTATCCACATAGGAAGCTAGTGAGATAAGGTTTGATTATTATATCATGCAAATTGATTGGGTTTAGTTCAAGCAAACTAGAGACTAATTTTCTACCTGACACCATGTATTGCAATTGGCATGCTATGCCACAAATTCTGAACTTGCTAGTATTACATATTTTTAAGTGCACTTTTTTTAATTAAAATTTTGGTGCATTCCATATAGTGGTTTCTGTGACTGATGACTAGGGACTGTGTAAATTTAGGTTTTTGTTTTGAGACCCAAGGCAAAGGACACTTTGCGTCCCAAGATTTTCCAGTCACCGGCTGCTGCAGCCGCTGCAGCTTCTGTTTCTTCTGCTTATGCATTGTCTAAATCTGAGAAGTTGGATTTCATGCAACTGGATGATATAAATCCCAAGTCATCTGTAAATGGTCATCATCAAAGTGATGTCACGATTAAAATTGAAGCCATTAAAGAAGAAAAGAGGTTATTGGAATTGTCAATTACAGATGTCAGGGCCGGAAATTCTAAGCTTGGAGGTGAGATACATGAAGTAAATAGTACTCATGCTGAATTGACCAAGGTATGGATTACGACTTCGCTGCAAAGCTACACTATAAATTTATTGATAATTGTAGTTTTCACCGATAAATATGTATTTTCAGGAACTCCAATCAGTCCAGGGACAACTTGTGGCTGAGAGATCAAGATGCTTTAACCTGGAGGTTAAAATTCACTTTCCCATCTTTGAAGTTTACTATGGATTTATAGTTGTGTAGGATTTAAGCATATAGGTAATGTTTGTTTCCAGGCCAAAATTACAGAACTCCAAAAATTGCTGGAATCAATGCAGTCTGTGGAAGATCAGGTACAGGCTCTTCGGCAAAAGAAGTCTGCTTTTGACCAAGAGATGGAGCACGCTGCAACTGCTCAGAGGCAGAGTTCTGGTGGAGTTTGGCGATTGTTTGGCGGGAGTGAAAAATGATGATTGTGAGGGCAATGCCACTTAAAGTGATTTTTGGAGTTTACAAGCAACCAAATGTTTTATGTTATTTTAGTTCATGCAGAAAATGGCATTTTCTTGCTACAGAGCTTTTGGGCGGTCATCTTGTGTTGTAATGCATGATGGATAAGATGTTGAGCTCCAATCTTGATGGACTGCAACTTTCAAAAGATGGTTGGTTATACAAGGTTTTTTGTATTTGTAATTCGTAATTTTAATAGGTTTACTTTTGTCGGGTTCATTTCATACTTCATGTTTCCATTATATTCTACAGGATTTACTTTGATTTCATTTATTTGAGTATGTATATCGACATATTATTGACTTGTTTTATTCAAATTTAATTTGACTAATTAGTACTTTACTTTTTTTTTGGTTACAATTAGTACTTTACTTTAAGATGCTAGAGGAACACAATTTTTATTTTTATTTGTTTCAAGCATGATGACTTCTTTCTTTGGCAACACCTATATTCTGTCTTATAGAATGGAATTCTATGATTTGGTGCCTGCAGAAATCCCATTGCCCCTTTTCACTTTTGATTCACTGGACTGCCCTTGTGTTCGTTCTTTGATTCCTGGTTTGATTCAGAGAAGAATGATTATAGGGTGAGTAGTAGGGTAATATCATCAGGGGAAATATGGTCATGGCATGGTTCCCTTTGGCTGGTGGTTCATTGTTTATTAATGTCTTGAATGATTTCAGTATGCAAATATGAAAGCGAGTATCATTCTTCTCCCGTAGGCAATCAATCCACCACTATTATTTATTGTTTTTATAAGCACAATCGACCACTATAATCCAAGATTGGAGTGAGCCTTTCAAATTTGTTGTTGAATTATTTCAAATCTGGAGCACCAATCTGTGCTTGTTGCTCACTTAGTCATTTTCATATTTGTTCAACGTGAACACAAGAATACACAGTTCACAACTGTACAGGATTCAAATTTAAATGACAAGTAGATGTATTCTTTACTAAATCAACTCAGTTTATACTAAACCAAAGTTTTACTGACATTGTCTACTGACAAATTGAAATTCTTAGTGTGCATGAATACAGTTTAGAACTATCAAAATTAGCTATGCATTCACATTCCACCATAGCTTTATTTCCTTAGGCTTATAAACAATATTTTATCCCATCTGATATAGGGTTGCTTCTCTTCAGTTTAAACTTATCTTCATTAATTGAAGACAGTAAAACATTCTGTAGCACTGTCGTTTATACCCAAGTTACTCATAACTTAGAGACAAGCTGATACTTGCTTTGCAAAACAAGATCTTTGCGCAATATCTTGCCAGCAGCTGACCTTGGTATACTGTCAATAAAACTCACCCTTCTCACTTTCTTATAGGGAGCCACCTGAAAATTCTCAAATTTAGTTTAATTTAAATATAAAGAAAAACAAATTAATATGACTAGGAAAACGAGGAGGTAGGAGCTAAGGGCAGCAGAAATGGACTGGATGAAGTAAAATCTCTGCAGTTATTGCATCTAGATTGTTGGATGAATGTCATATAGTTTTTATTTCAGTTTTGTATCTTAAACCTAATTAGGTGAAATCAGAATATGAAGTTAATTTTTAACTTAACTAAATCATGTTTAAAATACAAACTTAAAATGTGAAATGTTTGATCTTCATCAAACCACTAAGCAACAATGATTACAATGACTGCGGATTTTTTTACTGCATGAAATCAGGAGTCAAGTGTGACCTACCTGGCTTGCAACAAATTGAATGACTTGGTCTTCTGAGAGTTGAGAACCAGCTGCCCTCACCACATATGCCATTGGTATCTGCCCAGTTTCTTCATCTTCAACCCTGCAACATTTTTTCTTCCACATAAGAAAGTCACAGAGAGAGAGAGAAAATAAGAATGAAAATAGGCTGAGGGTATCGTACGGAATAACTGCTGCATCGACAATAAGGGGATGACTTAGCAGTACAGATTCCAGTTCTGCAGGAGCCACCTGGACAAGCAATCCACATATGCATTAATGAAAACTAAAACCGTTCCAAACTCAATTTGATACCTTAGAACTAAAGGAATTTACTGATATTCTAATTTAACTTCAAGTGCAACAAAACATCACCATTGAAACTGAAACTATTTGTGAGTTTGAGTACCTGATACCCTTTGTGCTTGATTAGCTCCTTTATTCGTTCAACTATGTAGACAATTCCATTCTCATCAATATAACCAAGATCACCTGTCCTCAACCAACCTTCTGAATCAATTGTTGCAGTTGTTGCCTCAATATTTCCTAGATATTCTTTCATAATAGCACCGCTTTTCAACCATATCTCTCCTTCCTTGAGTGGAGGCAAAGGCTTCCCTGTTTCAATGTTGATCACTTTTGCACAAAAAGTTGGAATCAGCTTTCCACATGCTTCTGGATGAGCTTTAGCATCTTTATCCGATCCGAAAAATGTAGCTCCCCCACAACTTTCTGTTAGTCCATAACCCGCCCTTAGTTCAACCCAAGGAAATAGCTTTCTGAACTCCAGTGACATTTCCTTACTCAAAGGTGCAGCACCTGAGCCAACCCTTCTTAGGCTAGACAAATCACAACCATCTTTGCTAGCATGTTTCACCAATGAGTGGATCACTGGTGGCACTGCTGGTATGTTATTAACTTTGTGCTTCTCGATAGCGACAAGCATGGCTTGAAAATCATATTTTTGCATCAAAACTGTCGTAACACCAACACACAACAATCCAAATCCAAAGAACATCAGTCCATAGACATGAAACATTGGAATGAAGGCGAGGAAAACATCGTCTTGTGCTGTAGATACATCAGCAGACCAGCAGAGCAGTTTCATTATGGTTATGAGATTTGCATGTGTCAAAACAACACCTTTGCTTACTCCTGTAGTCCCTGAAGAGTAAAGTATAGCGGCAGTGTCTGATTGCTCCACAGGAATGTGTGGCAACTCTTGTGAATCATAGCAGCCTTCTATTAACTCTTCAACTGATAAAAAATTTCCGTCCAATGAACTTGAGGTGAGAATTGTAGGAACACCACATGGAACCAATTTATGTAACTCTTCTGGTGCTGAGATGGCTAGTTTAGCACCTGAATCATGTACTTGCTTCGCGATTTCCGACTTAGTATTGAGAGGGTTGGCTGTGGTAAGAATTGCACCAACTGATAACACAGCTAAACATATAGTTGAGTACAAGATTGAGTTTGGAGACAATAAAAACACGACGTCGCCTTTTCTAATCTCAAGTCCATGGAACAAAGCTGTTGCAAGGGAGTAAACTGATCGACGAATCTCACCGTAGGTTACACTGTGATTAGTACTTAAATCAACAAATGCAATTCTTGCATCAGCAAGATCTCCTTGTGGGAACTGTGATAGCACAAGAGTTGCAGTGTTGAGATCTGGCTTTGTCGGGATTTCATGTTTGGTTTCAAGCTTAACAAGAGAATGGTAAACTCCTGTTCTTGGATTGTAGCCACTCCTGTTATCAAATGGAGACAGAGATTCACCAGATTCTTCTTCAACGGATGACCAAATTTCCTCTCCAGACATTTTTCCCCTGCAAAATTGATAGATATATGTTAAGCTAGTTCTCAATGCAAATGTGTGGCTGTGGCAAAATGAGTGTGCAGCATAAACAACATCTATAGTATATACAAGGATTTTTTTCGTAAAGTACTAGGACTAACATTGTTAACTATGTCTGTTGTATAAGTATTGAGGTTAAGGTTAGTAAGACAATTGTACTTTTGTCCTGAAATTTTTGTGGCCGGCCAAAAGAGTGAAACGTAGCTAGAAGATATATACTTGACGTTCTCTACATAGGCCAAGATAAATAAATTGAAAAATGAATATCCTTTTCATCAACCATAGAATATAGTCAAGTCATCACAATAATTCTAATGTATGGAAAATGGGGATGGGAATTCCAAGGTCTTGGAATTTCTTCTTTGAACCTTGAGACTGCACATTCAACATAGAAAATGTGAAAGATGAGAGTTGCAAGGGTTCTTGTAAATCTAAGCATTGATTATCAACTACTATCTCTGTTGAAGTTTCTAAGCCTTATTATTATTACGTACCTGCATTGCATACTTGAATCATATCCACTGAAGCTTAAATTTGTTTGCAATATAGAAATATAAAGACCGAAAAAGAATTATATATACAAATATGCTATCGTAGACTTTTAGTGCTAAAATGAAAGAGAAATGCTACGTGGCTAATTTTAATTGGAGCGTGTTATGAAGTGTGACCCTAACATTTCTCAAAATTAAATAATTATATTAACACATATCTATAAACTTATGATAATTATAGATCCTCAGTTGACTCAATCAATTCTCTCAAAGAGGATAAAGAGACGGAAAAATCCACGTCCTACTAATTGAGGGCAGCTACTTTTTAATTTTTGAAATTGGGGTAACTACTGTTTTTTTAAGAATTAAACAATTAACCGAACATTTTTTTTTTAATATATTTTTCTAAGAATAAGATGTCCGTTATTATTTCCAGTAAAAGGTTATCTTGGGAAAATTAAATGGGCAATATCTAATATACTGTTTTAAGTAGTCTTTGATTTACTATTTAGAAAATTAACTGATAGAGACGTATTGATTTTTCTATGGTGATATCATAGAGGAATATTTATTTTTCAACTAAAAAAATATAAGAATGTTGATGATCTTCTTTTTCATGGGACCACATTGAATATCACCTTTCTTTTACTCAATTAAATGTCACCGTCTTACACATTAGTAAAAAGAAATGAATAAATCATCATTTTAGTATAGTTCCAAAAGTATGTAAAATCCGTCTATTTAGTCTCTTTTATTGAACTAGCATGGATTAAATTGACAGATTTTCATATATATTATGGGGACTAAGTTGATAGATTTCATTTACTTTATCAAAACAAAAACAAAAAAATCGGATATGTTATGCAAGTATTATTGATGAATTGCACCTTGTTTTCAAAGGCGTGAGTCCACTGCTTCAATTTTTCGGAATAATGGTAAGCTAATTGGTTAATAATCTAAACTATGTAATAGCCATTACCAAATAATAG
>Ga0315913_1008342_pt1 | contig 12301 bp, 3 predicted proteins | sample MpolsnodulesMG_FD_207736 | JGI IMG/M metagenome (GOLD analysis project Ga0315913, IMG submission 207736) | Medicago polymorpha root nodule microbial communities from Los Angeles, California, United States - small nodules | ecosystem: Host-associated > Plants > Roots > Nodule | place: USA... | reverse complement strand
ATAGCTATATAAATAAATAGTAATATTTTTTGTTATTTTATTATAAGATAATTTGGTGTTGTTATTCCGGTTTTTTTTATTGTTTTAACGTTTGAAAATTATTAACGGTATTTCAATGACACAAACAATATAAAAAAAAATGGTTATTCTACGAATCCTAGCCTAGCACTCCTTGTGTTGGTCAGGACTCATTGTGATTTTAATAAATTTCATTTTGGCTTTTTCAAAAAAACAATATAAAAAAATATAATTTAAATTCTTATTTTTTCCATGACACCAAAATCTTTATTAGAAAAAAAAGTTGTGTAAGGGTATATTGTGCAAAAATCATACGTTTGTTGATCTGTTAAAACAATTTAAGCATATGAGAGCCTTCGTAAAAACTTTAAACTATAACTTTATTTAGAAAGAAATTTATGACCCCTCTAAAAAAAACTTTATATGGCCTATTTAAAGGTCTTCTTAGAAAATAGATTACCGTGTCGGTCATACACTCATGCTTTATATAAGAGGTTAAGTTGTACCTTTTTTTGAGGAAAAGAAAAAGGTTAAGTTGTACCTTAAAATACATTTTTTTTTTTTGGTAAATTTTACCTTAAAATACATGTTAAGTAGACAAACAAGCTAAGTCATATAAAATATCCTTTTATAAATAAATAAAAGAAGAGTTATATCATAAAACATTCAAAAATTCCAGATCAAATATAAAAGAAGTCTCCTTCAAAAAAAAATATAAAAGAAATCAAAGACAGAGTGGGCCAATCTTGAATTTTAAAGAAATTTTTTGTAATCAAGAAAGAAAGGTTTAGTTCAGGTCATAAACTTAGATGTCCATGACAGTCAAATCTAGCGTGCTAATTAAGTTAACCTCCTTCCTATTGCAATATTATATATCACAAGAGCCAACATGAAAGAAAAAGATACATTAACTTTTTTATATTATATTTTTACACATCCCTTATATTATATTTTTACACATCCCATCAGTAGCTCGAAATATTTACAACTCTTATTTTCTCTTTTTGTTTTTATAAAAATGTAACTCTTCATGTGTGAAGTAATGCTTCTAAATATATAATAAATTACAAAGTACCTTTATAAAAAAATGTTAAACATCCCACATCGGTTGAGAAAATACATGAATAAATATTTATAAATGGGGAAAATTCTCACCACATAAGTTGATTTTGTGAAGTTGTGTTAAACTCGACCACTTTTTTTTTTAATGAAAAAACTAAAATACGTATTTTCTACGTATCTTCTCTACTTAGCATTACATGTTGACATCTCTTTCGGTGAAAATTTGAATATTATTCACTGCTATCTTCTTCAACTAGATGTAATCATGTAACCTTAATTGGTCAGAATAATGTTATTTGAAGTGTTTAATCAGACAACATGTTGTTGATGGTGAAATCCTTATTAGACACTGAATATCCCTACTATAAACTAAGGGTTATATTTGACTTGTTTATATTGTCATAATGTAAAGGAATTAAGAGAATAATTTGGCTTATGGATAATCAGCTTAATCGTATTCTACTCTTGGCAGATTCTGCCGTCAGGTTCTATAGGGTTTTTTAGCATTTTCGTTTCCTTGTTTGGATGTTTCCCCGTTATTTCATCCTTTTTTTTTAAAATATTTTGTTTTCTTCTAAAAAATACTATAAGTATCACTTCAAAATTCATTTATTTTGTTTCTGTCATGTAGCAAAATTATACAAATGTCACTTCTATAATGAACTGTTATCATGACAACAACCGGCATTCAATTTTGAGTGGGCCATTTGAAAAGTAATGATGAACTCATGATAGGCTGTTGTCGAACCATCTGTAGGACTATACGAGAATGTGTCCATGCTGGGATGGAGAGGTTATATCGTGCAAGTTAGGCACACAAATTCATGTGACAGTGTCTCAAAACACAATTGGATGGATATAAGGTATGCATCTTGAACCTAAATACTAGTAGTAAATACCTTGAAAGTTCCTTCATACCTACCAGATATTCGCATCCGACCAGAAATTTCATGATAAGAAATGTTATGAACACTCTTTTTTTAAAGCGAGTTTCATCCATTTACGTGAGATCCATTTTCAAAATATTAGACTCACGGTTCATCAATAAGAGAGAAATCTGAAAGAGAGTGTATATAACACTTTTCATTTCAAGATTAAGGCGTATACTGCACTAGATTTTCGGACAAATTTATTCTTGTATTATCAATTTCAAGAAATGTTTTAAGTTCACCAATCACTTTATAAGTCCCCTAAGTTTTGTTATATGTTCCTGTATAATTTTCTAAATTATCTTCTTAATATTTAATGAAAATCATCTGTGTTGATTATTGTTCCAACTAAGTCTGAAGTTTCAACTCTATTATGATAGATTGGAACTTTCTGGTTTGATTTGAGATTGTTCTATTGGTGAGATTAGAAAGTTCTCTCAAACCTATCTAAGTTAGTCTACAGTGACAGTTAATTTTGTTACAGTTTGTTATTCAATTCTAATTGTTTTGTGCGTGAGATAGTGACCATATATTAGGCCTTAGGAATGTGAATTGAGAAAGCAATTCATTTGTTATACAATTAGAGAGTAAAATAGAAAAGGAGAGGAAAGAAAGTGTATAAATTGTGCATGATTTCTTAAGTGTGCTATTTTCCCATTCATAGTGGATCATTTAAGTCGAATTTTGTCCCTCGTGTGTAAGAGTTCATGTATGAACAGGGTAACCAAATTATGTGTTTTAGCAATTTATTTTCCGTGTTCTAAATAATTTTCAATCAGTTGTTCTTCATCAAGAATCAACATAGTTTCAGCAAGTCACGGTCACAATAGTTTTACACAATAATTCAAAGATATTTATAGAAACATTTTTTCATTATTATTTTCCAACAGATTTAAAATACTTTGAAGTGGCCCCAAATTTGTTTTGTCATGACTATGAACTATTTTTCTTTTTGTTACAAGACTGATAGTATATCTTATCATAACAAATTATTTATCTGCACAGCTTTGAAGCATATGTCTAAAATTGAAAACTAAATACGGTGTCAGATCAAATCGGTGAACTGAACTGCAAACCAGCATTTATTAGAAGAGTGATTGTTTTTCGTCAACCCAAAAGAAAAATGAAAAAATGTTATTAGTACAAATTGATATTCACAAATATTTATCAGTTAATGTATAAAAAATGCAGTAACTGTAATATCACTATTAATATTGCGTCACGTAACCTAGTTTGCATATAAAATACCAAGTTATAATGTCAAAAAATAGTTTAAGTTAGAAACTTGTGAGCCTGGAGCAGAGTACACTCTCAAATGTAATGAACTGCAGACATAATTAACATGGTCACGAACTATGCCACCTCCCTAGAGCCTGACCAACTTTTATTCTATCCCCACATTTGACATTGAAGTTGAATTCTTGTGATGAATCGCCTTCGTGAAGTAGTTTTGAAATTGGAGCTTGGAAAACAAGCACAACCGTTGAACCCATGTTGAAAGCACCTAACTGGCGATCAAGAAAAAAATAAACTACATTATGCCAAATCTACTTGATAGCACACTGGTAGTTTGAGTACCATAAAAAAATAATATAAATTCAACAGCATCTCGACAATCTCTATAACAGTGAATCAAAAACAGAATTCTTAAAGACAAAGTAGATCACACTTCTAACCTCATCCCCTTTTTTGAGTACTTTACCAACACCTTCACCATCATAGACTCGTTCTTCAGGAGGCTCTGAATTTAGTGACTTCTTTATTGGCTTGTTTGTCTGAAGTTCGGGCTCAATAAAAAGCTGCCATGAAAATGATAGAGTTTAAACTGAAGCCATTAATGAAAATCCAGTAAAAACGACAGGATATTTGTATCTGTAGATACAGGCAAGTCATCCAAGCCAATGGGCTATCTTTAAATATAGGGTCTTCTGGCTTTTATTTTTCAATTGTGGTATCACTAAAGATAAACTTATTATTGATCCATGCAAGCAGATATAGACAAGCTATATCAAATGTAGTTAACTTGTTGGGAAAGAAAAGTAGGATTTGCAAAACTAACAACTATTTTAGTCATTTATCAGAGTTGCTGACCCTTTAAATATATCCCAGGAAATGGGTTTAGTGGATGTTACTCCGGTTTTTAGTATGTTAGAGTACTACTATTACATTACATCATTGAGGAACAGTGGACAAACCTCAATTGACCCAATATTTGTGGCGCCAACCGCAGCAAGCGCCATAAACCCTTCCTGCCATACACCTTCAAGGACAACCTGTACATTTTTTAGCGAAAGAATTTAATCAGTGTTGAGACAAACCAATATAGCAAACGTTAACAACGTCCAGGGTAAATAAAGTATAAGGTTTTAATTAAAGAAGACAACACTACGATGAACTTAAAATGAAGGGTTTACTATATTGACCTGTTTATCCTATTATATCGTGGTGAATGAATAACCATTTTATGACAGGATTCACCTCTTGGTTAATGGGTTAGTCTTTATGAATAAGTTCATCCACTGGTATTCAAGGCGATTCTACCAAAACAAAAGCAAAACAAAGGCAGAACACAGAGGGAAAATCCCAAGGAGTTTTTATGTAGAAAAAAAAATTAAATTATTACAAGTTAGTTCTAAGAGGTTATGCCTTTTTTGGGAGAATCACCTTGAATACCAGTGGATGAACTTATTCATAAAGAATAACTCATTAACCAAGTAACCCTAAACAGAATGCCACTCCTATCCAGAACTAACTCATAATAATTTAAATTTTTCTACTGAAATATATTCAATTGAAAAGATACGGAAACTCGGAGATGGAGTCGCGTGTATTAATATACAAGTGAATTAATTCCTGTTTATTTTTCAGATAACGCTTGCTTTTCTTCAAGGGAATTTTTTTTTCTTGGTAAAATTGTAGATCAACAGGTCACTTGGGTATAAGTCAAGCAATGAAAGTGGAAAGGAATTAAGGTAGAAGGCCCAAGTTTTTTTTTTAAATTGCAAAATTACATAAATAGACAAATAAAAACATGAGGCCTTGACAAGAACGCAAATAGAAGATAGACATGATACTCTCATTTCCTATGGTAATGACTAATGAGATATAAATTACCCTCTCGTTCTCAATATAAAGGTTTCTAATTGTTCTTGTAGCACGCTCGTTCACAGGATAAAGATGGCCTGCACAAAAACAATAAACCAAACAGATAATAAGAATATAATAGACTACTTCAAAATCAACTAGTATGTTGCATGATAACAAATAAATGCAAAGCTTGAAAATCTACAGTTTTACTTCATTGTTTTTACCTTATGGTTCCAATAATTATGTTCATAATATACATGATGAAAAAGTAGTATTCATTTGCAGATTTTAATAAGATAGAAGGAAAACATTGAAGTTGCCCTGGAGAAAAAGGAAGAAAGAAGGGGAAAAAAAGTTTGAAATGAAGAAGCCACATAAGCAAGGTATATTGAAGCTTTTTGTTGTTTCTTTGGAAGGTTTGTCCCTAATGATCACTGGTGGAAGTTATCTGGCAATCTACATTGCACAGAAGAGTTCATAACCAAGTAAAGAACTAGTCTTCCTTCAACTCAAGGACTAACAAAGATAGACATCATCATATATGCTATAAATTAAGATGGAAAGGAAGTTTTAGCCCAGATTCCTTCTAGAAAAGATTTCAGTTATAATTCAAGCCCGTGGGAACCCATCATGAAACACTAGCCTATTCGATAGAAGAGCTTCATGGCTTAATTACAACGTTGAACCTATTTCTTTGCAAAACACAAGATATGACATTGTATACCCTTTTGGAAGCCAATGTTAATTATGGACACTTTAGGCATCCACTAAACGTGGTTTTGGAGATATAATAGAAAACTATATGTGTCTTTACTCTTTACCAAACAGCTTAAGCTTTTCGGATAACTGTGGTTCATGACATGATATTAGGCCTTTATAACCAGATATTTTAGAGTTCAATCTTAACTGTCCTCCATCCTCATTTTTTTTTTAATAAAAAAAGTTAAATTTCAGTACAAGGCAGGTGGGCTTGTGCATTCATCACAGTGAAGCACGGATACGGACACAGACACCAGACACGACACGGACACTGACATGCCGACACCGCTAATAATTTGAGAAAATCACATAATTAAGTGTAATTATATGTGTCGGTGTCGTGTCGGTGTCGGACACGACACGTGTCCGACAGCGGGACACGTCTAATCCGAGGAGTGTCTGTCCAATAGGATCTTGCACGAAGGGACATGTTAGAGATATAATATAAAGCCATTCATGTGTCACTGTGTCTTCGCCTAAGAAGCCAAACTTTTGAAACAGATTAACATGAGGTGCAATTCTTAATTTGTTACACTGGTAAGATTTGCATGAGATGGCTTACCAGAAAAATGTCTGCGTACAAGAATATTCCAGTCAGCTGGGGAATGTATCCGATGGTAATCTCCAGGCTTTAAGTAAATCACACAGTAAAAAAGACCTTTCTTTGGGCTGCAATGGAAAAAATTTAATGATGTATAGACTGTCATGCATTACATTTAGTTTATGCGACAATAAAATAATCAGCAGAAATATTGGTTTTAGTGGACCACATATCAATGCAAAACAATAGTACGCACACCTCTGAACCATACAAGTATTCGAGCAATAAAAGTGCGGAAAAACAATCCTGTGTAGTTTGAACTTTGAACTGTTCTTAAGATTCCTTTATAATTGTATAAATAAGAACCATACAGAAAGAGAAATAGGGCTTTCCTAAAAAGATGACAAGAAAGAACTTTAAAATTGTAAAAGAAAAAGATAATTTAATCATTATAATGCTTTTATGGCACCCTCGGGCCCCTTATCCTGTTTAGTCAAATCAGTGCTGGTTTCTATCACAGGCAGGCAGCAAGCTTGCAACATCATATTTCATATGTTTAAAATCTAGCTGAATTTTAAAACAAATAAATTTATATCAAATGCATCATGAAAAAAATAACAGTAGATGCATGATTAACATTTACGATTTTCTTTAAAAAGCAGATCTATTTGAATACAGATTGCCCACGACCAGATGAATTAAGTCATTGGCAGCAGAGGAAAATTAAAACTACATCGACAAATTACCATGATGATGTTGGGTCCCAAACTTTTGGAGAAGCTAATGAAACTCTCCACCATGATTTCTTGCTCTTCTCGGTAGGTTTTATTGATTCACTAGTCTCCTCTTTCACATTGCCATGAGCTGTTGTTGGAAGAAGAGAGCTTGCACCAAGAAGGGAAAAAACCGGATATGAAAACCCTTTAACTTGTTCAATCATTGCCCCTGCTCCTTTCAACTCTCCAAATCTTAAGATTGTACCATCCACAGGACTGACCTGCAGAAAATAAATATGGTCAAGCAAGCTATGTATCAACTATAAACTAAAGATAGTGCAAATGAAAATGTCTGAGAATGCCAAATAGATGTTACCAGTTACCAGACATTGTGGATCAGTATCAATAGGTCTGGAACCTTCTTTCAAAGCACGAACAAAGAATTCCCTTATAGATGTATACTTGTCCAGAGGTAAAGCAGCTTCTTCTAAATCTGAGATGTCATTAGGAATTAGGATTATATTGACAAATTTTAAAGCATAGTTTAACACGAACAAATCCTTCCAGTTTATTGACTATATGAGCTTATTACTATGAAATGAATAAATTTTAACAAGGAAAGGCAAAACTACAATACCTGAATGGAATGCCCGAGCCCAAGCTTTGTATACATGTGGCCTTAACCATGCTGGTATTTCCTGAAAATTCAGGTAAATCATATAAAGAATATTACATGTAGAATTTATAAGATTATCGACAACGGAAACTGTAAATATTTTCAAACTTAATAGAGTCGGACTTGGATTGATAAAAAAGGAGATAGAAAGATATTAAGTCTTAAAAATTATGATATATTTTTTAATCTCAAATTCTCCATGTACTTTCTTTTTCTGATTAGGAGCCCTTTCCTGCTTTTCCTCCTATCAGGTACTCTCTTTCCTTTCCTTCTAATAATATTTCATTTTTTTTCATATACTTAAAAGTCCATTTGTATTTCTTGATTAGGTTTCTTGTAGTTACATTACTTCCAATATTGTCTCTGTATTCTTATTACCAGCAGCAGTACAAGTGCAAGGAAACACAATTGCTAACAAAAAATAAAACAGCTTACTGGATATATATATATATATATAAGTATATTCAAATATTGAGTAGACTTCTTACCATGCTAGTCAACTGGCCCCAACATCTAGAAATTGATCGCAGAGGCAGAAAACTCACAAACGAAGCCTATTTGACAAAGGCATGACACACATTTCTTAATAAGTGTACAGATGCAACACACAAAATAAAAAAAATAAAAAACACTATTTCTTCCCTGTTATGGAGGAGAAATAATTTTGAGGGAAGTAAAATTTATACCTTCACATCAGGTTGGAACTCCACCTCAATTCCTTTTTCTCGCATCTCTTCAATCTGCCGCAAGGGTAAACAATTTTCTTTTATCGAGATTATAAATTATAAAGCTGCAAATGAGCAAGACATAACTTGAACAAAAAATTGAATAACTGAAGTTAAACACCTTAAAAAGTTTCAGTATCATGGTTGAAAACACAGTTCAATGTGTGGCACAAACAGAAGGCCTCTACACAGCATTTATGTTTTTCTTAATATATGCTTTAATTTTATATTGTCCATGAACAATTGATGTATAAGAAAAACGAGTAATCAACAGTAAACATGAATGAACTAATGGCAATGATTAATCACCATCACAGAAGATGAAATCGCACTCTACAACCCTACAAATTGATAAACTAACAAATAAAATAAACCTCGAGTAGCATGTGATGCTTGTTTAAGCAGAAAAATGAAGAACACCAATATAACAGGCTACCCTAAAGGCATTATACAAGATGAGTAATCAAAAGCACACCTTCTTGTCATCATACATTCGTCTGGCATGTAGAGCACCAAGCATAAGTATGGTAGCAACTGTTGCCCCGGGTAGAAGATAAGAAGAATCCCCTGCACATTCTTACATCCATAAGCTCGAAGCTTCTGAACATTGATAATACTAAGTGTATGATCGGTTTGTGACAAAAATTTATTTCAAATGAACTGGTTTTGTAAAATGATTTTAGTCAAACGTGAGTTGAATATAAAGTGATTCATGTTAGGATACATATCTGAAAAAGTGAATTGAACAGTAATTTTAAATGTAAAAATCAAGTTTGGAGTCAAAAGCTACAATTCCTAGCTTCAGATTAGAATCAATTCTGGAGGCAAAATCAATTTACTAGAAAACAATTCCAAACATGTCGAAATCAATTCTACACCTCCAAAAGTGAGACTGTGAGACCAAACATACACTAATACTACACACATGACACTATCTGGATTGCCTTATTTGAATTTATCTATTGGCATAAGCATTGTGACACATTTATGAAAACAGCTTATGAACATGTCATAAATTGTTTGACACGTTAAGTAAGCTATTTTCAGCTTATTTTCATAAGCTCTGAAGTATAGCTTATGAAATTAGCTTATTTTATCTTGTGTTATAGATATAGTTTATCCATAAGCGCTTATCTGTGCTTCCGCTAGAAGCTTAAAAATAAGTTGTTTATCCAAAGAGCGCCAAAATATACTAAAAATCATAATATATTCCATTCCAATTTTCCAACTAGGTTAAGTATTTTTCAAACCTACTTGAAATTCTAGACATAGATATTGGTTCAGCATTGAATCACATTAAAACTTAAACGTTAAATTGAGAAGCAATTAACTGAAATGACCTTTGGAGTTTCCATTGGCGCCGTTGATAGAAGAAGGAGGTTGAGGTTTTGGAAACTTTTTGATGAAGGAAGTGAAGGGTTTATTGTGGTTATGGAAACGAGTATGGTAAGAGAGTATAGGGAATCTATGCGGAACCCTTGGTTTCATTTTCGCAACAGCGAGTTGCGAGTGTCTGTGGAGTCCTGCTGGTGCTGGTGCTGCCACTCGACGGCGCTCCTTGCTCAATACTTGTGAATGTTTGTGTTTTATTTTCTTGTAAAAAAAGTTATAAATCAAATTATTTTTTTTTTTAAATCAAATTGTATTAATACTATTTTTTTAGGGTAAAATTGTATTAATTTTCTTTTTCTTAAAGAGGGAAAATTGTATTAATATTATTATCTTGCTCAAAAATCATATTATATAGGAGAACAAGACTTGATGGCATATGGGTCAAAGGCTACTTCAAGAAGATTAGAACGTGTGATGCTTTTCATGTCGAAATGTGGGGCATGTATCTAGATTTGGGCATGGCGTGGAGGGAGAACACCACTCATCTTACAGGGAATCTATGCGTAACCCTTGGTTTCATTTTCGAACTCAGTAAGAGGACAACACCAAGTTACGAGATTGTAAGATTGGTTTTATCCCTTTCGTAACAAAAAAAAAACATTGACGACGTCAAAGTCTCCGGAATAATCATGTCTTCGGATCTACAACGTTGACGACGCCAAAGTCATTGATCGGATCTTATTCAAAGCTAATAATCTTCCAACTTGAATCAAATAAACACTGTACCAAAACGGAAATCAAAACAAACAGAGTCGTGCAGAGACGACGAAATCACAAAAACAAACAAAAGAAAACTGAAAATATGTGAAATCACTTATTCAATTAGGATAAAAGAAAAAACAACTCGGAGGGGTGATTTTTGGGTTAAAATTGACCTTAAATCACCCATCTAACAAGAAGAAAAAAAAAAGAAGAAGAAAGGAGTGACAACTAGGATTTGAAAAGAGAGAGAAAGAGAGAGTTTGATGGAATGCAATTGTTTTCATTGTAATTGTGTGTCATATTTTTACAGAAGTATCTCATCTATAATTAAACATTGATCCACTATTTTTTTTTTTTGTGAAGCACTATATTTTACATTATAATAATAATAACTTTCAAATAAACTCATTCTTGTTATGAAATTATTAGAGTAAGAACAAGAATAAGGAAAAGTAGAGAAAAAGAGCGAAACAAGATGATTATATTATTCTCTTGTAGTGTACAATTATGTTACATGTGGTGTCTATTTACAGAGAAGTACAATGATATGACTTAAGAGTTAAGTACTTAAGGGATAAGTACAAATAGGTGTGACTTAGAGATAAGTGACATGACGTCACTTAAGAGATAAGTACAAGGGTTTGTGGACATCCACTCATTATATTCATAACACTCCCCCTTGGATGTCCATCAAGAATATGTCTCATTAAAACCTTACTAGAGAAAAACCGAATGGAAAAAAAATATAGTGAAGGAAAAAGAGTACAATATCATTTTGTGTCATAATTTGCCTCACCTTACCAGGAAAATCCAGTGGGATAAAACCATGGTTAAGAGAAAAAGAGCGCAGAACACATTCATGTCTCCCACTCATAAAGACAATTATATATGAGACGAAAAAGTTTGAACAATCTTTTATACTAGTTACTCGAAATCTCTACTTGGCGGTGACTCTGTAGAAATATATGATCTATCTCCATACTCTTCTCCAAATTAGCAGTTTTTGGGATATCTTCATATTGAGTTGTTGAAAGAACCTTTTTTAAAAATTAGAAAATCGCAAGTTTCTTGTATGTCTAAAATATAATCCTTAATAAAGAGAATTCTCTACTTCCTCGATGTAGTGCTGACATTTTCAAATGATCGGATGATATTGTTGTTTTTCTAATATACAATTGTATGCTTGACTTTGCTGCAATATTTGTATTTGAAAAAAAAATACCACAATATATATATAATAAGCAGAATACATTTGTGTCCTCGCCTGACTAATTCAAATTGTTCATAATTTTCTTGATGACGTGATCTTTACTCACATCAAGTGATTTCACAATCATTATGTTTGTTAATTTAAGATAGTAAAATTGTCCTTGCCTGACCATTAACATAGTAAAATTGGTTGTTTAGAAAAATGTTAATTTAAGATTTAGACTTAATAAGGTCTCAGTTTAGAAAGAAATAAAGTCAGTTCACATAAGGACTTGTATTGAAGAATGCATTTTTTTAAAAGGGAACTTTTTTTCAGGGATTCAAAGGGAACATATAATTACAAAACGTAAAGTATATTACATCTATTTAACATATAAATAATAAATACAACTCGCATTTATCTATCCTTTGAAAACAAAAACAAAAATAACTCCCATAGGAACTTACATGTAGGAACACAATTTTTTTCTCAAAGGAAACTTATA